>OOBZ01002449.1_pt1 | contig 11210 bp, 12 predicted proteins | sample 1671601 | NCBI WGS metagenome assembly OOBZ01 (sample SAMN06348173, study PRJEB24527) | human gut metagenome | biome: human gut; feature: ankylosing spondylitis patient; material: feces | host: Homo sapiens | place: China | collected 2015-10
TGCCTGTGGAGCCGGAGAGGTGTCAGGGGAAACTCAGATGCCGAACTCGCTGTGAAGCAGGAAGCCCCTCATTTCAATGAGGGGAGGAGTCACACGGAACTTTGCGTTACACCTGGGACGGGACTGATGAACAAGGCAAACCTGTTCCCGCCGGTACATACATGGTTTTCCTGGAAGGTACGCTTTACTGGAATACGCGCGTCTTGTATTCGGCCCAGGTTCAATGGGGCAGTCCTACGTCCGCGTTGCTTCCCGTGAAGGTTCACAAGACCGGCACGTCCGAGCGCAACAAGGACATGATTACAAACGTCAAAATCACACACACGAAGGCGGACAAACTGTAACCGGAGTTCCCACAAACAAAATCGGTCGGCAAGCCGAATCTTGGCGTTTGCCGACCGATTGCAGGTCCTGAAAATCGTGCGTGAGGTGTGGCGATTATTTCACCAGGCCATACTTCCACTGAGACGTGCCGTAGGCGTTGTAAACGTTCTTGTAGCCCGTTTCAATCAGAATCTTGGAGGCGTTTTCAGCACGAACGCCCGACTTGCACTGCACCAAAACCTTATCGTTGAGATTGGGAACAGCCTTCAACTTCATGCCGGGCTTCAAAACCGACATCGGCACGTTGACGGCGCCCTTGACGTGGCCTTCTGCGAATTCATCGGGTTCGCGAACGTCAATCAGAACCACGCCTTCTTCCATCATCTTTTTGGCCACATCCGGCGTTACCTTGTGGTAGGACGGATGCACGTAGGTAAGCGGCTTGGCAGGCTGCGGATCCACCGGTTCCTGAGCGCAGGCAATGCCCATGGAAAGCACTGCGGTCATCATGGCGGTAAGGCCGATACGCATGAGATTCATTTCTCTATCTCCTCATTGAATTTTTCTATGCATGCGCTTGATAGCGAGCTGTAGGGATTTTCCGATCGTCCGAAAGGAGAGTCAATACGTCTTTTGCTCAATTTGCTTTACGCAAGTAACCAATCAATTACTGAGAATTGGCGTTTTTCGGCGATTTGGCTGTTCTTCGTCCCTTTTTTCATAGACTGTCTGAGAGCTGGCAGCGTTCCCCTTAAAGGAGGAATCAATGATGATCTGAGTGGGATTTCTTAGATCAATCGTTGGAGGTAGAAACCGACTTTTGACGTATTGAATCGCCGTTCACGCAGGATTTACGATAGGTCTCAGCGCGGGAGGCTTCGGGAGTCCGAAGAGGACGGAAAACGATTCCCGCAACGTTGAAATTAGAGAAAAGGAAATCTGAAATGGCTCAGTTTATTAAGGATCGCTATGGTTTGTTGATTGACGGACAGTGGGTGGACGCGCAAAACGGTGAAACCTTTGTGACGACGAATCCGGCGAGCGGTGAACAGCTTGCAATCTGCGCCAACGCTTCTCCCGAAGACGTGGATCGTGCCGTTCGGGCCGCCCGCAAAGCGTTCCCGGCATGGGCTGCAAAGTCACCTGCCGAACGTGCGGCGCTTCTGTTGAAGATTGCCGACAAGATTGACAAGCGTGCGCAGGAGTTGGCTACTGTTGAAACCCAGGACAACGGCAAGCCGATTCGCGAAACGACGCTTGTTGATGTTCCGTTGTCTTCAGATCATTTTCGCTATTTTGCGGGTTGCCTGCGTGCCGACGAGGGCGAAGCCGTCATGATTGACGAAAATTCGCTTTCCATGGTTCTGCGCGAGCCGATCGGTGTCGTCGGTCAGATCATTCCGTGGAACTTCCCGCTGTTGATGGGCGCATGGAAGATTGCCCCGGCACTGGCCGCCGGCAATACGGTGGTGATCAAGTCCTCGTCCACGACGCCGCTTTCGCTTCTTGTGCTGGGTGAAATTCTCAACGAAGTGCTCCCGCCGGGCGTTGTCAACATCATCACCGGACGCGGCGCTTCGACCGGTCAGGCGATGCTCGATCATCCGGGGTTTGACAAGCTCGCGTTTACGGGCTCAACCGAAGTGGGCTACGACGTTGCCAAGGCTGCGGCCAACCGTTTGATTCCGGCAACGCTCGAACTGGGCGGCAAGTCGGCCAACATCTACTTCGACGACTGCCAGATTGACAAGGCGATCGAAGGTGCCCAGATCGGTATCCTCTTTAACCAAGGTCAGGTGTGCTGTGCCGGTTCCCGCATCTTCGTGCAGGAAGGTATCTACGACGAATTCGTCGCCAAGCTTGTCGAAGCCTTTAAGGCCGTGAAGGTGGGCGATCCGATGGATATGCAGACCCAGATGGGCTCTCAGATCAACAAGCGTCAGCTCGAAAAGATTCTCGGCTGGGTTGAAACGGCCAAGAAGGAAGGTGCAACGGTTCTGGTGGGCGGTGAAGCCGCCAAGGTGCCCGGTTTGGAAGACGGTGCCTTCATGCAGCCGACGCTGCTGGGTAACGTCACCAACGACATGGCAGTGGCTCAGAACGAAATCTTCGGGCCGGTTGCTGTGGTGATCAAATTCCGTACGGAAGAGGAAGTTGTGGCCATGGCCAACGACTCCGAGTACGGTCTTGGCGGCGCCGTGTGGACCCGCGACATTAACCGTGCCCTGCGCGTGGCGCGAGGCGTTCGTACCGGTCGTTTGTGGGTCAACACCTACAATGAATTGCCGGCTCATACGCCGTTTGGCGGATACAAGAAGTCCGGCATCGGACGCGAAACCCACAAGATGATGCTTGAGCACTACAGCCAGCACAAGAACATCTACATTTCGCTTTCTGAAAGCAAGCGCGGCTTCTTCTAAACTGCGTACATCAATGCTTTTTGTAAGCTAAGGAAAAACGAACGCCCGGACTCGAAAGAGAATTCCGGGCGTTTTGCTCGTCAGTCATCATTATCTTCGACGATAGTCGAGTTGCTTTTCTTCCAGCCATTCTTTGAGTACTGTAGCGATCTCTTGATTGTTTTTTCGGCAAACGGAAAGTGAGAATTGCCGCGAATGCCGATATCGGGCAGACGGATCACTTTCGCATCGCCGCCGTGACGGTTGACCACAGCAGCAAAGAGGTCAGCCATTTCAGACGCTGCCCGCCAGTAGTCGTTGTGCGGATGCGTGGTCATGTAGTCGCTGTAGAAAATCACGATGGGAAAGCGCGTGAGTTTCAAGAAAGCTTCCATCGACACTTCTTCGGCTTTCATGTTTCCGAAAAGCCCGCGTTTTTGATGGGAGTCGGGACTTCGCCTTTGGGAAACGGAAAGCCGCTACCCGGTTCGTAGGCGACGATACCTTTAACATGGTCGCTTTGCATGCCGATAAGCCAACCGATACCGCAACCTTGAGAATGCGTCACGAAAACGGCATCTCCTGTTTTTTCAAAAACAGATGTCAGAGCATCCGCATTGACTTTGACGTCGTAGGGCGCCGTGTTGGGCGTCATCTGCCGAAAGAATTGATCCAGAGATTTGGGATCCTGCGGAAAGACCGATCCGGCGTTAAATTGCGCCACAGTCCCATGCGAAATTGTTCGAAAAAGAATCCTTCGTCGGGAGCAGCGGAGATTTGACTGGCACCGTGCAAAAAGACGAGCGGTAGCGCTCGAGCCTGTGCCGGCACTTGGTAGCTTACGATGGCGTGGTCACCGTGCGGCGTCTGCGCTTCAGCCTTCGGATGGTACGGATCGTATGCTGATTTGGCCTCAATCACCGTGCCGCCCGCGGCAAAACTGCCCGATCAACGATGGTGACGGGGGCATGGCTCAGACTGTGCCGAGAAAGCATGCCGTGGAAAAGGAACAGGCCAGAAGAAGGCTGAGACGCATGGCGGATCTCCGGTTACTTGGCCAGAACACCGTTAGCAATCAGCCAATTGCGCACCTCCTTACTGTTGGTGCGCACACTGCCTTCCACCGTCAAATGTGTGCCCAGACGCGCACCGGTCGGCTTGAGGATCTTTTCAAAGTCTTCACGTGTGTGCATCAATCCGCCGCCACCGTGTGAATTGCATGTAATCACGAGCTTGCCCGAGAAGTTCTGAGCCCTAGCCCAGGTCTGCAGCGGCATGGCTGTGTGGTGCCACCAAGTGGGTGTGGCTAGAACCACAACGTCGTATTTTGAAAGATCAATGTCTATGGGTTGAACTTCTCGGGTGATGTTTTTTTCCAACTCTTCCTTGACGATTTCTGTGGTGGGTTTGTAGGCCTCCGGATAAGGTTTGACGGTCTTGACCTCGAAGATGTCAGCTCCCGTCATGGCTTGCACGGCTTTGGCAACGCTTTCGGTGTTCCCGCTCTTGGAGAAATAGACGACTGCCAAACGCGGTTTGGCTGATGAAGTGTTTGTTGTGGCAGCAACGGATTGACGAGCCATGATAAATCCTCCGAAAATCAATGCTCCTAGCGCTTGACAGAATGTTCGCTTTTGCATGTCCGTTCCTTTGACAAAATGGTCAGAAGAAAAAGACCGTTGTGCCGGAACCGAAGGGAAGCGCTTCGGTTCAACTGCAGCCTTATGACAGAGTGAGAGGTGAAGTTCTAACTGCCAGTTTTTTGCGACACAACGGCTTATAAGTGGATTTTTAAAGAGTACGACCGAAGAAGACCTTGAGCTTGTCGACCGCCTGATTTACGTACTCGGGAACGTAATATGTTTAGATGTGCGTTGCCCCCGGAATCTTGAAGAGTTCCTTATCTTTGGTGCCGGTGGCTTTGGCAAATACTTCCTCGGTCATGTAGAGAGAATCGGCTTTTTCGCCTGCCATCATCAGAAGCGGAACATTGATCAGTTCAACCTGATTGCGCGCGTCCCAGGTCATAAGGTCCATCAGGCTTGAAGCTGTGTACGTAAAGGTCGAATTGGGATGGCGGTGCGTACGACCGTAATAGAGCATGCCTTCGCGGTAGAGGTCGGTTGAAATCTTCGCGATGGACTCGTCCGTGAGAGCATCGAAGTCAACCGTACCGGCGAACGATATCTCTCCAGTCGTGACTTCCTTAGCGCGAGCGTCGGAGGCTGCTTTTAGGCGCTCGGCAATTGTGTCGAGGCCGGTATTCATATAGCCGTTGCGGCGCACTTCGCCGGAATTGAACATGGACAGTGTTGCGACGGCCTTGAATCGCTTGTCGGATTTGGCGGCGTTGATCGTGTAGCCGCCACCGCCGCAGATGCCCAAAGCACCGAGTCGATTGGCGTCAACGCCTGGGTATGTGGAGATGAAGTCGGCCATGCCGTGGATGTCTTCCGTGCGGTACTGAGGCTTGTCAGTGTGACGTGGCTGACCTTCGCTGGCGCCCTGGTAGGCGGCGTCGGCTGTGATCGTCACGTAGCCGAGCTCGGCCAGGCGTTGCGCGTAAAGGCCTGCAACCTGTTCCTTCACGCCGCCGTTGGGATGTGCGACGACGACAGCGGGATAGTTCTTCTTGGCATCGAAGTTTGCGGGCGTATACACGTTGGCGGCAATCTTGAGGCCGTTGAGCTTATAAGAGACCGGATGGATGTTGACGTGTCCGACCTGGTTAGCCGTGATGGCTCCCTGATACACCAAACCGAATGGGTTCTTGTCGGCGGCGGCTGCCGGCATGGAAGTGCAGATGCAGGCGGCTGCAGCGGCGGCGACGACGGATGCGGTTTTCGTCATTTTTTGTCCTTCAAAAGTTATGAGATTACTTTGTGCGGCGTGTTTCAAGCACGGTCTTTAAAGTGTCCTGTGCGAGTTTTCCTTCACGCTCGCCGACGTTTTTTTTTGAGTTCTTCGGCAAATCGGGAAAGTTCTTCTGGAGTAAGGCCTACATTCATGCAGACATTTAAATGCGAGCGAAGTGGTGCCGGAGCGGGCAGGGCGGCCAGAGCCGAAACGGTGGCGAGTTCCAGCTCGCGCCGGTTGAGGACGTCATTTGCAAAGATGGCGCCGAATAGGTGATCCTTTAGGTACGTGTCGAAGTTGGGCGAGAAGGTATACACGGGTCCCGCAACGGGACGCCCCACCAATTCGGTTTGCGTTTTCGTACCGATTTGGTGCAGATCGGCGGTCTCAGGCAGAGGTGTGGGCTCACGGCCGACCGTATCTTTCAGGCCTGCGGCTTTTCGTTCGTTCAGAAGCTTCACGTAGACGCCGAGAGCCGTGAGACTGCGCGGAAATCCGGTATAGGCGTACATCTGTTCGAGTACGGCTTTGATTTCGTTGACGGTCAGGCCTTTGTCGAGACCCTTGGCAAGTGCTTTTTTGAGTTGTTCCTGATTGCCGTTGGCGGTAAAGGCCGCAATCGGAACGATGCTAGCTTCGCGGTCGGTAAGTTCGGCAGAGGCGGACGGAGAAAAGCTTGCTGCCAACAGTGTTGCGGCAGCGACAGCCAGGCTGAGCGGCTTGCGCGGTTTCATGATTATGCTTCCCATTTGTGAAGAGATCTTCGCGATGAAACAGGTTCTGTTTCTTGATGGAAAGCCTAGAAAACGAGGTCTATTCAAAAAGGCGCGTTCGTGCACACTTTTTGCCAATTTCTGCCTTTGACGAAATTTTTGAAGTCTTCTCAGAGTGAGACGCCAAAGCACCCGCCACGTTGTTTTGATTGAGCAGAAAAGAGATGTCAAAACAACATAAAAGTTTATATACGAGCTTTTAAATGGCTTGATGTCCAAAAAAAACTGATTGGTTATCTTGTCGCCGCAGTTATGTCGGATCTGCAAAAAGGTACACGGAAAGAGGTTGTTTGTTACGTGTTTTTGGTCATAAAAGATTGTAAGTGAATCTTTATTTCTGCATGCTCTTCGGTTTTGCCAGAGTGGAATGTCAGCGGTGTTCTTCCCAATTAGTGCTGAATTTTTCGGCAAGTTCCGGAGAGTCGAGCCGCAACAGGTTCTCTGCGTTGGAGTCTTCCGCGTCTGCTTTGAAATTAAAGCTTCCGGTCAGCACGGTGGTCCCGTCAATGATCATAAAAATCCGCGAGGAAACCCGCGGCTTTAGCCGCGGGAGGAATCGCGGCTCTAAAAATGATAATATGTGACCATGCTAGAACTAGTTTTTAATCGGAATTGTGTTTACCAAACAGCTTACCATGTGGTTTGGTGTCCTAAGTACCGAAGATCAGTACTGACGGGAGCTGTTGCCGACTCTTTGCGCCTTCTTCTGACGGAAGTGTGCAACGAAAACGGCTGGGTAATTCTGAGTCTGGAAATTCAGCCGGATCACATTCATCTGTTCGTCAGCATACCTCCCTCAAAAGCTGTTTCGGACGCCGTTAAAAAGCTAAAGGGAACTACGGCTCGAAAGCTATTTCTTCAGCACCCCGATTTGAAAAAACAACTACGAGATGGGCACCTTTGGTCTCCATCCTATTATGTAGGCACAGCTGGCAAGGTCAGCGCAGAAACGATAAGGCAGTACATTGAAAGGACTGAACACATCAGAGGACGCAGGTAGTCTGATAGAACGTTCCAAGGACGTTCGTACCGCTTGTGTCGTCCTGGACATGGACAGCGATGCCTTTGAAAAATTGCAGCGCACCCAAGCGCTCTTTCGTCGCGCTTGCAATTTGCTCGTCGATATTATCCGAGAGGACACCGAGAAGAAATTACGCTTGTGGCAGCGTTACAACCTGCACCACGCCGGCTACTATCGCGTGCGCGAAGCTGTACCGGAATTGGGGGCTCAACTCGTATGCAATGCCGTGCGAGCCGTTTCTGCTGCATACAAGACCCTGCTGTCCAACAATTCGAAATACGCAAAGGACAAGAAGCTGGAGCTGCCGAAAATCGTTTTTAAAAACGTCGGCATCCATTTGGACGCGCGTACTTTGACGTTTTCGAAAGATCGAACCACAGCGACAGTCTTTACAAGTCAGAAGCGCGTCTCGGTGCGCCTCTGCCCCGGAACTTTTCAACAAGATATTTTGTCGAATGGCAAGTGGCGCGAGTGTAATCTGGTCTACAAAAAAGGACGAAAAGGCACCAAGGGATGTTGGCAGCTGCATATCGCTGTCGAGCGCGATCTCAAGTTGCCAAGTTTGAAGAATCTCAAAAAGGAGGAAATTCTCGGAGTTGACGTCGGTGAGAACAACATGGCGGCCACATCAGACGGTTGCCTGTTTAAAGCCGGTAAATTGAAAGATGACCGCGATAAGTATTTGAGTCACAGAGCTCGTCTTCAGCGCAACGGTTCGCGTAACGCCAAACGGAAGTTACGCCAAATCTCAGGCCGAGAAAGACGACATGTGGAACACGTCAACCACAATGTCAGCAAGACAATCGTGCAGAAAGCCGCACAAAGCGGCAAGCGGCTGATCGTATTGGAGGATCTCACGCACATTCGCGAGAGAATCAAGGCCGGACACAAGGTGCGGGCAAGACTGCATCGATGGCCGTTTCGAGAGTTGCAGCAGATGATTGTCGACAAAGCCTCACGAATAGGGATGAGGGTGATGTTTGTGGATCCAAGGTACACGAGCAAAACGTGTTCGGCGTGCGGTGCAATCGGAAAGAGAACGAAGCACCGGTTCGAATGTCACTGTGGTTACCGAGCGCACAGCGACCTGAATGCAGGTCGAAATCTGCACGGTCTGGGCTATCTGCTGATGACCCAGGGGCCGGACGTAAACAGGCCTAATGCGACATTACGAATGTGATAGTTGCAAAGCCTGCGAATTTCGTCGCGGGTTGTTTACGACTTTGTTGTGATACAGGAAATGCTTCGGATCCGTAAAGACAGGCACGTTTTGTTCAACAAGCCATTTTTTAAGACTGGTCTTGTATTTGCTTTTTTTCTCGTCAAGGATGATCGATACTTCAACGCCGCGGTCTTTGGTGTCGACAAGCGCTTGGGCGATTATTTTGTCCTCAAGTTTGTATGCGCCGACGTGAATTTCTTTTTTAGCACCGGCGATGGATTCAAGGATCGCATCGCGGGCACCGCCTTGAGGAGAAAACCAAACTTCAGTCTGTATGGAGATGCTAGCTGAAGCGGCATAAGCCGAATTGGTTACAAGAAAAGCCGAAAGTAGGAACACAATTTTTTGCATGTTCTACATTCCTTCAAAAAAAGGCCCGCTGTCCAAAGGAGTGGATAGCGGGCCAAGCTTAACAGCTGTGTTGAGATTAACCGAAGAAGATCTGGTTAAAGATCAAAGTCGTGATCAAACCGAGAGTCATCGGAATCCAGGTGCGGCGTACGATGGCCATGGGCGAGACACCTGCGGCACCGGCCACAGCAATGATCACGCCTGCCACAGGACTCATGGCGCGGATCATGCCGCTTGCAAACTGCATCGGGGTGACCAGGGCTTCAACGGAACCGCCGAAACCGGCCGCCACGTCCGGAGCCAGAGAGGCGAACGAGGAGTAGGCACCGACACCGGAACCGGTGAGGAACGTCACCAACGACACAATGGCCGTCAGAATCACCGTCATCACGCCCATACCGGCACCCACGCCGTTGGCCGAATTGATGATGACGTCAATGAGGCCAGAAGTCTTAAGACCGGTCGCAAAGAACTCAGCGCAGATGATCAGGGCCACAATGCCCGTGAACATCTTGCCCATGGCCTGGAACATGGCCATGCCGTCTTTGAAGATCTTCTTGACATCGCGCAGGCGGATCAATTCGACGATCACCACAAACACCCACACCATGAAGAGAGCAGCCACCGTATCGAGCTTGACCGAGGTAACGACGAGCTTGGAGAAGATAATCAGCAGGGCGATCGGAAGAACCGGGAAAAAGGCGTACCACTTCGGAACGACGGGGACATCAACTTTTTTAACCTCGACAACTTCAGCGACTTGATCGTCATTCTTTTTGTCGTAATAACGTTGCACAAAGTAGTGTGCAATCGCCGCAACGATTAAGGTCGGAACAGCCAGCGGAAGCTGGTATTGAACGAGATAGATGATCGGATCAAGACCGCCCACTTTGGCAGCCAGGCTTGCGGTACCTGCCGTCGGTGCAAAGGTCATGCCGGCCGAGGTGCCGATGACGGCAGCAGCGGCTGCGGCTGAAACGCCCACAGCCTTGAGAATCGGGAACAATGCCACTAAAAGGAGCATTGCCAGACCAGCGGCCGACGGGATCACGGTTACGAGCAGTTGGCCGACGATGTAGCCGAATGCCAGCACAAGATACGGTGCCTTGAGTGCCGACAGAGGTTTGACTGCCACGTCAACGAGCGCTTTGGCCGCACCGATACGGTCCATGTAGGCAGCAAAGCCGCCGGCGGTCATGATAAGAAAGCCGATGCCCGAACTCTGCTTGGTGGCAATCGACTTCAAGGTCGCAAAGATGTCAAAAAGCCAGAAACCCGACGGTTTGACTCCCTTGGGCAGGAAGCCCGTGCCGGCCAAAGCCACGCAAATGAGGATAGCCAAGCCGGCAAACAACAGCACCATATGCGTCTGAACGCGCTTGATGAGCGCCCAGCCTGCGATCACCGTCACGATCACGGCAATCAGTGGCAATACCGAAGACATAGTGTGATCTCCTTAAAGTTTGGAATCAAAGAAATTTTGAAAAGGCAACTTCGAGCTCGCCGATCGCTTTTTCGACCTTGGCACGCAAAGCGCCGGTTTTGGCTTGTTCTTCTTTCAGCGTTTCAGTGAACCCGGAAATCATCGCGTCAACCTCAGCGGGAGCGGCGCTGCCCTTGGTCTTACGGTTGGCAATGATCTTGCGCGGGTCAAGCGCATCGAGGAATTCCTCTTTGCTCATGGGGAGCACCTCGGGACCTTCCGGGAACTCTTCGCGAATTTCTTCAACGTAGATGCGCTGCATCTGTTCATACGGGAAGTCCTGCGGCAAAACGTTGTTGGCGCGTGCCCAGGATACCATGCGGCTGGCGACGTGATGGCCGATGCGGAAAGGCAGTCCGTGGTCGTGCATTAAACGATCGGCGATTTCCTGAGAAGCCGTCCAGTCGCTGTTCAATTCTTCAAGCGCACGCGCCGGATTGATGCGAAGGGCGTTCAAAACCTTCAGGAAGCGCTCGAGCATGGAGATGGCGGCCTTTGTCATGCGGCCGTTCTTGGCCACGCTCTTGCCGTCGACCATGCCGGGCACGAGGTTGTGCACGCGGGTAAATACCGCAGTCATTTCAGAGACGACGTCACTTGCGTCGCCGCGGCAATTGTTCATGAGTCCCGGATTGCGTTTTTGCGGCATGGCAGAAGACACGTATGTGTTTTCTCCGCCCTCCTGTAGAATGATCCAGGGACGGCTCTGGGCGTACTGCACCATGATGTCGTTGATCATGGAACCGACATAGATCGGAAAGCGTCGTGTAGGGAAAGAGTG
>OOBZ01002450.1_pt1 | contig 11210 bp, 12 predicted proteins | sample 1671601 | NCBI WGS metagenome assembly OOBZ01 (sample SAMN06348173, study PRJEB24527) | human gut metagenome | biome: human gut; feature: ankylosing spondylitis patient; material: feces | host: Homo sapiens | place: China | collected 2015-10
ACCTCATGCACGGTTTGATGAGGGGCGGATGAAATTTTCATCCGCCTACTCTACATCGTAGAATACTTCTTGAACAGCACATTCATAAATCGCTGCTTTTCTTTGATAAGATTTTGAACAGCGAAGAAGCGTGCTCGTGTGAGGTTCTGGAGTGCTTTGTAGCGATAGTCTCCCATATATACCTCTTTGTTGATTCTACCAAAACGCAGGCAGTCAGCTATCACAAAAGAGTCCACAAAATCATTCTTTGGCAGGTCGTTATAAGCATCATGAAACTTTTTGACCTGCTTAGGATTGAGGACATGAATCTTTCTGTTAAAGGGTGCCAGAGTGGCATCTTCCCTTAAGAAGTACACGAGATTGTCTCCATAAACAGAGGTTGCTTCAAGACCAATCAGAACCGTGTCAAGAGAATGCGAAGTTAAAACAGAAAGAATTCTTTTTACCAGTTGTGTAGAACCTTCATGTGAGTTGGCAACAGAAAAGTTACTGTGCTTATCACCATTTGGAAGCATTAAGTAAACGACATTAGATTTGCTGCTTACATCAATACCGACGTAAAGTGTGTTCATTGTAATCACCTTCTTTCGTTGTAGATTAAAGTGTTCAATCGGCTTGGTAAAACCCATGATCATGGAGCATCGACACCCTCGCATATAAGAATCTAGCTTAAGATGGACAGATGCGAAACCACACTGCTAGATGGTCGTCCATGTACTTAAGCAAACAGCCAGCCGGTTTGAAGCTAACTTCCATGTCAGGGGAACAGACTTTCAATGAAGCAACCATTACTGGTTCAACAGGAGCGAGAAGAACTATTACCTGATTGACAATAGGACAATTATATCATGGGCTTTGCTAAGCCTATTGAACAATATTTATTTGGTAACCTATTAACCAAGATGCATGTATTTATGTATCTAAAAGATATTATACGAGGAGCAGAAAATGATGAAACAGGGAAGATTAGGATATAACAGCAGCAATGGTAGATATGGATTATTAGCATCGGATCTATGGATTGATACAGGATTTCACTGTGGAGAAGGACTGGAAGTGTTGGTAGATGATGAATGGGTACAGACCAGAATGGAGATGAATCTGGCAAGAGAATGGTATCTGGTGGGGACACCGTATTGTGGAAATCTGGAATATGTGCAGGTAAGGATACCGGAGTAAATAGCCCCGCAGGGCGCAAGGGTACTTTTGATGGACGGTACGGCTGTCGAAAGTGCTTTTGCGTTACTTTTGACAAAAGTAACAAAACCGCCGTATCCGGCGAAGATTTTTTATAATCGCCATAACTGGCGTAAATACAGATTTTGTGCCATATCTGGCACTGATTTAAGAATGGGAGGTGAGAGAAAATGGAAATGAAAAGAACGATAAGCGGAATGATCGGAGCTGGCTCCCTGGCACATAACAGACGTGCCTTTGTTGCAGAAAATGTTGACCGGGAAAGAGTTCATCTGAACATTGAGTATTGTGATGAAAATCTGAAAACAGTCTATCATGAATTATTTGACCAGGCAGTGGAGCGATACAATGAGGGGAAAAGAAATGACCGGAAGATTACAGATTATTACGAAAAAATGCGTCAGGGAAAACAGGAAAAGTTGTTTCATGAAGTGATTTTTCAGATAGGAAACAGCAAAGACATGGCTGTTGGAACTGAAGAGGGAGAACTGGCTGTAAAAGTCTTGGACGAATATATGAGAGATTTCCAGAAACGCAACCCTGCGTTACGGGTATTTAACTGTTATCTTCATCTGGACGAAGCAACTCCGCATCTGCATATCTGATTTTGTTCCTTATGTATCTGGCTGGAAAGGAAAAGGGATGGATACCAGAGTATCGTTAAAGCAGGCAATGAAAAGTCTTGGATTCGAAGGTGAATCAAAACGAGATACAGAACTGAACCAGTGGATCAACCATGAAAAGGAAGTTCTGGCTGAAATCATGGAGAGGAACGGAATTGAATGGGAGAAAAAAGGAACACATGAAAAGCATCTGAATGTATATGAATTTAAGAAAAAGGAACGGATAAAAGAAGTACAGGAACTGGAGCAGGAGAAGAAATATCTGACAGCGGAAAATGAGGGACTGACCACACAGATTGCAGAAACAAGAGATAATATACAGCATTTGAAAGAGGATAAGGCACAGGCTGTCAAAGAAAAAGAAGACGCTGAAAAGCGGGCTGAGAAGGCAGAAAAGGAATTAGAAAATCTGGAAAATCGCAGAGAACAACTGCAGCCGGTCATGGATAATGTCAGTAAGGAAATAAAAGAATACGGGACGATTAACACATTTCTTCCGGAAGCAGGTGCATTGGAGCGTGCAACAACTTATCGGGATAAGAAAATTAAACCGTTATTTATTCAAATGAAAAACAAGATTGCTGCAATGGCTGCTCAGGTTAAGGAACTTACCAGAGAACGTGATGCCTGGAAAAATAAGTTTCAGAAGAAAAAGCAGGAGTGTGAGGAGACGAAAGAAGAACTGCAGGCAGTCCAACAGGATAAAAAGGAACTGTCTAAGGAGAAAGACATACTTCAAGACCTGGCAGGTCGATACCACCGGATCGTGCGTGTACTGGGGAATGATATGGTGGAAGATATTGTCCAGAGAGATATTCAGAACCAGAAAATTCTGGAAGAAAAACGACGGATGGAGCAAATGCCACAGGGAAGTATTAAGGAAAGAATGGCATGGGCTGAGGAAAAACGAAGAATGGAAAATCAGCAACGTAAGAAAAACAGAACAAAGAACAGAGGAATGGAGTTGTAAGAATATGAAAAAGCATATTTATGACGAAAAGAACGGACTGAGCTACACATTGCATGGAGATTATTATCTGCCAGATCTGGAAATCAATGAGGAAGAACCAAAATATGGGAAATATGGAATAATGCGAAAACAGTTTCTGAAAGAGCACCGGAGTGCAAGGTATTAGTATTTGGTACTGACCGGGAAATTGACGGAGCATTTGAATCGGGTTGATAAGGAAGCAAGAGAAAAAGTTGAGATGTTGATGGAACAGATGGCTGAACAATGGAAAGTGACAGAAGAATTGAAGATGCAGGAGCAGATGGAATGGGTTAGGAGGATGAATAATATTAAGAGTGTTGCGGAAGAAATGGTATTATTGGAAATAATTTATGCATAAGGAATACTTGTAAAATTGAATATGATATGAGAAAGGGCACGCAAATTAAAAACGTGTCTTTTTTCGTTGATTTTGTACTGCGAGGGATTTGTAAAACACATGAAAATGTAAAGTTGGGATAAGAAATCTTTGCCGGATACTTTATCTAAGTATAAATGGTGAACTTTACCCTATTTATTACGACAATAAACTTATGCAATCCGGGAAAAAGTGTAATTGTGGTACGAATGGTTAAATGATATAATTACTTTAATAAATAAGATGTAGGAAATATAAAAATATGGTGTGCATATTGGAGATTAGAAGGAGATACATATGAAAAAGTGGCGATTTGTGTCTAATCAAAATTCCACTATTGTTGGAATAAATGATGCAGGAATAGAGACTTTTACTGCAGATATGCATAGGTCATTAGTTCGTGAGATAATTCAAAATTCCCTGGATGCGAAAAATCCACAAATAGATGAACCTGTTCGTGTAGAGTTCAAAATGATTGCACTTAATCGGGATAAAGTGCCAGATGTAGATAATTTGCAATCGATTATACAAAAATGTAGAAATAGCAATAAAGATGAGATGGATGCAGAAAAATTTTTTGATAATGCAAATAATCTCATTTCCCAACCAACGATTAATATTTTGCGAATCAGTGACTATAATACAATAGGATTGGAAGGTAGTGATACATGCGAAAAGGGGACAAGCTGGAGTAGATTAGTAAAAGAAAATGGTTCTTCGAATAAAGAAAAAAGTTCAGGCGGTAGCTTTGGAATTGGCAAATCAGCAACATTTGCCTGTTCTGACTTGAGAACTGTTTTTTATTCGTCTTTGGATACTAAAGGCGTGAAATCAAATTTTGGAGTTGCAAAATTAGTTTCATATGAAGATGAAGAAATAGGATGGACAACAGGAATTGGATATTATTCAGAAGATAAAAGATTTGTTGCGATTCCAGAACTGGCAAGTTTTGATGAAGAATATACAAGAGATAGTGCTGGAACTGATATATATGTATTTGGTGTGCATAAATCAGAAAAATATAAAGAAAAACTTATTCGAGCTGTGTTGTTAGACTTTTTAGTTTCATTGATAAAAGGAAATTTAATTGTTGAAATTCAAGGTGCTGAGATAAAAAAAGAAAATTTGGCGCGGTATATGTCACAGTTAAATCCATATGAGAGTGAAGAAATAAAATCGTTGTTGGAATATTATCATTTGTTGTTTTCTGCAGATCCGAAGGTAGTTAGAATTTCATTAGATTCAAATATTTACGGAAAGAAATATGGATTTGAAGATGGAGAATGTACTTTATATTTAAAGGAAGGGGAAGGATATAATAGGAAAGTTTTGATTACAAGAAAAGCGGGTATGCGTATCTTGGAACAAAATAGAATTAGTGGAAGTATTGAATTTACAGGAGTTATGATAATTGAAGGGGCAAAAATGAATGAAGCATTTAAAACAATGGAAGTCCCTTCTCACGATGCATGGGAACCGGGAAGATGCCGTGGAAGAGAGCGTTATTATACAAATATTTTGAATGAATTTAAAAAATATATAAAAACGTGTGTTTTAAATAGCTTTACTAAGATTGAGGAAGATAAGCTTGATGCGATAGGGGCAAGTGATTTTTTGCCTGATAGAATTGAAGATGATAAAGAACCAAAGTTGCAAAAAAATGATTTGAGTACACGAATTAAAAAGATTTTTGGCAAATCAATTGAACCAATGAAGAAAAAAACGAAAGCAGTAGAGTTAGCGGAGATTGATTCGAATGCGGACGAGGAAAGTGGTAGTGGTCCAGGCGATGGAAAAGGTCCAAAACCAGGTTCAGGTCCACATCCTGGCCCTGGTTTTGGACCATTTCCGGGAGCAGATTCTGGTTCTAATCCTAAATCGGACAAGCCTGGAGATGATAAAAAATATAAAGAGATTGATGTAAAAAAGAGACTAGTGTGTACTGATATACATAAGGGAAAATATACATTAAGCTTTATCTCTCCATCGAAATCCTCAAAAGGGAAATTAGTATTTAATCTGGCAGGAGAACAAAGTGACTTTGAATTACCGATTGACTCAGCGAATATCATATCGAGTTTACCTGGAACTTGTATTGAAAGAATAACAGGAAATACAATATATTTAAACAATATGAATAAGGGAGACCGTGTGAAAATTGAAGTGATTGTGGATTTCGATTCATATTGTATGATGGAGGTAGACTATTATGCGAATAAAAAATAGATTGTCTCCATATCCGATTTTAGATAATTTTGGAGATGATTATGTTGATTCCTCGTTTAATGTTGAATATGAAGTAAACAGTCAGTTTACAGAAATATATGGAAAATTGATTTTTGAAATAAATAATGATGAAATAAAGCAATTGATAGCAGAACATAAAGCAGTTTATACAGTTCATATTGAATCTCCAGTCACATGTTTCCGTAGGGTATTATCATCAGATGATACTGAAATAGAATTTAGAGTAAATGCTGCTTCTGTGAAAAAAGTGATTGAGATAAGAACATTTATTGTATTGACACAGGAAGTGAAGGGATTTTACTCGAAAAAATTTCATCCAGATTATCAGGGACAAACATTTGATTTGGAGGCACATCAGATTATTGCTATTGGAACGGCAAAAGACTATGAGATTAAGAAAGATGATAGAGATTTTGAATCTTTACCATCAATTTTGAGGATTGTAAAATCAGAAGATAGACGAAAAGGAGCGCTCAGTGTAAATACAGATAACGATGAATATGTTATTATCGGACTTTCGGAAGAGACTTTTAAATTATACGCTAATTTAGGGAAGAGTTCGTTTAAGGCAACTGCGTTTAGTTTAGTGCTTTTACCAGCACTTATAGTAATAATACAACGTATGTGTGATTCAAAAGACGATACAGCGGTTAATTCCATGCATTGGTTTAAAGTAATAGAAAATCTTCTGAATAATAATGGAATACACCTTAATGATATTTCTATTGATAATGATTCGTTATTGAGCACGTGTCAGAAGATTTTTGCTGATCCAATAGACAGGAGCTTTAAGGAATTAGAAGGTTGGAGTGAAAGGGTGTGACATAGTGAAGCTTGTTTATCTTTCGCAGGAAGCGGTTGATGATATAAAGATTGACTTTAGAAAATATAGAAAACATTTTAAAGATGAAACAAATGAATGGTTTGTGCAACATTTTGAAAAGAATGGGTGGATGCAAGAATCGAAGATTCAGTGTGATGAGTTTTCTCTAGATATGGATGAAGACTATGATATTTCAGATAGAAAGAATGTTGAAGTGGTTTATGAAGCTTTAAGAGACTTAAGCCCATCATTGGCAGCAGATGAACGACTTTGGTCAGGCATGTTATTCTGTCAATTTTGGGGTTATGTTAAATATAGACGAAGAAAAGAGATTGAAAGCGGAATAGAGAGAGATGTTTTAAATTCATTTTTCTTTTTAAGAGGAACAAAAAGATCCTGCTTTATGAATTGCTTATCGCGATTATGGTGGACTGGCTATTTGCTGTATGATTCTTCAATGAGTAATCATTATAGAGCAGTGGATTTGATTACAGAGACTGCATTTGCTTCAAATATTGTATTGTTTTCTTCAAATAATTTTGTATCAAATAAAAATCTAGCATTAGGAGTTTTAGACTGCCTTTATAAAAGAAAACAGGCAGGTGAAAAGATAGGACGTTATCATTTTGTTGAGGCAAATAAGTACATAAATTGTATCGGAGGAATTACGTTATTGGATACAATGACAAGAGAAGAAGTGTGTGCACTGACAAATAGAAGGTTGGATAAAATATATGGGAAATTAGTATAAAGATGACAGACCGTATTGTAGAGTACAAGTTCAAATTCATGATTAAGAAGTGAGTTAATGATGGAAAAACGTGAACCAAGATTTTCAGGAGAAGTTTCTGAGAAAAGTCATAAAATGATGAGTAAGATTCGTGGAAAGGACACAAGTATAGAGGTTGTGTTGAGAAAGGTACTATGGCATAGGGGATTTCGTTATCGAAAAAATTACAAGGGATTGCCGGGGAGACCGGATATTGTTCTGACTAAGTATCGTATTGCTATTTTTTGTGATAGTGAATTTTTCCATGGAAAAGATTGGGAAATATTGAAGCAACGGTTAGAAAAAGGAAAAAATCCAGATTATTGGGTTAAGAAAATAGAGCGTAATATCCAGAGAGATGAAGAAAAGAATCAGCAATTGAACTTTATGGGATGGACCGTAATCCATTTTTGGGGAAAGGATATTTTAAAAGATACAGATCAATGTATTAAAGTGATTGAAGAGACAATATTTGATCAGAAACTGGAAGAAGTAGACGATGAAGAGGAAGTGTAAATGATGAACTATTTGAAGGAGTACGATGAAACGGATTCTATCTCAATAGAAACATATGCAAAGCAGTTGATTGGGAAAACATTTGCGGATGTGTGTAAGAAGGATGATATCACGAAAGCAATGGTTGTCAGAGAGACGACAAATTATGAAGTAAAACATGAGAACAAGAAGCGAAAAGGTGGTTTGGGAGAACTGATAGAAGAGAGATTTTTTCACTATCAAACGAATAATGATGCACGTCCGGATTTTGATAAAGCAGGTGTAGAACTAAAAGTAACACCGTATAAACAAAATAAGAATGGGACACTGGTAGCCAAGGAAAGACTGATATTGACCATGATTGATTATTTCTCAGTTGTTGATGAAACATTTGAAGATAGCCACATGTGGCAAAAGGCTCAGTTGATTTTACTGGTGTATTATCTGTATCAACAAGAGATAAAGAACCGGTTAGATTATCGTATTGGATATGTGAAGCTGTTTACACCGCCGGAACAAGATATAAAAATCATAGCACATGATTTTGAGGTTATTGTTGAGAAAATCAGAAAGGGAAAAGCACATGAATTATCTGAAGGGGATACTTTGTATCTTGGAGCAGCACCAAAGGCTGCAACCTCGAAAGATAGGAGGAAACAACCGTTCAGTGATGAGTTAGCGAAACCACGAGCTTTTGCGTTCAAAAATTCATACATGACATATGTTCTGAACAATTATATTATTCCAGGAAAGAATACCTATGAGCCAATTATTAAAGAAAATGCAGAAGATTCTTTTGAAGATTATGTTGTGCGAAGAATAGATGCTTATTATGATTGGTCAGTTAGCGATTTATGCGATACATTTCATATTGAGTATCAAAAGAAGCCGAAAAGCCTGGAAGCAATGTTGGCATATCGGATGCTAGGAATAAAGGGAAATCAAGCAGAAGAATTTGAAAAAGCAAATGTTGTAGTTAAAACCATACGTGTTGCGAAAAATAACAAAATAAAGGAAAATATGTCATTTCCAACTTTTAAATTTAAAGAGTTGGTTAAGGAAGAGTGGGATGATTCCACTTTTGGAAACTATTTGCGTGAAACAAGGTTTCTTTTTGTTGTATATAAGTATGATCAACAGGGAGAGCTTCGGCTAAAAGGATGTCAGTTCTGGAATATTCCTTATGATGATTTGGAAGGTAATGTAAAAGTAGTGTGGGAAAAGACACAAAAAGTACTCCGTGATGGTCTTCAGATAGAAAAGAAAAACGGAAAGAATTATAACAATTTTCCAAAAGCATCAGAAAATCCAGTATGTCACATAAGACCTCATGGAAAAGATGCTAAAGATACTGATGAACTTCCAGATGGAAGAATGTTTTCAAAACAGTGTTTTTGGTTAAATAATAGTTACATTTTGTCGCAGTTGGATAAGCGTTTTGTAGAGGATTAATAATGGGTAATAAAGAATATAAAACTCCAGAAGAAGTAAAACAGAGAGCGGAAGAAGCAATAGGACATTCTTTCAAAGAAATATTTGAATTGGCTCAGAAATATCAGCAAGAAAATGGATTAAAAGAAAAGCACGGAAAGGGAGACATTGGACAAGCCTACGAAGAAGGCTGGTTTAACTATGCGTGCAATGAAGAAGCTGAACCAGATTTTAAAGATGCAGATGTTGAATTGAAAGTGACTCCATTTTTAATCAATAGTAGAGGATATAGAGCAAAAGAGAGATTGTCTCTTGGGAAAATCAATTATAGAGATGAAAACTGGAATGAGTATGAAGAAAGCAGATTTTGGACAAAGAATCATCATCTGCTGGTTATGTATTATCAGTATATCCGAGGTGTAAAACGTGAGGAGTTCAGTGTAGAGAAAGTAGATGAGATCTTGCTGGAAGAATTGCCAGAGAGAGATCAGATGATTATTCAGCATGATTGGGAAAAAATCGCACGTTATGTAAAAGCGGGTAAAGCACATGAATTATCAGAACGAGATTTTATGTATCTTAGTCCTGCTAGAAAAGGTGCCGGCGGAGATGAGAAAGTAAAATATAATGACAAACATCCGAAAGCAAAACCAAGAGCATATTCATTTAAAAAGTCGTATATGACAAAATTATTTAATGAGAGAATGCTTACCCCAGAGGAAACATCTTATATTTTGTCAGATACCGTATTGCCAAAGGAAAAAGAATTTGATGATATTCTGATTGAAACTCTGAAACCATATTTTGGAAGAACAGTTGAATCATTGAAAAAGGAATTCCCTGATTATCGTAGCGGATATAGTGAAAAGAACGATATTGTTAAGCAGATATATAAGAGCGAAAATGATTTAGATGAAACAGATGAATTCCAGAAAGCTAATTATAGATTAAGAACGATTACAGTCGATGAAAAAGGAACACCAACGCAGGATATGTCGTTCTCAGCGTTTGATTTTGAGGGATTGCTGAAAGAAAAGAACTGGACAGAATCTATTGCTTATGAAGAGATGGTAGATTCAAAGTTTTTACTTGTGATATTTTCAAAGGATTCAGAAGGGCAAGAAATCTTGAATAATGCCCTCATATGGTATATTCCGAAAAAGGATGTAAATAAAGTAAAAGATGTTTGGAAAGAAGCAAGAAGAATTATTAAAGATGGAATAAAGTTACAACAGAAACTATCCCATGACAGAACGGGAAGGTTAATATTTGTGTATGAAAATAACTTCCCGAAGAGTAGCTTTAATAAAGTGGCGCATGTAAGAAATAAGGCTGGAGAGAGCGAATATTTTTGTGAAAATGCTAATTCAGTAAAGTTAAAAAATCCAGCAGAGGTTATTACTCTAAAAGAAATTCCAGAGGAATTGAAAGATACTCCGATACCTACAGGGGAGTATATGACCAAACAGTGCTTTTGGTTTAATAAGAAATATATGAAACAGCAGATTAAAGATTTTATAAAATCATACTAAAAGATAGAAAAGGATCTTTACAAGAATATAAAAATAGGTTATTATATTCAAGAACGATCGTTCGAATAATAAAAGAAGAGGTAATATAAAGTGGAGAAAACGGTTTGCGAATTGTTTGCCGGAGTAGGCGGCTTTAGATGTGGACTTAATAATATAAGAACAGCAGAAGATTATGGTAAAGAAGAAAAATGGGATACAGTTTGGTTTAGTCAATGGGAACCGGCAGAGAAAAGTACACAGTACGCACATGACTGTTATGTATATCGATTTGGAACAAGATTAGATAAAAATGGTGAAGATACTACTAACTACAATATTGAAGATGTAGATAAAACAACACTTCCAGATTTCAATTTGTTGGTCGGCGGGTTCCCATGCCAAGACTATTCAGTAGCATCTTCGTTAGCTACTTCCAAAGGGCTTGAAGGGAAAAAAGGAATTCTGTGGTGGTCGATACGTGAAACATTGGAAGCAAAGAAACCACCATTTGTATTATTAGAAAATGTAGACAGATTATTGAAATCCCCAGCTAAACAAAGAGGTAGAGATTTTGGTGTGATTCTTGCATGTTTTCGAGATGAAGGTTACACCGTAGAATGGCGAGTGATTAACGCTGCAGAATATGGATATCAGCAGAGAAGACGCCGAACATTTATTTTTGCTTATAAAAATGATACAAAATATGCAAAAAGAATTTTAAATACAATCGGATACACAGATGTGTTG
>OOBZ01002460.1_pt1 | contig 11166 bp, 9 predicted proteins | sample 1671601 | NCBI WGS metagenome assembly OOBZ01 (sample SAMN06348173, study PRJEB24527) | human gut metagenome | biome: human gut; feature: ankylosing spondylitis patient; material: feces | host: Homo sapiens | place: China | collected 2015-10
AGACCCTTGCCGAGACCCTTCATTTTTGCCATATGTCCCATTCTCCTTTCGTTCCGGAATGCCGTCCGTCAGGCGTTTTTCTTCAAAAATTCATCGGCCAGCGCGGCGTAGGCCTCTGCGCCCCGGCAGGTGCGGTCGTAGCCGCAGATGGGCTTGCCGTGGCTGGGCGCCTCGCTGAGACGGACGTTGCGGGGGATCACCGTGGCGTAGACCTTGCCGGGGAAAAAGCGCTTGATCTCCTGCGCCACCTGAATGCTGAGATTGGTGCGGCCGTCAAACATGGTCAGCAGTACGCCCTCGATCTGTAAGTCGGGGTTCATGCCCCGGCGCACCAGCCGCACCGTGTTCATCAGGTCGCTGAGTCCCTCCAGCGCGAAATACTCGCCCTGCACCGGCACCAACAGGGAATTGGCGGCGCACAGCGCGTTCAGCGTCAGCAGCTCCAGCGAGGGTGGGCAGTCGATGAAGATGAAATCATACCGCTCCGCCACCTGCCGCAGCGCCTGCTTCAGCAGGAACTGCCGCTCCGGCAGGGCGATCATCTCCACGCCGGCGCCGGCCAGTGCCTTGCTGCTGGGCAGCACGTCGCCGTAGGGGGTGGAAACGATGGCCTTTTCCGTCTCCACGCCGTTGATAATCACGTCATACACGCCGTTAGAAACGGTTTTGTCCACGCCCATACCGCTGGTGGCGTTGGCCTGGGGGTCAAAGTCGCACAGCAGCACCCGCTTGCCGGTCTGGGCCACGGCGGCGGCCAAATTCACACAGGTGGTGGTCTTGCCCACGCCGCCCTTCTGATTTACGATCGCAACGATTTTTGCCACGGTAGTTCTCCTCGTACTTTCGCCAGTTCTGTCTCTATAATAGAAATAGTATACCACAAAAGCAATAGGTTTCAATACTTTTTTCAACGGCGCGTGACAATTTTTGCAAAAATGGGACGCCGATGTTTCACGTGAAACAGGGAAGGACATGAAAAAGGGGGATGTTTCACGTGAAACATCCCCCATACAGAGTCGTTATACCAAAATCACGCCGTCGCAAGGCGGCAGCGTCAGTCGCAGCATGCCGTCCCGCACCCAGAACCGCTGCAAGGTCACAGCGTCCACAGCGAAGCCGTTGGGCCACGGCAGCGTCACGTCCCGCGGCGTGTCGCCGGTATTCAGTGCCGTATAGGTGCGTTCGCCGCCCGCTGTCCGGCAGAAGAGCAGCAGTCCGCCCTCCGCCGTCAGATAGGTGAGGTCGCCGGATTGCAGGGATTCCCGCTCCTTTCGCAGCCTGCCCAGCGTCCGGTACAGCGCCAGCAGCCGCTGATCCTCCCGTCCCCAGGGGAAGCCCTGCCGGTTCATGGGATCCTCGAAGCCCTCCATGCCCGCCTCGTCCCCGTAGTAGAGGGTGGGGGAGCCGGGGAAGGTATACAGCAGCATGGGCGCCAGCGTCAGACGGCGGACGGCCAGCCGCCGGGCTTCCGGCGACAGGTGATAGGCGGCGCGAGCCTCCTTGCTGTCCGGAATCGTATCCGCGCCCAGCAGCGTCAGGATGCGGGGCGTGTCGTGGGTGCCCAGAATGTTCAGACCGCTGTAGAAGGCGGCAGGGGGGTAGTTCTCCCGCTGCTCCTCCATGGCGTCCCGGAAGGCCGCCGCGTCGCCGCCCCGGAGATAGTCCAGCGCCGCCGTCCGCAAGGGATAGTTCATCAGGCCGTGGGTCTCCCGACCCAGCAGGTACTTGCGGCGGCGGGAGTAGGCGATCTTGTTGCTGCCGTCCTCCCACACCTCGCCCAGCAGAAAGCTGTCGGGCTTTTCCTGCTCCATGGCGGCGCGAATTTCCTCAATAAAGTCGTCTGGCAGCTCGTCGGCCACGTCCAGCCGCCAGCCGTCCGCGCCGCACCGCAGCCAGCGGCGGATCACGCTGTCCTGAGCCCGGATGATGAAGTCCCGATAGGCCGGGGCGTTTTCGTTGACGGCGGGCAGCGTGTCGATGCCCCACCAGGCGTCGTACTTGTCCGGCCAGTGCTGGAAACAGAACCAGTCGTACCACGGGGAGTCCTTGCTCTGGTACGCGCCGGGGGTGTCGAAAAAGCCGCCCCGGTTGAAGTACCGGCTGTCGTCGCCGGTGTGGTTGAACACGCCGTCCAGCATCACGTGGATGCCACGCTTTTTCGCCTCGGCGCACAGCATCCGCAGGTCGCCCTCCGTGCCCAGCATGGGGTCGATCATGCGGTAGTCCGCCGTGTCGTACCGGTGGCTGCTGGCGGCGTAGAAAATGGGGTTCAGGTACAGGGTGGTGACGGACAGGCTTTGCAGGTAGTCCAGCTTCCGGCAGATGCCCCGCAGGCTGCCGCCGAAGAAATCGCTGTTCCAGCGACCCGTCAGGGGATCGGGCCCCAATCGGGGCGGGTCGTCCCAGTTGTCGTGTACCGTCCGCTGGCCCAGCAGTCCCTTGGGGTCGGGGATGGCGTCACGGCAGAAGCGGTCTGGAAAAATCTGGTATGTAACGCCCCGGCCGAACCACTCCGGCGTGGGGCGGCTTTCGTATACCGTCAGCTGCCAGGGCTGGCGGGAGGTCTGCTCTCCCAGACCGTTGCGGCCCAGATAGACGCAGCTGCCGTCAGGCCGGGTGAAGCGGAAGCTGTACCACACCAGCTCCGGCTTTTCCGGCGCGGTGAACACACCGGAAAAGCCGCCCGGACAGGGGAGAAGAGCTGTTTCGCCGTGTGCGTCGGCGAATTCGCCGAAGGTCAGCAGCGCGCAGGCGCAGAACTCCGGCTCCGGCGTAACGGTGAAGTTCACCGTCGCGCCGCAGCACACCGCCCCAAAGGGGGATTTATAGCGGGTATCACGGGAATCAAAAATGGTCATAGGCATGTTATCACTTCAGCATCGTATTTTCCCCCACCACGTCGCCGCCGTTGACGCGGTCGGCGAAATAGGCGTTGATGATCTCCACGGCGGTGGAAGCCAGCGCCGCACCGGCGCCGCCCTTTTCGATGACGATGGCCACGGCGATCTCCGGATCCTCGTAGGGTGCGTAGGCCACGAACACGCCGTTGGCGATCTCGGTGCCCACCTGGGCCGAGCCGGTCTTGGCGCCCGCGGACACCACGCAGTTGGTGAAAGCGCCCGCCAGCGAGGTGGTGGTCAGCTCGTGCATGCCCTTGGTGACGGCGGCTATGGTGCTTTCCGACATCTCCACCGTATTCTCCGGCGGCTCGTCGTAGACGTACAGCAGCTGGCTGTTGTCGTATTTCTTCACGCTCTTCAGCAGGTGAGCCTGATAGTGTTCGCCGCCGCCCACCAGCGTGGCGATGTAGTTGGCCAGCTGCAAGGGGGTGAACAGGTTATAGGACTGGCCGATGGCGGCGGTCAGGGTCTGGCCGTCCGTCCACTCCAGATCGTGGGCCTCGGCGTACTCCGGCGAGGCCAGCGCACCCTTGCTGTCGCCGATCTCGATGCCGGTGGAGCGGCCCAGACCAAACTGCGTGGCGTAATCGTCAATGGTCTGGATGCCGGTCAGACGGCCCACCTCATAAAAGAAGTAGTTGCAGGACACGGCAATGGCATCACTGACATTGACGCGTCCATGAGTATAGCCCAGCGGCCACACCCAGCACCAGGGCTGGGGGTATTCGTAGAAGGTGTACACGCCCTTGTCCTGAATGATGGAGGAGGGGGTGATGACGCCGGACTCCAGCGCCGCCACGGCGGTGTTCATCTTGAAGGTGGAGCCGGGCGCGTAGGTGCCGTTGACGGCGCGGTTGAACATGGGCAGCCGCTCGTCCTCCAGCAGCTCGTTGTAGCTCTGGGCAAAGGTGGACAGGTCAAAGGAGGGGTAGGAGGCCAGCGCCAGCACCTCGCCGGAGCCCACCTTCACCACAGCGGCAGCGCCGCCCCGCTGATCGCTGTCCTTGTCGATCATGCCCTCGATGGTGTTGGCCAGCGCGTCCTCGGTGGCGGTTTGCAGGTCAAGATCCAGCGTCAGCGCCACGGTGCCGCCGGGCTTCGGCTCCTTTACATAGAACTCGCCGGTGATCTTGCCCTTTTCATCGGTGGTTACCAGCCGGGTGCCGTTGTTGCCGTGGAGCCAGTCCTCAAAGGCACGCTCCACGCCGCTTTCACCCACCAAAGCGTCCATAGAGTAGCCCTTTGCCTGATATTCCGGCCAATCCTCCGCGTAAATGCGGGTGATGCGGCCCAGAATGTGGGCGGCGTAGGTGGTGTTGTACTGCCGGATGGAGGACTGTCCCGTGGTGACGCCGGCAAAATTGCCGTCGGTGATTTGGGAGATCAGCTCCGTGGACACATCTTCGGCAAAGACGTAGCTGTCCCGGCCCGTCAGCTCATAGCGGACGCCTGCGATCAGCCGTGCCTGCACGGCGGAATAGCTGCTGTCGATGTGGTACAGCTCCCGCAGCGTGTCCATCAGCGCGGTGGAGGTAATGGTGGCTTCGATCTTGTTGTTTTTTAGAAAGCTCTGGAAGGCGTCGTCCTTGCGGGACGCCAGATACAGATACGGTGCGTTCTGGGACAGGGGCAGCGTGTCCACCCACGCGGTCTCCGTCTGGCGGCACAACTCCACCAGCCGCCAGATGGCGGCGTTCAGCTCCTGCTCGTCGGAAAAGGACTTCTTGCTGAAGGTCAGCGTATAGGCCAGACGGTTGGACACCAGTACCTTGCCGTTGCGGTCGGTGAGAATGCCGCGGCTGGCCTCCACCGACTGCCACGTGGCGTTGGAGGCGATGGAGCGGGCGCGGTTTTCGCTGCCGTTGAGGATCTGGGCGCTGTACAACGCGGCGATAAACAGCAGCATGATAAGGCCTAGCGCCACGGACAGCGCCGTCATGCGGTTGTGGGCGGGATGGGGATTCTTCATCATGGAAAGGGGACTCCTTTCAGGGGATAGGGGGAATCACCGGCGGTCGAACCGGCGGTGAACACGCGAAAACACCAGATGCACCAGCATGGCAAAGGGCAGCGACAGCAGGATCTCCCGTGCCGTCAGCCACATTGCCTCGCCGGGCGGCGTGCCGTGGGAGTAGGTAAAGGCCACGGCGTTGAACAGGTCGGTCAGCAGCAGCGCTCCGGCGGATACCGCCAGCGTGCATGCCGCGCCCGGCATAATGAGCCGCCGGGCGGCCTGTCCCGCCAGCAGCGCCGAAAGCGTCAGCACCACGGCATAGAAGCAGGGGAACGCGCCGGTAAACAGCGTGTCGCAGACCAGTCCCAGCACCAGCGCGTACACCGGCCCCTCCCGCTTGCCCTCGAAGGAGGCGGCGATAGCCGCCAGCGACGGCAGGATAAAGGGGTGTACACCGGCGATGCGGAGATAGGGGAACACCAGCTGCTGCACCAGCAGGAACACCAGCGTCCACAGGGCGTAAAAGACCCATTTCAGGGTCGTCATTCGTCGCGTCATAGCCCTTACTCCACCACGTCGAATTCGGTGATGAGGAACACCTGAGTCAGCGCGCCGATGTCCGCCTTGGGGGACAGCACTGCGTACTGGGTCAGACCGCCGGTGTCGGTGCGCAGCTCTGTCACCGTGCCGATGGGCAGTCCGGAGGGGTAGTAGCCGCCCAGACCGGACGTGACCACCAGATCACCTGCGATCAGCTTGTCCGGCTCGTCCACATAGGTCAGCGCCAGCTGTCCCTCGCTCATCAGGCCCAGCTGTCCCTGGGCCACCGCCACCTGTTCCGTGCGGAACACGGTGGCGCCGATGGAGCTGGTGGTGTCCAGAATGGTGGTCACGGCGCACCAGTTCAGTCCGGCGTCCGTCACCACGCCCACCAGATTGCCGTATTCGTCAATGGCGCAGTCGCCAATAGCCACTCCGGCGGAGGTGCCCCGCGTCAGGGTCAGGGTGCTGGCCCAGTTGCTGACGGAGCGCTCCGTGACGCGGGCGGACACGGTTTTCAGGTCGCGCCGCTGGCTTTGCAGCTCCAGCAGGTCACGAAGGCGCTGGTTTTCCTCGCTCTCCTTCTGGGCCTGACGCAGTTGCCGCTCCAGATCGGCCACCTGCGCCCGGAGATCGTCGTTCTCCTGCTGCAGGTCGGCCACCTTGTCAAAGTGGTCGCCGATGCCGCCGAACCAGCCCGCCACGGCGGAGCCTGCCGCCCGGAAGGGCGAGGCAATCACGCCGGCGGCGTTGCGCAAAAAGGGCGTGCCGGAGCTGACGGCGGAGATGATGCACAGCACGACCACCACCACCGCCACACCGGCCAGCAGCCATATTCCGTTTTTGGAAAGAAATCGTTTCATAAAAGCAGTTCCTTATATTAAATAGGAAGTGTCATTGCGGGATCAGCCCAAAGACTGGTCGCAGCGATCCTCCTTTTACTGCCTCTCTCTGTGAGGGAGGTGTCATGACCGCAGGTCATGACAGAGGGAGTCGGTGCGTTAAGAAAATATGCCAGTGGCATATTTTTAGCATCCGATCTCGGCGGCTATGCCGCCGTAGCATCCATCTGGATTTGCATCGCACATCTTTTATTCTCTCCCTCAGTCACCTTCGGTGACAGCCCCCTCTCAGAGGGGGCCAAGGACAGAAGTGTTACAGCAGCGTCACGCCGAACTCCGCCAGCATGCGGCTCAGCAGCAGCACCGGCAGACCCATTACGTTGAAGAAATCGCCGTCGATGCGCTCCACCAGCAGCGCCCCGAGACCCTGCACGCCGTAAGCGCCCGCCTTGTCCATGGGCTCGCCGCTGCGGATGTAGTGCTTCAGCTCCTCCGTGGCGGCTTCCCGGAACCACACCTGCGTGGACTGGGCGCGGGTCAGCAGCCGTTCGCCTTGCCGCACCGTCACGCCGGTGCATACCGTGTGGTGCCGCCCCTGCAGCGCCGACAGCATCCGCAGGGCGTCCGCCTCGTCGCGGGGCTTGCCCAGCCGCCTGCCGTCCAGAAACACCATGGTGTCGGCGGTGATGACGATATCCTCCGGCTCCGCCTGCACCGCGCCGGACTTCTGCCGGGAAATATGGCAGACCGTCTCCTCCGGGGTCAGGCCCTCCGGGCACACCTCGTCCACCTGGGGCACGGACACCACGAAGTCATGAATGCCCATCCGGCCCAGCAATTCCTGCCGCCGGGGAGAGCCGGAGGCCAATACGATGTTCGCCATATGCGTCACCTTCCCGTGGAGCCGAAGCCGCCGACGCCCCGCTCCGTTTCGTCCAGCTCGTCCACGAATTCCAGCGTGGGCTGCACCACCGGCAGCACCATCAGCTGGGCGATGCGGTCGCCGTCGTGGATGACGTAGTCGGTGTCGGACTCGTTGTAAAGGGCCACCCGCAGCTCGCCGCGGTAGTCGCTGTCGATGACGCCCACGCCGTTGGCCATGGTGATGCCGTGCTTGGAGGCAAGGCCACTGCGGGCGCAGATCAGCGCCACGTAGTCGGCGCTGGGCAGGGCGATGGCGATGCTGGTAGGCAGCACCTGCCGTGCCCCGGCCTTCAGGGTCACGTCCCCGTCAAGGCAGGCGCACAGATCCATGGCGGCGCTGCCGGGGGTGGCGAAACGGGGCGCGGGGATGGCGTCGCCGATCTTGGGCGACAGGGCTTTTATTTGTAAGATCATGGTCGTTCTCCTGATGTTTGATTACGAGATGTAGAAAATGTATTGGATATTACAGAGGGGAGAGGATTTTGAAAGCCACAAGACCAAGGCCCCCTTGTGTAAAGGGGGCTGTCACCGAAGGTGACTGGGGGATTGTCAACGAAAGGGGACAACCCCTCCGTCAACGCTTTGCGTTGACACCTCCCCTTACACAGGGGAGGCTTTGGAAGCAGATTGCCACACCAATAACAGTCGCTACCCGTTTCGCGGGGCGGGTATCTGCCGGGAAACGCTGAGGACAATGCCCATTTCGCCCAGCTGCAAGGCCAATGCCGTGCCGCCGTAGCTGAAGAAGGGCAGCGAAATGCCGGTGGCCGGCACAAGGCCCGACACCACGGCGATATTCAGGAACACCTGCAAACCCAGCTGGGTCATGATGCCCACCACCAGCAGCGTGCCGAACCGGTCACGGGCGTGGAGAGCGATCCAGAAGCCCCGCACCAGCAGCATGGCGAAGATCAGCATGATGATGCAGGCGCCCACCAGCCCCAGCTCCTCGCATACGATGGCGAAAATAAAGTCGTTGTGCTCCTCCGGCAGATACATGAACTTCTGCCGTCCCTTGCCAAAGCCCAGACCCAGCAGGCCGCCGGAGCCGATGGCGATCAGGCTCTGCACCATCTGGTAGCCGTCCTTGCTGGTGTCCAGCCATGGGTCGTGCCACATGGCGATACGGCTGGCGCCGTAGGATATGACGCCCTTCTCCACCAGCTTGACGAACAGCACCGCCACGGCGGCCACGCCGCCGACGCCCGCGCCGATGAGCCACCGCTGCATGCCGCCCACCGCCATCATGATAGCGCCGGTGCCCACGATGAGGATCGTACCGGACAGGTGGGGCTCCAGCATCATCAGGATGGAAAAAACACCAAGAATCACGGCATAGGGCACAATGCCCTCCCGCCATTGCAGCATTTTCTCCCGCTTTTTGGAGATGCTGTCGGCAAAATAGACGATGACCGCCAGCTTGGCGATCTCCGAGGGCTGGAAGGTAAAGACACCGTCGATGCCCAGCCAGCGGCGGGCGTTGTTGTGTTTGATGCCGATACCGGGAATGATGACCAGCATCAGCAGAAAGAGCGAGAGGATCAGCAAGAGTCGGGACGCGCCGCGCCAGCGCTGATAGTTGAACCGGGCGGCAAGCGCCAGACCCGCCAGACCCACGGCGGCGTAAATGGCCTGCCGCTTGAAGTAGTAGGTGGGGGTTCCGGTTTCGTAGTAGGCGGATGGAAAGCTGGCGGAAAACAGCATCACAAGGCCGATGATCGTCAGCAGCAGCACCAGCAGCAGGAAGGGAACGTCGATGCGTCCGCCCTTGGCGGCCTGCAAATGCTTCTGCTCGATGGACTTGCGGCGCATTTTCTCCGCATGCTTGACGGGAGGCTGCTTGGGACGTTGGGTCATGGGACGTTCCTCCTTTCTGTGTGGGGTGTTGGGGGTGGGATTCAAAGCCTCCCCTGTGTAAGGGGAGGTGGCGCGAAGCGCCGGAGGGGTTGTCAGGTAATCAACAATCCCCCAGTCACCTTCGGTGACAGCCCCCTTTACACAAGGGGGCCTTTTGGTGCGGTGCATTATCGTGCGGCGGGGTGAGGGCACCCCGCCCTACGAAGTTCTATCGGTGGCCGGTGCGTAGGGCGGCCTGCCCTCAGGCCGCCGCCGTCATACGGACGGGTACGTTGGTTGCTTCGTAGGGGGCGATGCCTACACCGCCCCGAAAGCCTCGCAGAGTTCGCGGCGTGGACGCCGCGAAACATTCAAATTATTTTTCCGGCGGCGTGTACGTCGGAAAAATTCTTCTCGGCCGCCAGTGTGTCCGAAGGACGCGCGCAGTCGGCCGCAATCCCCTTTGGCAATGAAATCGTCAGATTTCATGCCAGTTTCATTCCAACTCATCCAGCGTCAGCTTGAACGACGGCAGGAAGTTCTCCAGAAAATAGTCCAGCTCCGGCAGCTCCATGTCGTCCAGCGCGTAGCGGGTCTGTTCCGCTGCCTGCTTGAACTCGGTGTTGCCCGCCTTCAGCTCCTCCAGACACTTGATGTAGGCGCTGAGCTTGTCGGCGGCCTTTACCAGCTGCTGGATCTCCGGCGCGGCGGGGGACAGGGCGGCGCTGTAGGTGGGCCGCAGCTCGTCAGGCAGCATGGCCAGCAGCTTTTCCTCCGCCACCCGCTCCACCTGCCGGTACGCCTCGCGGATGGCGGGGTTGTAGTACTTGATGGGGGTGGGCATGTCGCCGGTGAGAATTTCCCCGGCGTCGTGGTACAGGGCTGCCACGGCCACCTGTCCCTCGTCCACACGGCCGTCAAAGAACTGGTTGCGGATCACCGCCAGCGCGTGAGCCAGCACGGCGGTCATGTGGCTGTGCTCCTGAATGTTTTCAGTATAGCTGTTGCGCATCAGCGCCCAGCGGTTGATGAACCGCATCCGGCTGATGTAGGCGAAAAAGTGATGGTCGTTTTCCTTCATAGCAGCTCTCCCAATAATGTCTCTCCATTGCATGCGGTGATGGTCACCTCCCAAACCTGATTGTGAAGCGCCTGTCCCTGCACCGCCACCTCCATATAGTTGGGGGCGTGGCCGGTATACAGGCCGTCCTTTTCCTGTTCAAACAGCACCGGATAGGTCTTGCCTACGCAGCCTGCCAGATAGGCCTGATGCATCCGGTGGGCCACCTGCGCGGCCCGTGCGGCCCGTTCCTCCTTCACCGCCGCCGTCAGCTGGGGCATGGCCGCCGCTTTGGTGCCGGGGCGGATGGAGTAGGGAAAGATATGCATGGCGGCGAAGCCGCACTTTTCAATAAACGCCAGCGTCTGGGAGAACTCCTCCTCCGTCTCGCCGGGGAAGCCGGTAATAAGATCGGTGGTGACGGCCACGTGGTCGAAGTACTGCCGCAGCAGCGTCACCGATTCATAGAAGCGGGCGGTATCGTATTTCCGGTTCATGCGCTTCAGCGTTTCGTCACAGCCGGATTGCAGCGACAGGTGAAAGTGGGGACAGAGGTTGGACAGCTTCACCGCCCGGCGGCAGAAGTCCTCGGTGATGGTGCGGGGCTCCAGACTGCCCAGCCGTATGCGCATATTGCCTGCCGCTTCGCTGACGGTCTCCAGCAGGTCAATGAAGCTGCTGCCGTCCTTCAGGTCGTGGCCCCAGCTGGAGATCTCGATGCCCGTCAGCACCAGCTCCTGATAGCCCTCCTGCCGCAGCTGCCGCGTCTGCTCCGCCGCCGTTTCCAGCGGCAGCGACCGCACCGGCCCTCTGGCGTAGGGAATGATGCAGTAGGTGCAGAAGTTCACGCAGCCGTCCTCCACCTTCAGCATGGCGCGGGTACGCTCCGCCATGCCGCCGGCAGGCAGCACCTCGAACTGGCGGCGGCGCAGGGCGTCGTCCAGCAGCGTCACCGGCTCCTTTTCGTGGGCGGCCTGTTCCAAAAGATCGAGAAACGCCATCCGGTCGCCGGTTCCGGCGATCAGATCCAACTCCAGTCCCGCCGCCTCGTCGGGGTGGGTCTGGACATAGCAGCCGCAGGCGGCCACCACGGCGCCGGGACTGCGCCGC
>OOBZ01002466.1_pt1 | contig 11155 bp, 10 predicted proteins | sample 1671601 | NCBI WGS metagenome assembly OOBZ01 (sample SAMN06348173, study PRJEB24527) | human gut metagenome | biome: human gut; feature: ankylosing spondylitis patient; material: feces | host: Homo sapiens | place: China | collected 2015-10
CTGGAGTTCAGACGTGTGCTCTTCCGATCTGTCGTCGATCAGGTCATCGCCGATCTGGGCGGTCTGGAGGATATCATCAAGCCCGGCTACAAGGTCATCATCAAGCCCAATCTGGTGGCCTGCCCCACCGAGCGCCTGTCCGGCGGCGTCACCCGCTGGGAGGTCTGTCTGGCCATCTATGAGGCCGTCAAGGCCGTGGGTGGTGAGCCTGTCATCGCCGAGTCCTCCGCCGCCGGCGCCGACACCGAACTGACCATCGCCAAGTGCGGCTATCAGGAGCTGCGCGACAAGGGTATCCCTGTCATCGACCTGAAGCAGAAGGAGAACGCCCGCTGCACCGTGGATATCGAGAACGGCGTGGTGTTTGACAAGATCAACACCTGGGATCTGGTGCGCGACTGCGACGCCATCATCACCGTTCCCGTCATGAAGACCCACGACCAGACCGAGGTCACGCTGGGCATGAAGAACCTGAAGGGCCTGCTGATCGACACCCAGAAGAAGGACTTCCACAAGAAGGGCCTGATCGAAGGCGTCGTGGACTGGTGCCTGCACCTGAAGCCCTGTCTGGAGATCATCGACGGTACCTATGGCCAGCAGGGTCTGGGCCCCATCTTCGGCGAGACCAAGAAGATGAATCTGATCGTCGGCTCCAAGGATTTGGTAGCCTGCGAGGCTGTTACCAGCAAGATCATGGGCTATGAGCCCAAGGAGGTCATGATCACCAACGCCGCCTACAAGCGCGGCTTCGGTGAGATGGATCTTTCTAAGATCGAAGTCATCGGCGAGAAGGTGGAGAACGTCGCCAGCCGCTTCAAGCGCTCCTGCGAGGTGGAGATCGAGGGTATCCCCCAGAGCTTCAACCTGATTTTCAGCAAGGACGCCTGCACCGGCTGCCACAACACCGTCATCAGCGCCCTGATGGACATGAAGGCCCAGAACCTGTTCCCCTATCTGGAGAACATGAACGTCTGCGTCGGCCCCTGCACCGAGGACATGCTGCCTGCCGACGCCAATGCCGACAACACCGTCTGCATCGGTATCTGCTGCAAGAAGCTGGCGGACGCCAAGGACTTCCGCTGGGTCGTTGGCTGCCCTCCCGGAAATGCCGACGTGGTCAAGGGCATTCTGGGCGACCGTCTGGAGTACGGCGTGCGCTACAACTAAAGCTTTTTTTCGGGCGGAGGAAACTCCGCCCGAAGCGCTATCTCTCCTATGGAGGAATTACGATGAAAACTTTGTATCTGAACTGCGGCGTGGGCGCGGCGGGCGATATGCTGACGGCGGCGCTGCTGGAGCTGATGCCGGATAAGGCCGGGGCGATAGCGGAGCTGAACGCCATCGGCATCCCCAACGTGGTCTACGGTTACGAGACGGTGACGCGCTGCGGCATCCGCGGCACCCATATGTCGGTGAAGGTGAACGGCGTGGAGGAATCTGAAGCCATGCATGACCACCACCATGACCACGAGCACCACCATGACCATGACCACGGGGAGCACCACCACCACCACCATCATCACACCGGCCTGCACGGGATTGAGCATATCGTGCGGGATCACCTGAACCTGCCGGAGACGGTGAAGGAGGATGTGCTGGCGGTCTACGGCATGATCGCGGAGGCGGAGAGCCATGCCCACGGCGTACCCGTCACGGAGATCCACTTCCACGAGGTGGGCACCATGGACGCGCTGGCGGATGTTTCGGCGGTGTGTTTGCTGCTCCATAAGCTGGCGCCGGAACAGATCATCGCCTCACCGGTCTGCACCGGCGGCGGACAGGTGCGCTGCGCCCACGGCATTCTGCCGGTGCCCACCCCCGCCACGGCCTATCTGCTGCAAGGTATCCCTGCGTACAGCGGCGATATCAAAACGGAGCTGTGTACGCCTACCGGTGCGGCGCTGCTGAAGCGCTTTGTCTCCCGGTTCGGCGGAATGCCCGTTATCACGACGCAGGCCATCGGCTACGGTATGGGAACCAAGGAGTTCGACGCCGCCAACTGCATCTGTGCATTCTGGGGCGAAACGGCGGAGTAAAAGACCGCTGTATATACGAAAAGGACTGACACGTTTCGCGTGTCAGTCCTTTTCGTATGAGAGATTTCAGAGAGAAAATAGCTGGCTTTGAATTTGACCTTATCAGCGGCTTAGGCGGCGAAAATCACTCTTTGACTTTGGAAAGTTCTGTGCTATACTATAAAAGACAATAACCGCCGCTATATCAGAAGCCGCAGTTCGTTATGCCTGCGAAGATCGAGAAATTTGAAAGCTGCCGCTGGCGGCTTTTGAAAAGCATAATAGTTAGCGCAGACTAACTACAATACACCATATGTTTTTATGCCGAATATATGAAAGGAAAGGTGAAGAACATGCAGATATGGGAACACGGACAGGAGCATGAGAGGACATTGCTGTTCTTTCCCTGTACAGCAGAGCCTGTATGGGCATTTTCGGAGACCGTTGCGCTGCTTTCCTGGAAGTGGCACGTTTTTCAGGTGATCTATGACGGCCATCAGCCGGAGTATCCGGGGGACTTCACCTCCGTGGAGCAGACCGTGGACGAGGTGACAGCCTACTTGAAAAACCATGGTGTTGTCCATCTGGACGCGGCCTACGGCTGTTCGCTGGGCGGCGCGTGTCTGACCCGCTTACTGGCGCTGGGGGAAATTCCGGTCAGCCATGCCATCATCGACGGTGGGATCACGCCCTATCAGCTTCCGTATCTGGTACGAAAGCTGCGCTTGGCGCTGGATGTGCTGTCCTTCAAGCTTGTGGCCAACAACCGCAAGGTGCTGGAGACGGCATTTCCGCCGGAGCGTTTTACCCTTCCGGGCCATGACGCGGTCAAAGAGTACGACGAGATAGAGCGCTACCTCAAGACCTACTCTGACCGGACGATCCGCAATGTGTTCTGGTCCGGCAATAATTACGCGCTGCCGGTGACGCCTGCCGGGAGCAGCAAAAAGCTCACCTACTGGTACGGCGACGACGAGAAGAAGGCGCGCCGGAGCAACATCCGCTTCATCAAGCGGTATTTTCCGCAGATACGCATCCACGGCATCCCGAAGATGGCACACGCGGAATTGGTCATTGTCCATCCGGAGGAGTTCTGCCGGTATGCAGAGAAGTTTTTACTTGGGCAAGCGGACGCGGTGGCGCTGCGAGACAAAGGACGGTGAACGAAATGGAGGTTTTTGTCGGGCTGCTGATTCCGTTTCTCGGAACAACAGCAGGCGCGGCCTGCGTATTCTTCATGAAAAAGACGCTTGGCGATCTGGTGCAGCGCTCCCTTGCGGGCTTTGCCGCCGGTGTGATGGTGGCCGCTTCCATATGGAGCCTGCTGATCCCGGCCATCGATCAGTCGGCGCATTTGGGAAAGCTGTCGTTCCTTCCGGCTTTTGCGGGCTTCTGGTGCGGTATACTGTTTTTGCTGGCACTTGACCACCTGATCCCGCACCTCCATGTGGGAAGTGAACAGGCGGAAGGCCCGAAGAGCAATTTGAGCCGTACCGTCATGATGGTGCTGGCTGTTACGTTGCATAACATCCCGGAGGGGATGGCGGTGGGCGTGATGTATGCGGGTTTTCTTTCGGATAACCCCCAGATCACGGCGGCAAGCGCACTTGCCCTGTCCCTTGGTATCGCCATTCAGAATTTCCCGGAGGGAGCAATCATCTCCCTGCCGCTCAGAGCGGAGGGGGAGAGCAAGGGCAGGGCGTTCCTTGGCGGAGTGTTTTCCGGCGTTGTAGAGCCCATCGGCGCAGTACTTACAATTCTTGCCGCACAGCTTGTGATACCGGCGCTGCCGTATCTTCTGAGCTTTGCCGCCGGTGCCATGCTCTATGTGGTGGTGGAGGAGCTGATACCGGAAATGTCACAGGGGCGGCACTCCAATCTGGGCACGGTCTTCTTTGCCGTTGGATTCAGCGTCATGATGGTGCTGGATGTGGCTTTGAGCTGAAAACGGCAAAAATATTGGAAGATCATACCGTGTTCGTATCGACTGCCGCGTCAAGCAGAGGGCCTGACTCGCCGCCTTACGCACCGGCCTTTTCGCTGTGATAGGGATCCAGGAAGGTAGAGGGCGTCTTTTTATACGTGGCAAGGCTGACGATCACCAGCGCGGCGGCGCAGGCGATAGCACCGGGTACCGTGGGGCCAAGTCCGAAGGGGGTGCCGATAAGCTTCCAGCCCACGCAGACCACGAAGCCCGCCGCCATGCCGGAGATAATGCCAGCCTTGGTGGCCTTCTTCCAGTACAGGGCGGCAAAGGCGGGCAGTCCGGCCGCTGCCGCGTAGAAGCTCCAGGCGAACATGAGAATGTTGTAGGCGTTCTTGATGTACAGGGCAATCACCAGTGCGCCCAGCGGCAGGATAAAGGCAAACACACGGGTCAGCCGCAGCTCCTTCTTTTCCGGAATATCAGGCTTGAACACCTTATAAATATCGTGGACGCAGGTCTGCACGGAGACGATGAGATAGCTGTCCGCTGTGGACATGATGACCGACAGGATGCCCGCCAGCGCAAGGCCCGTCAGGCCCACCGGCAGGATCTCAATGGCCAGGGCAGGCACCACCGCGTCGGTGGAGCCATACTGGGCGATCTTGTCCGCACTGACCAGTTGGTGTGCCACTACGCCCATAAACCACACCAGCGGGATGGTCAGGCCGTAAACGAAGGTGCCCAGAAACAGGCCCTCTTTGGCGGCCTTTTGGCTCTTGGCGGCAAAGGCGCGCTGCCACATCTCCGCACCTGCCAGCGTAAACACAAAGTAAGTGATAATGTCGCCGATGATATTGCCGTCTACATAAGGCTTTGCCAGCTCCGGGGCCAGATTTTCCAGAAAGACGGAGACACCGCCTAGCTTGGCCAGCGACGCCGCCGGGATCATGATATATACGAACAGGATCAGCATGACGAACTGGAACACATCCGTATAGATCACGCCGAACAGACCGGAGGTAGCGGTATAAATAATGAACACCGCGCAGGCGATTAGCGCGCCCACCTCATAGGAGATGCCGATCTCGTTGCCCAGCATGTTGATGATGGTGGCGGTGGCCGTTACCTGAGAGGCCACGGTGCCCATCATGGTAAAGGCGATGAGACAGCCCAGGATCACCTTGGCGGTCTTTCCGAACCGCTGCTCGAACAGATCGGGGATGGAGGTGACGTTGAAGGTGGTGCCTACGGCGGAGATACGCCCCGCAAAGCCGGAGAAGATGAACATACCCAGCAGATAGGGCAGCGCCGTCATAATGGCCTTAAAGCCGCTGGAGTACGCCACGCCGGCGCGGCCCATCAGGCCGCTGCCGCCGATAATGGTGGCGCACACGGTGGCCATCAGCACCAGTGAGCCGAAGGATCGACCGCCCAGATAGTAGTCGTCGGTGCTCTGCACCTTTTTGACCACCACCACGCCGATGGCTACCATGGCGATCAGGTAGGCGGCGATGATGCCCAGATCAATCGCGTGTAATTCGTTGTGTACCAATAGAAAAACTCCTTTCGTGATCCGGCGGAGCCGGGAAAATTACGCGTTTGAGAAGAAGTGGGACACGGCCTCACGGGCCTTGGCGTCTCCCACAAAGATTACCGTGTCACCGGCGTACAGCTCGGCGTAGGGGCCGGGGGAGACGATATAGGACAGGTTCCGGCGGATCGCCACGATGGTGGCGCCGGTGGCCTGCCAGAACCGCAGCGCGCCGATGGTGACACCGCTGTCCGGCCAGTGATCCGGTACGCGGCAGCTGTAGTTGGGCAGACTGTCCGGCGTCTGGCTGGTCTCGTCCAGAATGTCGCGGCACAGCGCCGCCATCTGGTGGTTCAGCAGCTCCTGACGGGCCAGCAGCTGCTTCAGCTGCTGCTGTTTGCTGCGCATATCGGTTTTTTCCTCGAAGTTGCGGAGATAGCGCCGGGCATTGTCGGCGGACAGAACGTATACGCCGCTCTGCTCCTTGACCTCCACCACCTTCATGTCCGCCAGCAGCCGCAGCGCCCGGCGGATGGTTTCCGGGGAGACGTTGTACTCGGGAGAGAGCTTGGAACGGCCGGAGATCTTGTCGCCCTCCTTCAGCTGTCCGGAGGCGATCCGCTCCGCCAATGAGATGGCGATCCGCGTATATTGTGTGAGACCGTCGTTATCCATAGCCGTCACTCCTTTACCGATTTCCAAATAGTAGTATACCATCTGACAACTTGAATTGCAAGTAAAGTTTTCAGTTTCGCCGCTCGTTGACAGGCCCTGCCGGAAAGCGTATACTGTAGTAGTTCATGGAAAAACGACAGATAGCGGGGGAGAGAAGCTGCGGGAGTACTGTGAAAGCAGGAGCATCCCGGCCCGCTTTTGCCATGTGGACACGCTGGAGCAGGCCGCGACGCTGTCTTGTGTGTTCAACAATTGGGCGGTGTTTTATGACGGAAAGTTCGTCACCGTCAATCAGATGCACAGCGCGATGGTGGAAAAGCTGCTGAAAAAGTAGCGCTCTCGCTGATTTTCCGCAAAAAAGTGCTGACAAATCGGAAAAAGCGTGCTATCATAATGCGTGCTGCGGCCGCGCGGATGCGCTGGCCGCGAATCAGGCAGGAATGGCGGAACGAGAATGGCACGAAAAAGGATCATATATCTGGTAATACTGGTACTTGCCGTGGTGACGCTGGCAGCCTTGTGGTACAGATTGCTGGTACAGGAGCCGTCCACGGCGTCAGGCGGGGAAACTGCCATGGTCAAGGCGGTGGAGCAGGCGCAGCTGTTTGAGCCGCTGCTGCCGCTGGAGTCTCCCTTCCCGGAAGAACCGGAGGAACCATTGGAAGAACCGGAACAGCCGGCAGAGCCAGAGCCGGATCAGACAGTGCAGCCGCCGGAAGGTACCTCCTCCGGCAGCTCGGTTGAGCGGGTGTGGGAGTTGACCAACTACTACCGCTCTCAGTACGGCGCAGGCACGCTGACGCTGGACAGTACACTGTGTGATGCCGCCGCCACCCGTACCCGTGAGATCGCCAGCTATTTCAGCCATACAAGACCGGACGGCAGCCAGTGGTACACGGTCAGCTCGCTGGCTCACGGCGAGAATATTATCATGGGCACCGGTATGGACGCCGACCGCGCCATGACCGACTGGATGAATTCTCAGGGACACCGGGACAACATTCTGGATGGCTCCTACGGCTCACTGGGCGTGGGGTGCTGCCAGTCCGGCCGGGAGATCTACTGGGTGCAGCTTTTTGGCTATTAAGTGTAAAAAACATGCCGATACCGTCTGGTATCGGCATGTTTTTTGCCATGGTAAGGTCAACCCCGGTGCAGGATGGCGTCCAGATCCTGCTGGGGCGCGGTGACGGGCTGAAGTCCGTAGACATCCACCAGCGTTTTCACCACCGTCTCCGACAAAAAGGCGGGGAGGGTGGGGCCCAGATAGATGTTCTTCACCCCCAACGCCAGCAGACTCAGCAGAATGCACACGGCCTTCTGCTCGTACCAGGACAGCACCAGCGTCAGCGGCAGGTCGTTGACGGTACAGCCGAAGGCGTCTGCCAGCGCCAGCGCGATCTGCACGGCGCTGTAGGCGTCGTTGCACTGGCCTACGTCCAGAATGCGGGGGATACCGCCGATCTCGCCCAGATCCAGATCGTTGAAGCGGAATTTGCCGCAGGCCAGCGTCAGCACCAGCGAATCCATGGGGGTGCGCTTGACGAACTCGGTGTAGTAGTTGCGGCCGGGGTGGGCGCCGTCGCAGCCGCCTACCAGAAAGATGTGCTTTACCGCGCCGCTCTTGATGGCGTCGATGATCTGGGGCGCCTGACTCAGCACGGCGGCGTGGGCGAAGCCGGTGGTCAGCATGTGGCCGCCGTTGACGCCGCTCATGCTTTGGTCGGTGTCGTAGCCGCCCAGCGCCAGCGCCTGTTGGATCAGGGGAGAGAAGTCCTTGCGGCCCTGACCGTCGGCCTCGATGTGCCGCAGCCCCTCGTAGCCTACCACCGACGTGGTGTACACCCGGTCGGCATAGCTGGGCCGGGGCGGCATCAGGCAGTTGGTGGTGAACAGCACCGGTGCGGGGATATCCGCGAACTCCTTCTGCTGGTTCTGCCACGCTGTGCCGAAGTTGCCCGCCAGATGGGGGTGTTTCTTCAAGCCCGGATAGCCGTGGGCGGGCAGCATTTCGCAGTGGGTGTAGACGTTGACGCCAGTTCCGGCGGCTTGCTCCAGCAGCTGGTGCAGATCCTCAAGATCGTGACCGGACACCACAATAAACGGCCCCTTTTTCACGTCAATGTTCACCCGCGTGGGCACGGGATCGCCGAAGCTTTCGGTGTTGGCCCGATCCAGCAGCGCCATGCACTGGAAATTCACCTGTCCGAACTCCATGATGAGGGCCAGCCATTCCTCCGCGCTGTACTCCTGCGCCAAGGCGGCAAGACCCTTATAGAACCACTCGTCCACATGCTTGTCCCGGTAGCCCAGTCTCAGGGCGTGGTGAGCGTAGGCTGCCATGCCCTTCAGACCGAACAGCAGCGTGGCGCGTAGGGACACAGTGTCCGTCTCGCCCCGCCACAGCCACGTGGTGTCGCCGCTGCCGCTGCTGCCGCCGTGACGGCGCAGCGCCTCATCCACCCGGTCAGTAAAGGCGCGGATGGCCTCGTTGTCAAAGTTCACGTTGGTCAGCGTGGTGAAAAGGCCGTCCGCCAGCAGCCGCGTGACCTCCGGCGGGTATTCCTGTCGCGCCTGACAGACCTCCGCCAGACGGATCAGGCGGCACACCAGCGCATCCTGTAAGTGGGCCGTCTCCGGCTGCTTGCCGCATACGCCGGTCTTGACGCAGCCGCTGCCGCCGGCGGTTTGCTGGCACTGAAAGCAAAACATTTCTGACATGGTACATACCTCCTGTGATCGTTGCGGATAGTATGTGCGCTTTGCCGGAAATCATGCGGAAAAAGATGGTTGCAATGAGGGAGAAATCCTGTTAGAATAGAGAAAAACAGAACGGAGGTTTGATATATGACGTATCGGGCATCCTATCTTTCTCCGCTGGGTGCGATCACGCTGGCCAGTAATGGCAAGGCACTGACGGGCCTGTGGTTCGACGGACAGAAATATTTCGGCAGTACGCTGCCAGTAGAAACAAAACAGGGGGACTGCCCCGTTTTTGCGCAGGCAAAGCGGTGGCTGGACAGCTATTTCGCGGGGGAGAAGCCGGACTTTACGCCGCCGCTGCACTGGATGACCACACCGTTTCGCAGGGCGGTGTGGGAGATCCTGCTGACCGTCCCCTATGGCTGCACCACGACCTACGGTCAGATCGCCGCGCAGCTTGCCGACCGGATGGGAAAGCCGCAGTCGGCACAGGCGGTAGGCGGCGCGGTGGGGCACAACCCCATTTCGCTGATCGTCCCCTGTCATCGCGTGGTGGGCGCGGACGGCAGCCTTACCGGCTACGCCGGCGGCATTGACCGGAAGGTGAAGCTGCTGGTGCTGGAGAGAGCGGATATGAGCGGCCTGTTTATCCCCGCGCGGGGCACCGCGCTGTAAACGATGATGATTTGACGGTGATATTGCGTTTTCCCTCTTGACAGAAAGGGAAATACTCATTATAATGGAACGGCTATCCGGGGTGTAGCGCAGCTGGTAGCGCGCTTGGTTCGGGACCAAGAGGCCGGGGGTTCAAGTCCCCCCACTCCGACCATATTAACGAAACGGTATAGATGCGTCTGGCGAAAAGTCAGGCGCATCAACCGTTTCCGGGCTTTTTCAAGCCCGGATTTCTTCTCTCAAACCATAGATGCAAATCGCTGTTTCAGGGCGTCTGCCCCGATTCGAACCGGGCGTTTTCCTGTTTCATGCAGATGCGTTCAGCCAGCGCCCTTTTTCAGCGGCGATTTTTCCGGCTGGCAGCGGTATTTTTCTCAAAAAAGAATCATAAAGATTTGGGCGTCGTTTTGTTGGTCCTGACGGACTAAGAAAGCGGTGCCCTTTTTCATTTCAAAAAGGGCGCTGGTCGCAGCGCCTGCATTTGTAGGTCGGAGCATGATCGCTCCGGCCTTATTTTTTATGCATGGGAGGAGCTATATGAGCATCAGCGCAGAAGAAAAGGTCTGTTACCTCAGAGAAGCAGCAATCGTCCTTGCCAAGGAGGGTTTCCAGTTGGACGAAGTTCACACTGACAGGCTGTGTATCCTGCTTGACGGTTCGCCGCTTTGTGAAGTAACTGAGAGCGGTGGTGTTGCCTACCGCAATGAGGATATTGACGAGCCAGAACGGATCGCTGCCAAGGACAAGGTGTATGAGATTGTCAGGACCACAGCGGAGTATATGCGGCAGATGGAGATGGCGCCCTTTTTGAAAGCCGACGGTCTGGAGGACGGCTACAAGGTGCTGGCGGATTTCAACGGCACTGTGCTGGCTGGAGTTCAGAGCAAACACGGAGTCCACTTCGTCACATGGGATTGGGCCTATGGGCACACAGGAGTATGTCATGGGCACTATTTCATGGAGAACTATGCAGGAGCCAAACAGGACTTTGCTATCCGCTCCGGGCTGATTCAAAAGGAACGGCTTTTCACCCCAGAACAGATGACTGAGATTTATCGCTGCTGTGCGGACTCTGTAGACGGAGATTTCTTTGAACTCACGGGAGAGCAGGAAAAAATGATCCGCAGTGTTCAGCAGCAGATTGAGGAGTGTGTGCCGGATTTGGACGAGCGAATCCGGCAGCAGGAAGAAGCCTTGGAACAAGCCACACAGGAACAGACAATGTAATATCAAACGGAACGGGTCGGAGTCTTGGCAATAAGATTCCGGCCCTTTTTTCATTTCAGAGAGGAGTTCGCTTATGCCGTACTATTTCATGCGAGACACGCCGCTGCAGGCGTTGGAGCAGTTGATGATGTCTCAGCCCGGTCAAAAACCCAGAGGCGGTGGGATATACCGCAGCCCATTTCATTACACGCCCAAAGATGTGGCGTGCGAATACTGCCAGAACTATGTCCGCAAGCATCCGTGCCGTCTATGTGAATGTACCTGCCTGGATGAACGGATCGAGGCAGGTGTACTGGAGCTGAATGAGTTCGTGCAGGACTGCTTCGCACCCTCTATGGGGCCGCAGTTCCGAAAACGGATGCATCAGCAACTCAGAGAAAGAAACCCTCAATTCTTCCTGTC
>OOBZ01002481.1_pt1 | contig 11128 bp, 10 predicted proteins | sample 1671601 | NCBI WGS metagenome assembly OOBZ01 (sample SAMN06348173, study PRJEB24527) | human gut metagenome | biome: human gut; feature: ankylosing spondylitis patient; material: feces | host: Homo sapiens | place: China | collected 2015-10
CCACCGAGGCTGCCTGCCCCAACACCTATCTGATCTCCTCCCGCATCGACTGGGCCCCCTACTATGAGTACGCCATCACCAAGGCGATGAACGGTGAGACCATCGACGCTGACTGGACCGGCACCCTTGCTACCGGCTCCGTCGTCCTGACCGACCTGAACGAGAACGTCGCCGCCGAGGGCACCGCCGAAGCCATTGCCGACGCGACTGCCAAGCTCGAGAGCGGCGAGCTCCACGTCTTCGACTGCTCCGCCTTTACCGTGAACGGCGAGACCCTGACCTCCTCCATGGCTGACGTCGACACCGATGCCGGCTACACGCCCGACACCGAGGCCATCGTGGACGGCTACTTCGCCGAGTCCACCTTCCGTTCCGCTCCTTACTTCCAGCTCATGATCGACGGCATCACGCTGCTCGATCAGAAGTTCTAAGCTTCTCCTGCAAACCACAAAACGGGCTGCCCGAAGGCAGCACGTTTTTATAGCAGTCTTTAGAACTTCTGATCCAGCAGAGTGATGCCGTCGATGTTGAGCTGGAAGTAAGGAGCAGAGCGGAACTTGGACTCCATGAAGGCGCCGTTCTCGATAACTTCGGTATCGGGAGTGTAATCAGCGTCAGTGTCCACGTCGGCCATGCAGGACTCAAGGGTCTTGCCCTCTACGGTGAAGGTAGCGCAATCGAATACCTTCAGCTCGCCGCTCTCCAGCTTGGCGATGGCGGCGTCGATGGCTTCCTGAGTACCCTCAGCGGCAACATTGGTGTTGAGGTCGGTCAGCTTTACGGAGCCGGTAGCAAGAGTGCCGGTCCAGTCGGCGTCGATAGCCTCGCCGTTCATGCAGGCAGTGATGGCATACTCATAGTAGGGAGCCCAGTCGATACGGGAAGAGATGATATAGGTGTTGGGGCAAGCATCCTGAGTGGAACCGTTGTAGGAAACGTCGGGAACACCGGCGGTCTCGCAGGCGGTAGGAGCACCCATGGAGTCAGCATGCTGGCTGATCAGCTTGCAGCCGTTCTGGATCAGCTTCTGAGCGCCTTCCTTTTCGGCGGTCTCATCGTACCAGGAACCGGTGAAGGTTACTTCCATGGTAGCGGTGGGGCATACGGAGCGTGCGCCGAGGAAGAAGGAGGTGTAGCCGGAAATAACTTCAGCATAGGTGAAAGCGCCTACATAGCCGATCTTGGCTTCTTCGGGCTTGAACTCACCGGCCTCGATCATGGCGTTCAGCTTCATACCGGCAGCGATACCGGCGAGGAAACGGCCCTCATAGATGGCGGCGAAAGCATTGTGATAGTTGGCAAGACCCTCGGTGTGAGCCTTGGTGCCGGTGGAGTGGCAGAACTGTACCTCGGGGAACTCCTTGGCGGCCTGGATCATGTAATCCTCATGACCGAAGCTGTCGGCGAAGATGATGTTGCAGCCGGCGTCGGCGAGCTCAGCAGCGGTGTTGTAGCACTCCTGACCCTCGGGAACGTTGGTCTTGATAACATAGTTTTCTTCGGGAATGCCCAGGGTAGCGCAGGCTTCCTTAGCGGCATTGATGAAGTTGAGGTCATAGGTGGAGTTTTCATCGTGAAGCATGATGAAACCGACCTTGATAGCGGGGGCCTCGGTGCCCTCAGTGGTAGCCTCGGTACCTTCGGTGGTAGCGGGAGCCTCGGTGCCCTCGGTGGTAGCGGGCTCTTCAGCAGCGGGGGCAGCACAGGCTGCTACGCTCAGAGCCAACACGAGAGTCAAAATGACAGCTACGAGTTTCTTCATTTAGGTTGATCCTCCTTATTATTTGTTGCTTTATGTTTAAGCCCGCCTTATGACAGGCCTGCAACCGTAACGCAAAACTTATCACAGATATATTGTCTAACAATATTGTCCCAATGTCAATAACCTGAATATTGTTGTAGCCTTAATACTATTTTATAACATATCCGTGTATTATTTAAGGTTTACAGTATGCCGCTCTTCTCCAGCGCTTCAAGCGATGGCTCGCACATCGTGGGCTTTCCCGCCGCTCTGAGGGCGTTTTTGACGTCCTTGAGGCCGCTTCCGGTGCTTATGACGGTGACTGTTTCGTTAGACTTTATCACGCCGTCGGCCACGGCCTGCCTTACGCCTGCCGTCGCGGTGACGCCCGCAGGCTCGCCGAACACGCCCTCGGTGCGTCCCAGCACCCGCATGGCGTCCAGTATTTGCTCGTCGCTCACCGCTATCCATGTGCCGTTAGAAGCAGATACCGCGCGGAGCGCCTTTCTGGGGTTGCGTGGCACTCCAACTGCAATGGAGTCTGCGATTGTATTCTCTTCGGCGGGGATAAGGTCTCTGCCCTCGCGTGCTGCGTCTACAAAGGGGTGGCAGCCCTCCGCCTGCGCGGAGATCAGGCGCGGCAGCTTGTCGATAAAGCCGATGGCGTAGAGGTCCTTGAGACCCTTCCACACGCCCGCGATGGTGCAGCCGTCGCCGACGGAGATGGCGAGGTAGTCGGGCATCTTCCAGCCGAGCTGCTCGGCGATCTCGAGCGAGACAGTCTTCTTGCCCTCGGAGAGGTAGGGGTTGATGGCGGCGTTGCGGTTGTACCAGCCGTATTTTTCTATAGCGGCCTTGGAAAGGTCGAAGGTATCCTTATAGTCGCCCAGCACTGAGACTACCTTTGCGCCGAATATGAGAAGCTGGGCCAGCTTGCCCTCTGGGGCGCGGCTGGGTACAAATATTACAGTCTTGAGACCCATGCGCGCCGCATTGCCCGCACAGGAGGAAGCCGCATTGCCGGTTGAGGAGCAGGCGATGGTATCATATCCCAGCTCTACCGCCTTTGCGACGGCGACGCCGCTCGCCCTGTCTTTGAGGGAGGCGGTCGGGTTAAGGCCGTCGTCCTTTATGTAGAGTGTCTTGAGGCCCAGCTCATCGCCCAGCCTGTTGGACTTGTACAGGGGGGTCCAGCCCACCCTCAGGAAGGGGGTGAAGTCCCTGTCCTTGAGCGGCATCAGCGCCTTGTATCGCCACATGCTGTTGTCCCGGCAGTTTGCCAGCTTTTCGCGGGAGAGGGTGTTCTTTTTGATGTAGTCATAATCAAAAACTATATCAAGTATGCCCTTTTCGCCGCAGTCCGGGCAGGTCATAAGCTCTGTATAAGGGAACTCCTTACCGCAGATGGTGCAGCGATAGCCTAAAATGTGCTTCATTCTGGTTTTTCTCCTTTTTGAGATATTGGGTATGACGCTGTTTTGTTGTTTATTCTATATAAAATCTTTCAAATTTTCAAAGCTTGTTGTTTGCGGCGGAGCAGATGTGTTACAATATTTTAAGCCCTTGAGCTTACTGCTTCGCTTTAATATACCGGACTTACACAGGAGGCACTAAATGCAGGATACTTTCAAAAGAGGCTTTGGCGACCGCTATGACGGCTGGCGCGTGAGGCACGTCGACGCCGTTTACAACGTTATTCCCTTCGTAATGCGCTCCCGTCTCGATGCTCAGAACTTCTTTGAGGAGAATATCCCCATAGAGAACATCGAGCACTTCATCCGCGAACACCGGGAGGATATGCCTGACCTCGCCTTCATGCACGTCATAATCGCGGCTATGGTACGAATGATAGCCACCCGGCCTTATCTCAACCGCTTCGTCATGTGGAACAAGATATACGCACGCAACCACATCGACATCGCCCTGATGATAAAGCGCAAGCAAAGCAACGTTGAAACCAACGTAAAGCCCGAATTTGAGCCTTCCGCCACCCTGACAGACGTCATGAACATCATGAACGCCATAGTCAACGAAAACATCGACGACAACGCCAACAACAGTATGGACAAGCTCGCAGGCATCTTGGGCTATATCCCCGCGTTTATCCTGCGGTTCGTCATAGGCGGCCTCAGGTGGCTCGACAACATAGGACTCATGCCCAAGGGCGTCGCAGACGCCAGCCCCTTCCATTGCAGCGCGTTCTTGACCAACGTAGGCTCCGTTGGCATAGGACCCATCTACCATCACCTTTACGAATTCGGCACCTGCTCCATATTCGTCGCCATGGGAAACAAGTACAAATACGGCGCCATATCAAGGGAGGGGGCGCGGGTGGAAAAGCGCTTCGTAGGGCTAAAGTTCGTAACCGATGAAAGGATCTGCGACGGAAAGTACTATGCGGATTCCATGAAGGTGCTCAGGCGGCTGCTGAACAACCCCGAGCTGCTCATGACTCCGCCTGCGGAAATACCCATCGATGACGGCGTACCCGCAAGAAAACTCAAAATCAAAAAGTAAATCCGGCTTGGATTAAATCTTAAAGAGTATATCCGGCGGGCGGAAGCCCGCCGGATATTTTGCTATTCGGTGGAATTACTTTAATTACATATTAGCCAATACGCCGGTAGCATCGTTGAACTCGTTGATGAGCTTATCCAGCTCGTCGGCCTGAGCATGCATGTCGGTCCAGTAATGAGTATCGTACCACTGCTGGTTGATCTCCTCGTAGGTCTTGCCCTGCTGCTCTACCCAAGTGTAGTACTTGAGGTTGTGTATGCGCTTGCGGTCCTGATAGGACAGCTCCAGCATGCTGTCGGTACGCACGCCGTGGAGATGCTCGCTGTAGTCGCGTGCAGCGGTGAGCATATCGTATGCGCCCTGCTGCTCGTTGAGCTCGTCGATACGGCTGGTGTACATGATGGCGGAGTCGGTAGCTACGGTAGCGACAACATCGTCCTCGGTCAGCTCATAGTACTTGGCGAACTTGATGCAGCAAAGCATATTGGCGATACCGGAAATACCGAGGAAGCTCAGCTTTTCGATGGTCTCGGCAGGTACGCCCACTACTTCCTTCAGGTACTTCTTGCCCTCCTCGCAGTTGAAGAGGCGGAGCAGGTTCTGGGAGTCCTCATCGTCTATGTCGATGACCATGTCGGTGTTGCGGACGTTGTGTATCCAAGGCACATGCTTGTCGCCTATGCCCTCTATGCGGTGGCCGCCGAAGCCGTTCTCAAGCAGAGTGGGGCACTGGAGAGCCTCGCCTACTGCCAGCTTGGAGTAGGGATACTTCTCCTTGAGCAGATCGCCCGCGCTCATGGTACCGGCTGAACCTGAGGTGAAGCAGGCGCCCGCAAAGCGGCTGGTGGGGGTCTTTATGGACTCATAGACCTCGGCAATGGCGTTGCCGGTCACCTGATAGTGCCATACGCAGTTGCCCATCTCTTCGAACTGGTTGAATATGACCACGTCGTCACGGGTGTTACGGAGCTCCCAGGTCTTATCGAAGATTTCCTTTACGTTGGACTCGCAGCCGGGGGTAGCGATGACCTCGCCAGCTATCTTGGAGAGCCAATCAAAGCGTTCCTTGCTCATTTCGGCGGGCAGTATAGCTATGCTGTCGCAGGAAAGGAGCTTGGAGTTGAAGGCGCCGCCGCGGCAGTAGTTGCCGGTGGAGGGCCAAACGGCCTTATTGTAGGTAGCGTCGAACTGTCCGGTCACGAGGCGGGGTACCAGGCAGCCATAGGAAGCGCCGACCTTATGACAGCCGGTGGGGAACCACTTGCCGATCATGATGATGATCCTGGCCTTTACGCCGGACAGGCTGGAGGGGATCTCGATGAAGTTTACGCCGCCATAGGTGCCGCCCTGCATAGTGGGCTCGTTATGCCAGGTGATGCGGAACAGGTTCAGAGGATCTACGTCCCACAGGCCGACCTTTTTGAGGCCTTCCTTTATCTTCTCGGGAACCAGATCAGGATTCTTCATCTGGGCGAAGGTGGGGAGTACGATCTTGTGCTCGCGTGCGACCTGAATGTTGTGCTGGAGCTTTTCGTTGTTTTTTTCGAGATTGATCATTTTACACCTCATTGGATTGATATTGTCCTGCCGTGAAGCAGTCAGTGGTCAAGTGTTCATCATGCGCCGCCTGCCGATGGGCAGCTTGTCTATTCGCTTATAGTTTAGCGTTTTTTTTAACATAAGTAAAGTGGGTTCTACAATTTTTTGTTGGAAATCAAAAAATTTTTTGCCGCTACGCTATGGTGAGCGCCAGCTCCATCATCTTTGTGAAGGTATTCTGGCGTTCCTCCGCCGTGCATTCCTCGCCGGTGACGAGATTATCTGATATGGTGCAGATGGCAAGCGCGTTTTTGCCTGCGCGGGCGGCGTTCATATACAGCGCCGCGGCCTCCATTTCCACCGCCAGCACGCCCAGCTTCTGCCAATCCAGAGTGCTGCCGCTGTCATCATAGAACAGGTCGTTGGAGAGCAGGTTGCCTACGCGGTAGTTGACGTTCATTGCCTCGGCGGTATCCACGGCCTTGCGGAGCAGGTCGAAGCTCGCTATGGGGGTGAAGTGACCGGGAAGCCGGAACTGATCGGCAAAGACGGTATTGTAGCAGGCGCCCATGCCCATTACTATGCTGCGGAGGGGAATATCCTTGTGTATGGCGCCGGCGGAGCCTATGCGTATTATGTTTTCCACGCCGAAGAAATTGAACAGCTCGTATGAGTAGATGCCCATGGAAGGCATGCCCATGCCGCTGGCCATCACGCTGACCTTTTTCCCCTTATAGGTGCCGGTATAGCCCTGCACCCCGCGGACGTTATTCACGAGAACCGGGTTTTCAAGGAAGGTATCGGCGATAAACTTCGAGCGCAGCGGATCGCCGGGCATAAGTACTGTCTTTGCGAAATCTTCAGGCTTTGCGTTGATGTGTGGTGTGCTCATCGTTATTCCTCCTAATTATCATTATCATTTGGGCTATCGCCCTTGTCGTCATCGTAAGCGGACGTGTCTGCGTATACATCGTCCTCGTTCATCGGTATATACAGCCGCACCTCGGACTCCGGCATCTCCGTGACCTTCCTGAGGCTGGACTTTATCTGGCGCGTTCTGACTCCTATGAGCTTATCCAGGTCGTCGTTGGCCTTTATGAGCTGCTTCTGGGTGTGCGTCAGCACCTCCTCAAAGCGGTTGAACTCGGTCTTGACAGCAGAAAGCACCTTCCAAACCTCGCTGCTGCGCTTCTGTATGGCCACGCTGCGGAAGCCCATTTGCAGGCTGTTGAGCAGCGCCGCCATTATGCTGGGCCCAGCTATGCTTATGCGGTAATCCCTTTGCAGCTTTTCAACCAAACCCAGCTTAACCGCTTCTGCGTAGAGCCCCTCTGTTGGCAGGAACATTATGCCGAAATCCGTAGTGTAAGGCGGGTCGATGTATTTATCCCGTATATCCTTGGCAAATCCGCGTATTCTCGCCTTAAGCGTCTCGCCGGCGGCATCTACCCTTGCGGGATCCGCGCTGTCGTAAGCGTCCATAAGGTCGTTGTACGCGTCGACAGGAAATTTTGAGTCTATGGGCAGCAGGGCAAAGCCGTCGTCATCCCCGGGTATCTTTATTGCGAATTCCACCCGCTCCTTGCCCCGTGGTGAGGTCACTACGTTTTCCACATACTGCTCCGGGGCGAGCATTTCTTCGAGTATTGCGCCAAGCTGTATCTCGCCCAGTATGCCCCGGGTCTTTACATTGGACAGCACCCGCTTCAGATCGCCTACGCCCACGGCTAAGCTCTGCATCTCGCCCAATCCCTTATAGACCTGCTCCAGGCGATCGTTTACCATCTGGAAGGACTGGGTCATGCGCTCGTTGATCGTGCGCTGAAGCTTCTCATCGACTATCTGGCGCATCTCGTCCAGCCGCTTATTGTTGTCCTCCTGTATGGTAGTAAGCCGCTTTTCCACGGTACCACGGATATTCTCAAGCTTCTGCTCGTTCTCCATGGAGGAGGTGCCGAGCCGCTGTTCTATCCTCGTACCCATATCCGCCATCACCCGCCTGAGCTGAGACAGGCTCTCGCCCTGGGCGCGGTAGGCTGACTGCTGATTTTCCGCTATGAGCGAACCCAAGTTGCGGACGTTCTTATGCACGGAGTCCGTAAGCTCCATGCGAAGCTCCCGCTGGTCGTCCTCCAGCTCCTCCATTAGCCTGTCCACTATTCGTTCCTCGGCCTTGCTTTGGCGTACCAGCATCACTGTAAGCATCGCCACCGCGGCCAGCATGAGCGTCAGCAGGATATACAGCAGTATTTCCATCAATGCTCCCTTCCTTTATTTGCGTACAGTATCTATGCCCTTGGTTATTATGGCGCCAAGCAATGCGCCGGCAACGGCCTGCATGAGATTTGCGGGTATGGATATCACGGCTGTAGATGCGCCGTATATTAAGCATTCATAGAGGAAGTAGCCCAGCACCATCGCTCCACCGCAGATGAGGAAGCGGGGTATCATTGCCTTCACCTTGCCTGCAAGCTTTACCGCCAGCAGCGCCATGACGCCCTTTATTACAAAAGTCGCAGGAGCGTAAAGCGCGCTGCCCAGAAGAAGATCTGCAAGCATGCTGCCTATTGCCGCGGCAGCCACGCCCCAGGGCCAGCCCAGCAGATGTGCGGAGGCGTATACGGCGGCATCGCCCGCGTTGGCATATGCACCCTGCACGCCGGGTATGGGTATAGCGGCAAACATCGTGGTAACTACCACTATCGCGCACATCAGACCCGCCCAAGTAAGTGTTTTGATCTTGTCCTGTTTCATTTTGATTCTCCTTATATAAAACTATAAGATTTTCGCCGTATCAAAGCCGGGGTATTCCACCCTGTACAGCATAAGGCCGTGGGCCGGCGCCGTAGCTCCCGCATCCCGCCTGTCCAAGCTCTGCAAGGCCCTCTTTATTGAATCCTCTTTCCGCTTACCTGATCCTATCTCAAGCAGTGTTCCTGCTATTATTCGCACCATATTGTACATAAAGCCGCTGCCCGCTATATCGAAGGTAAGTATATTGCCCTGCCTGCTCCACTCCGCCCTGTATATGGTGCGTACTGTGTTTTCGAGCTCAGTACCCGCCGACTTGAAGGCTGAAAAGTCATGCTCACCCAACAGGTCGCCAGCCGCCCTTTTCATCTTGTCCATATCCAGCGCGTAATGGTAATGCAGCGCCGTATTCCTGTTGAATACTCCCGCATGGGGGGCGTTGTTGACGGTATACCTGTAATGCTTTCTTATCACGTCAAACCGGGCGTGGAAGCCCTCCGCCATGTCGCTGTATATCACTCGTATGTCTCTGGGAAGGCCTACGTTCAGCGCATAGGCGAATTTATCGGGGGGTATGCGGCTTTCGGTATCGAAGTGGGCCACCTGTGCCATGGCGTGTACGCCGCTGTCAGTTCTGCCGGAGGCGTGAAGGTCTGTCTTCTCCCCCGTGAGCTTCCGAAGCTCCCTCTCAATTACTTCTTGCACAGCCAAGCCGTTGGGCTGCGTCTGCCAGCCCACATAGCCCGTGCCGTCGTATTGAATTATCAGGCGTATCCTCGGCATGTCCTCATTCCTTTGTAAGGGGCATTATCTCGCCGCTGCTTATGCGCTGTATGAAGCACAGCTCGGCCTTGCCGTCCCGGGTGAACACAGTCACCACATCCTTATTTTCAAGAGTGAGCAGCAGCAGCATTATATCCCCCCTGGCGTTTATATCCGACGGGAAGCCGCCCTCAATGCTTGCGGCCACTGCTTCGCTCAGATCCTGCCCCGCCAGTATATCCTGTATGGTGGAATCCGGAAAACTGCCGGCGTTGTAGAAGTCATCGTCATCGAGGGTATAGCCGTACTCCCGAAGGGTTTTTGCAGCGCCCGAATAGGGGTGCTTTTCGGTAATGGAGGCATTGAGCAGCAGCGCGCCCGCTATCAGCAGCGCCGCTATGGAAAGAAGTATTATCCTTGTGCCCTTGGTCATGTTCATAAGCTTATGCTACCGCCTGCACAGTTATTATTATACCTATCAGCAGCGCCATGGAAAGGGCCGCCTTAAGGTCGTTCTTAGTATATTTCAGCACCGTCATGCGGGTGCGTCCCTCCCCTCCGTGGTAGCAGCGGCTCTCCATGGCCATGGCCAGTTCGTCCGCCCTCCTGAAGGCGGATACGAACAGCGGCACGAGTATCGTCACCATGGCCTTGGCACGGTCTATTAAGCTGCCCGTTTCAAAGTCCGCTCCGCGGGCGGTCTGCGCTTTGGTTATCTTGTCCGCCTCCTCTATGAGGGTAGGTATGAACCGCAGCGCTATGGTCATCATCATGGCGAGCTCATGGGCAGGGAAGCCCATCTTTGCGAATGGGGAAAGCAGCCGCTCAAGGCCGTCTGTCAAGGCTATAGGCGTGGTGGTCAGCGTCATGAGCGACGTACCTGACACCAGCAGTATAAGCCTCAGCGATATATATACCGCCTGACGGAGACCGCCAGTGGTTATCTTTATTATCCACCACTCAAAAAGCGTATCTCCCGTTGCAGTCACCAGCAGGTTTATCGCGAACATGAAAATCAGGATAAACCTCAGCGGCTTGAGAGAGCGCCACAGATAGCTCACAGGAACCCCGGCTATGGCCGTTACCCCTATGACGTATGCCGCTACGAGGGTGAAAAGCCACATATTCCCGACTATGAATACTGCCACGATATAAGCTGACATCAGCAGCAGCTTTGTGCGCGGGTCCAGCCTGTGTACGAACGAATTCCCCGGGAAATACTGGCCAAGCGTTATATCCTTAAGCACCTTGCCTCCTTCCCAGCAGGTACTCTGCCATGCCGTCTATGGTGTATATTTCCGGCACGTCCATTCCCTTGCTTCTGAGGAGATTTCCCAATCCGGATGCCGCGGGCAGGTCAAGGCCCATAGCTTCAAGGTCCAGCTCACCGCCGAATATCTCCGCGGGAGTCCCGGTCCTAATTATGCTGCCATCCTGCATTACGGCTACCCTGTCGCTGTAGGCGGCTATGTCGTCCATGGAATGGGACACCATTATTACGGCGCAGCCTGTTTCACGGCGTATGCCGCTAAGCATATCCAGTATGGCCCTTCTGCCTGCGGGATCCAGCCCCGCCATAGGCTCGTCCAGTATGAGATAGCCGGGCTCCATGGCGATTATTCCTGCAAGGGCGGCCCTGCGCTTTTCGCCGCCTGAAAGCTCGAAGGGGGACTTCTCCGCAAACCTTTCCCAGTCCAGGCCCACCAGCTCCATGGCGCGCCTTACCCTGCGGTCTATCTCTTCCTGCTCCAGCTTCATGTTCTTCGGGCCAAAGGCTATATCCTTGGCCACAGTTTCTTCAAAGAGCTGATATTCCGG
>OOBZ01002482.1_pt1 | contig 11127 bp, 10 predicted proteins | sample 1671601 | NCBI WGS metagenome assembly OOBZ01 (sample SAMN06348173, study PRJEB24527) | human gut metagenome | biome: human gut; feature: ankylosing spondylitis patient; material: feces | host: Homo sapiens | place: China | collected 2015-10
GCAAAAGAGAGCCTGCGGCATGGGGCAAAGCCCCATTAAAGAGGCACAAATAGTTTATTTCTGATAAATACTGAAACAAAAATCAACAAACAAATATATGGAATTCTCTATTCGTATCACAGCCGTGATACAAAAGAAACTCAATTGTGAAACAAACGGAATCCATCTGTGAAACAAAAGGAATGCAACTGTGATATGCATTACTTTGTATCCCAATATAAACCCTCCTTTCTTTGTAATACTTTATACTGAACGTATCTTTTTCACATTTTTCAGTTGTAAGTTGTAACCAAATTGCCGAACTTGCGTCCATAAGGTAGGATGGAGTTGTATAGCGACGCATATTACATAGAAAGGATACAAGCGGGAGATACAGGATGCTTTGCCTGTCTGCTCGATAGATACAGCCGTCCGGTTCATTCGTTAATCCTTAGAATGGTACATAGCAAGGAAGATGCGGAAGAACTGGCGCAAGATGTATTTATGAAGGTCTTTCGTAAGTTGTCGTCTTTCAAGGGCGATTGTAGTTTCTCCACCTGGATTTACCGGATTGCCTATAACACGGCTATTTCGGAATTGCGCAGGAAAAGACAGGAATTTGTCGCCATTGAGGAATCGCAGATCAGCAATGTGTCGGAAGAAGAGGTCAGCGAGATGTTGGGACGTACATCGGCGACCGAACAACTCGATAAGCTGGAAGCAGCCCTCGAACTGCTTCCGCCGGATGAGAGGGCGCTGATCCTGCTCTTTTACATGAAAGAGAAAACGGTGGAGGAACTGACCGTGATAACCGGTCTCGGAACATCGAACATCAAAGTGAAATTACACCGTATACGGAAAAAGTTATTTGTATTAATTAAAGGAATGGAGGAAAATTAAATATGGACAGCAACCAAAAACAACCTGATATACTGGAAAACTTGTTCAGGCAAATGCCGGAAGAAGAGTTGCCTGCATCCTTCCGTCTGAATGTGATGCAGCAGATTGCTAAAGAAACCGTCAAGGTTAAAAAACGGAACGAGTGGTTCGGGCTGGCTGCTGTCATTGCAGCTTCGCTGGGAATGCTGGGAATGGCTGTCGCTTTCCTCTTCTACATGGATTTCCCGCAAATAATCTGGCCCAACAAAATAGAATGGCCCCAAATAGATCTTCCTATCTTCAGCTTTTATTTTTATATCGGAATACTAACGTTGATCCTCCTGTTCCTTGATTATAAACTGAGGAAGGTATTTCACAAGGATGAGTAAAGATGAAGCGGGCGCCGTTCTCATAGGTGGGGTCAATGGAGAGAGCCCCGCCTAAACGGTCCGCGATCAGTGTACAGATAGATAGTCCCAGGCCCGCCCCCGACTTATAATCATCCAGCTTTTCAAAACGGCGGAACACAGCCGCCTGCTTTTCTTTCGGGATGCCGCAACCGGTATCGGTCACAGCGATATGCACCTGTTTGCCATCTTCATCGACTTTGTAGGACAGGTTGATCTCTCCCTCCTGTGTAAACTTGCCCGAGTTTGTAAGCAAATTAGTCAGGATTTGTTGCAGGCGCAATTTATCGGTATGAAGCGTAACCGGGATACTATCCGGGGTAAAGGTCAGTTCCACTCCCTCCGGGATCCTGTGGCAAACACTATCCAGAGCGCTCTGGCAACATTCGGTCAATGAGTAATCGGCGAATTTGAAGTTCAGGTCGCCAGTCTCCATACGGGACAGGTCGAGCACGTCGTTGACCAGGTTCAACAGTTGCTCGGTGTTATTATGGATAACAACAGCATACTCTTCACGCTCCTCCTGATCAGTCGAGTCGTCGACCAACAGATCGGAAAAACCGACAATTGCATTCAAGGGCGTACGTATCTCATGGCTCATATTGGCAATAAAGGTACTTTTCATACGGCTGGCTTCCTCTGCTTTCACCTTTTCAGATTTCAGACTGTTTTCAGACTCCAACAGTGAATGTTTCTCCAACAGCAGTTCGTTCTTCAGCCGGCGGGCACGCTGATAATAGCAAAACAACACATATGAGAGGTATAACAGGACGAGAAAAACGGCGGATAAGAAAATAATCAGATGTTGTTTCTCTGCCATACGTTCATTATTTAATTGCATCTCATGTTCCTGCGCTTCTTTATTCCTCAGTTCATGCAAGGCACGGAGCTGGTTAACCTGGCGAAAGAAAGTTTCCTTATTTTGCTGTAAACTTATGTCATTCAATTCGTCGTACAAAACCAGAGCTTCAGCCAACCGCCCCTGCTCTTCCAGTATGTCCGCTTTAAACTGCAGATCGCCAGGAATACGTTCCGTTTTAAATATTTCATCCATCAGTTGCAGAGCCCGGGTAGTATTCCCCGTTTTCCTGTAATAATGAGCCAGAGTTGCCAGATAAGTATTTTCGGCATAATCGCCTTCAACCACGATATTTCCGGCATATTTCCCGGCTTTCGCCAGCATCCGCCTTGCTTCTGCCAGCATATTCTCACGGATATACAAGTCTGCAAATAAAGAATAAAGTAACCAATATTCCCTCTTGACATTGACAAAGGTTTCCATCCGGCTCGTCATTGCAGCCATGGAGTCGACAGCTGCTTCATAACGTTCAAATATGCCTATGGCCCGTTCAAAAGGAATCTCCCTGGAAGCACATTCTGCCTGGTACGCTGTCATTCGCATACGGGTTTCCGTTCTCTTTGCTTCAGTGCAATCCATATTCTCCAGCATCTCGAGACCTTCCTGAAAAACATCCACCGCATCATTACAACGATTCATTCGCCTGTAGATCAACCCCAGACTCTCGGTACACCTGACCAGACCATAGAGATGTTTAATGTCACTTGCCAGACGATACTCGTTTAAAGCTTCATTCAAAGCCTGTTCATATTCGCCGCTCCAAAGCAGGTCCTGGCAGGAATAACTTTTCACATCGAACAGGGCGTTAGGATATTCGTTCCGGCTTTTACTGATCGAATCGACCTTCCTTCCCCAATACAAGATACTATCCCGTTGCCCGTATTCATTATAATAATGGCGCGACAGATTGAGCAGGGCGAAATAAACGGCGGGGATCGAATCGATCCGGCAAGCCTCTTCGTAACACCGTTCAAGCCATCCGATCTCGGCAGGTGTCTGGTTAGTCAGATCCGCCAGGCTGGTCAACAACGGTATCGTTACATGAGGGTCGACCGATGCGGCCACAAGCGACTTCAGGCTATCGATCTTATGCGATATCAGCAGAGAATCAGGTTGTGCCGGCAAAGAATAGTGTGAGATTACACACAGCAGGAATGTAACCAGGAAGCATTTGTTCATATATATATTCCGGACTCTCATACTTTTAATCGGATTAATCTTTACTATTTTCTAAACCGCAAGGATGGACAAAAACAAAACAAGCCCCTTTCGACATCTCCGGATAAGAAGTATCCAGGTATAACGAACCGCCAAAACGTCCGGCGATATTCCGGCAAATGGTCAGCCCCAATCCCGTGCCTTCCTTAAAGTCATCCAGTTTTTCAAAACGTTCGAATATCTTATCAGCCATTTCCAGCGGAATGCCGCAGCCGGTATCAGCCACGATAAAACGGACTGTGTTATTCTCCCGGTCTGTTTCAAATATCAGATTTACTTCTCCCTCAAGGGTAAATTTCAGTGCATTCGAAAGCAAATGTCCTAACAATTGCAGTAAACGGAACCTGTCGGTGTTCAAAAGAAAAGATTCCACTGCAGAAACACAATTCAACTTTACGCCCGGCATAGCTTTATCTTCCAGAGACGCTGCGATCTCACGGCAAAGCGCAACAGCATCCCATTCTTTGATCGTAAAATTATAATTACCGGATTCAAGCCGGGACAGGTCGAGTACATCGTTTATCAGGCTCATCAATAACTCTGAACTACGCTTGATCGTTGCAGCAAAAGTGATCTTCTCCTCTTCCGGGAAAGAATTGTCGACCAGCAACTCGGAAAAACCGACAATAGCATTTAAAGGAGTGCGCACTTCATGGCTGATATTCGAGATAAAAACAGTTTTCAACCGGTTTGCTTCTACTGCCTTCTCTTTGATTACCCGCAGTTGCTTTTCCGATTCAACCAATGAATCTTTCTCATTCAATAATTCATTCTTTAAACGCCGGGTACGACGGTACAACCGGTATAGCAGGGAGACCAGCATCAACAACAGCCCGATCGTTGCCAGAATATGGATCAGCAGGCGCTGCCTGGAGGCGATCTGTGCATCCTGATGTTCCAGTTCACGGGTTCGTTTCTCGCCATCGTTCAAATCGTTCAGGACACGAAGTTGGGCCATCTGACGGTCGAAGGCATTATTGTTAACAGCCGTATTCATTTCCAGTATCTTTTTATATACTTGGATCGCTTCTTTCAATTGTCCGCTACGGCGCAGAACCTGCATTTTCAGCGTCATCATATCCAGATTGCCACCCAAAGCCAGCGCATTATCGATCGCAGACAGTGCCAGGCGGTTATCTCCGGTCTTTATATAATAGAGAGCTTCGGATTGATAAAAGGTGAATTTTACAAAGACGCCCAATGAGTCACTCATATAAGCCGCAGCTTTTTTCAAATAGTCATGTGCTTTCCTCATTTTTCCGTTCCGGGTATAAAGTTCGGAAAATTCGGAGTTCAGCAGGCAACGATGATAACGGACCTGAAAGATATAGCCTTTTGTTTCATAATCCTGCTCCATCATATCGAGCAGTTTCCCATAACGCATTAACAGCTTTTCCGATTCATCAAACAGATCGAGGCGAAGCGTCGAAATCACCATATCCGAAAGATATTGCAACTCCAACACGGGCCAATCCGGATTCTTATCCAACCAGACCAAGCCTTTACGAAAAATATCTACGGCATTACTATCTTGTCCGACAACCTGATAGATCAAGGCCAGATTATAGTTGCCTCTTGCCTGTCCGTATTCCTGATGTTCCCTATTCGCCAGATTAACCTGCCGGATAGCTTCGTTCATCGCCTGCTCATAATCTTCGCCCCACAAATAATTCTGGCAGACCAGGCTTCCGGCCGTGAACAAAGCATCGGGACATTCCTTACGCCGACGGGAAATCGTATCGATCATAGAGTACCAATACAAAATGCTGTCACGCATATCCAGATTGTAATAATAACGGCCCAACTCGGCCATGGTGTTATAAACGAGCGGAAAGGAATCGAGCTGCATCGCTATATCCATAATTTCCTTGCCTAAAGAGACTTCTACTTTTTGCTGCCGGTTGATCGTAACCAACTCTTTCAAAACAGTAAGTTTCTCTTCAGGTGTCTTTGCTTTTTGCAGAACATTACGCAGACTATCTGTTCGTATCCTCCCTATCTCATTTTGGGAAAAGACTGAAACAGAGCAAAGTAAAAGAACTACAATACATACAAATTTTATACCCCTTTTAAACAGACTTTTCGTCTTCATGCATATTTTACTTACAGCGATTGGCAAACTTACGAATAAATATTTATACCGGACGGAATTATTTAATATATTTTTCCATAAGTCATTATGAATTTCAATCCTTCCCGCTATTCGATACTTTCTGCTGCAAAAATTCCCTGTTTCAACAAGGATGAGTGAAGATAAATCTGGCCCCCTGGGTATAGCCCGAATCCAGTCGGATTGTACCTCCCAAAGCTCCGGCAATAGCCTGGCAGATTGAAAGTCCGATCCCCGTTCCTTGCTTATATTCGTCTATTTTCTCAAAATGTTTGAATATTAATGCTGCCTTATCGGCAGGGATTCCGCAGCCGGTATCTGTAACGATCAGGTCGACGGCATTTGCCCCCTGATCAGAATGAAAGGACAGATTTATCTCTCCCTTCTCCGTGAACTTGGCGGCATTGATCAAAAGATTTACCAATAATTGTTGCAAGCGCAAGGGGTCGGTGTTTAATAGCAGGGAAGGATCATCCGGTGTAAATGTCAAAGAAACACCCTCCACAACCCGGTGGCGGATCGTATCTATCGAATTCCGGCAACAGTCGGCAAGGTTGACCGGGCGGATGGAAAAATTCAGGTTTCCGGCTTCTATCTGCGAAAGACACAGGACATCGTTGACCAGGTTCAGCAGCAATTCGGTATTATTACTGATAATGGAAGAGAATTCTTCTTTTTCTTCCTGTGTACAAGAGGAATCGGACAGCAGGCTGGCAAAACCGACAATTGCATTCAAGGGAGTACGTACCTCATGGCTGATATTGGCGATAAAGGTTGTTTTTGCCTGGTTTGCCTCTTCAGCCTTGTCTTTGGCGACACGGAGGTTCTTCTCTGATTCAATCAACGCTTCCCTTTCTTTCAGCAAGGCATCTTTCAACCGGCGGGTACGGCGGAATGAAAAATAAAGGATGTATAATATCAGCAACAGGATAACGGAAACCGACATGGACAAGACGAGCTGGTGTTCTTTTATATCCACATTCATCCGGCTGATTTCCAACTCTTTTGCTTGCATTTCCTTGTCATTCAGATCATACAGTGTACGGAGCTGGTTGATCTGACGGGTAAAAGCCTCGTTGTTGATCTTGGAAGTCTCCGATATTACGTCTTTGTAAGCCTGGATAGCATTCTTGAAATCTCCTGCTTCGGATAAAATATCAGCTTTTAATTGCAGGCAATCGGGAGTCTTCCAGCTTTCCAGCAGTTCGTCGATATATTTATGCGCTGCCGTATAGTTGCCAACCTCCTTATTATAGCGGGCTTGTATATAAAGGTAAGCAAATACGGCAAAATCATTACTTATGGTTTCCTTTCCTACGAACCTTTCTGCGTTGTCCAGCGACTTGCGCGCATTTGCAAAATCTTTTCTTTTCAGGTAGTATTCCGCATAAAAAGAATGCATAATCCAACGATAACGATCTACAGGATAGACCGTACCGGTATTTTTATTTACTTTTTCCTGTTCGTCCAGCAGTTTCTTATATTTAACCAACAAAACCTCGGCACTATCCAGCTTATTAATACGCAAGAGTGATTCCAGTTGATAGGAAACCAGACGGATACTGAACGTTAACTTCTTACCCACTTCTTCCTGTTTATCCAATGCCGCCTGGAAAACCACGACAGCATCGCTGTCACGGCGGATCGCCTGATAAATATGCCCCAGATTCTCACCACAACGAATCTGACCGTATATATGATTCCTGCTACACGCCAGGTTATAGAGACGGATAGCCTCATTCATTGCCAGTTCATAATTTTCCATCCACAGATGGTCCAGGCAAACATAGCTGTAAGCCTCAAACAAACCATCCGAAAGCTCCTGCCGGCTTTTGCCGATAGAATCTATATATTTGGCCCAGTAAACAACACTGTCCGATTTATTGTCATCATAATAATAACGGGAAAGGTTTGCTGCGGCTGCATATACGGCCTGCACAGAATCCACTTGAATACCGAGATTCAGTAATCGATGCAGATAACCTGCCTCTTCCGGTTTTTGCCTGTAAAGGTCGGATAGTTCTTTTAATGTTTTTATAGCGACATCCGGCGACGGATTCTCAGACAAGATGGCTTTCAGGCTATCCAGGCGTATTGTGCGGTTTGTTGCAGTAGCCTTTATACATATAAATATACAAAGAATACAATATAGACAGAGAGAGCCCTGTTTTAGATGCTGGCGGAAACTACCTTTATACATAATGTAGAAGAATAAGGTGCAAAGATAATATTATTTTGACGAAACATATTAATATTCAACACATCTTATATAACACAAAAACAAAAAGGCAATCCAACGGACAAAAACAGATACAAGTGATCCCTACCCTGAAAAAGCAAGAGATATAAAGCATAATTTCCAGAGCAAAACTATTGTATATCAGAAAAAAAGCATTACCTTTGCCCCGATTTTTGAGAGATGACAACATAATGTCTAACTTACTAATTAAAACAAACTTAAGTATTAACAATTAGAGAATGGAAAATTTAAAGAACATTCAGCCGGTTGAAGATTTCAACTGGGACTCCTATGAAAAGGGAGAAACTTACGGTGACGTAAGCAAGGACGACCTTGTAAAAACGTATGACGAAACCCTGAACACTGTAAAGGATAAGGAAGTCGTTATGGGAACCGTTACTGCAATGAACAAACGTGAAGTTGTAGTGAACATCGGTTTCAAATCAGACGGTGTTGTATCAATGGCGGAATTCCGTTACAATCCGGATCTGAAAATTGGTGACGAAGTAGAAGTTTACATCGAAAACCAGGAAGACAAAAAAGGACAGTTGATCCTTTCTCACAAGAAAGCTCGCGCTACACGTTCTTGGGATCGTGTTAACGAAGCTCTTGAAAAAGACGAAATTATCAAAGGTTACATCAAATGTCGTACGAAGGGCGGTATGATCGTTGACGTATTCGGTATCGAAGCATTCTTACCGGGTTCTCAGATCGACGTTAAACCGATCCGCGATTACGATGTATTTGTAGGTAAGACAATGGAATTCAAGATCGTTAAGATCAACCAGGAATTCAAGAACGTTGTTGTATCTCACAAGGCTCTTATCGAAGCAGAGCTTGAAGCACAGAAGAAAGATATTATCTCTAAACTGGAAAAAGGACAGGTTCTGGAAGGAACTGTTAAAAACATCACTTCTTACGGTGTATTCATCGACTTGGGTGGCGTAGACGGTTTGATCCATATCACAGACCTTTCCTGGGGCCGTGTTTCTCATCCGGAAGAAATCGTTCAGCTTGATCAGAAAATCAATGTTGTTATCCTTGACTTCGATGACGAAAAGAAACGTATCGCTCTCGGCTTGAAACAGCTGACTCCGCATCCTTGGGATGCTTTGGATCCGGACTTGAAAGTAGGTGACAAAGTGAAAGGTAAAGTGGTTGTTATGGCTGACTACGGCGCATTCATCGAAATCGCTGCCGGCGTAGAAGGTTTGATCCACGTATCAGAAATGAGCTGGACTCAGCACCTGCGCAGTGCTCAGGACTTCATGAAGGTTGGTGACGAAATCGAAGCAGTTATCCTGACTTTGGATCGTGACGAACGTAAGATGTCTCTGGGTATCAAACAGCTGAAAGCTGACCCATGGGAAGATATCGAATCTCGCTTCCCGGTTGGTTCACGCCACACAGCTAAAGTTCGTAACTTCACTAACTTCGGTGTATTCGTAGAAATCGAAGAAGGCGTTGACGGCTTAATCCACATCTCTGACCTTTCTTGGACTAAGAAGATCAAACACCCGAGCGAATTCACTCAGATCGGTGCAGAAATCGAAGTTCAGGTACTGGAAATCGACAAGGAAAACCGTCGTTTGAGCTTAGGCCACAAACAACTGGAAGAAAATCCCTGGGATGTATTTGAAACTATCTTCACAGTAGGTTCAATCCACGAAGGTACAATCATCGAAGTACTTGACAAGGGCGCTGTCGTATCCTTGCCTTATGGTGTAGAAGGTTTCGCAACTCCGAAACACCTGGTAAAAGAAGACGGTTCTCAGGCTGCTGTAGACGAAAAACTACAGTTCAAGGTAATCGAATTCAACAAAGAAGCAAAACGTATCATCCTTTCTCACAGCCGCATCTTCGAAGATGAACAGAAGGGCGCTAAGAAAGATGCTCCTGCTGGTGACAAAAAACCGTCAGCAAGACGCAACAACAAGAACGAAGAATCTTCTGCAATGGTAACTGGTCCGGTTGAAAAGACTACACTGGGTGACATTGAAGAACTGGCTGCTTTGAAAGAAAAACTTTCAGGTAAATAATCAGTATCACTGATAACCGATATAAAGGAGTTGTTTTTTCGAAAACAACTCCTTTTTCTTTATTTCCTCCCCCTATTCACTCACTCAATAATGAAAGGCTATATATTTGTTGACTTTCATCTATTTTTACTCCTGATAAGTTTGCGTATTTTAAATTAATTACAGAACTTTGTTGAAGTTACTTGAATATTATGATCATGGACGAAAACATAACAAACAAAGGCATCACTATCCTCATCGCAGAAGATGAAGAAAGTAATTTCTTATTATTAAAAACAATTCTGAAAAAGCATTGTAACATACTTCATGCTAAAACGGGAGTAGAGTTATTGGAGATCTATAAGGAGCAACATGCAGATCTGATCCTTCTGGATATTAAAATGCCGGAAATGAACGGGATTGATGCATTAAAGGAAATCCGGAAATTTGATCAGGACATACCTATCATCATGCAATCGGCTTATGCCTTTGAGAATGACATGGAAGCTGCCCGCCAAGCCGGAAGCAACGGGTTTGTAACGAAACCTATCAACATCAAGGAGCTCAAAAGCGTTCTTTCCAGTTTCTTGCCGCAGTTGACATGGTAATTTCTTCGAAAATACAAAATAAAAAAGGAGATGCTTATTACAAGTATCTCCTTCTTATTTCAAATAAACGTTTACCTACTCATTAGCAGCTTCTGCTTTTTCGCATTCAGCTGCCTGTTCTTGTGCACCATAATAAGCACAATCTTCACCAATACCGATAAGCTGATTGATTGCATGTCTCTTATCCAGATCAGTGAAATAAGTTTCAACGACTTTATAAATATCGAAACCTCCCGTCGATCCGGCTGCCAGATTCAATGACTCTACCATTTTTTTAGCTGCATTGTGAATTTCTTTTTTGTCAATAAGATGCAACTCATTGCTGTGAATTAGATTCTTTCCCATGATGTTTGACTTTAAAGTTATACTCGCTTTTATTAATAACTACAGAATAAACAAGTTACTTCTACTTGCTGTTTCTTTACAGCTTTAAATATACAAACATCTTCTTATTTTCATACAATTTCATCCCTTTAATTTCATAGAATTTTCAAATTATTCAAAAGTACATGCTTTTTCAACGTTCCACCATCCCGAATAATGGTTTGGTCGGGTGTGATAAAATGATGGTGACGTTCAAGAGAAACAACAACATTTTTTATGAAGTAACAAATGAACAATTCACCATAAACAATGGTTCTTACAAATCATCAGGGCATTGTCTGTAAAAAAAATGTCAATAAGCGTTCCATATTTCTTCATTGTCACACCATATTTCCACTGTCTGAATATCATAAAGAACGATGTTTTAATTTTACAATACTTCGGTAAATTTTTACCGAAAAATTAAAAGTTAAACAATAGAACCGG
>OOBZ01002485.1_pt1 | contig 11119 bp, 8 predicted proteins | sample 1671601 | NCBI WGS metagenome assembly OOBZ01 (sample SAMN06348173, study PRJEB24527) | human gut metagenome | biome: human gut; feature: ankylosing spondylitis patient; material: feces | host: Homo sapiens | place: China | collected 2015-10
AAAGGATATCCCACTGCAAAATGGAAAGCAAAATCACGACTAAATTTAGGATGAATAATAGGAAAATGCTCTTTTTTAGTCTCAAAAGCCGGATTGACAGCCTTCATACCTCCATCAAAACGAAGAATAAAGAAGTCTAAGTCAAGACGAAGCCCTAACCCGTAAGCTACTGCTATCTGCTTATAAAACTTATTAAACTTGAAAACTCCACCCGGTTGATTGGCATATTCACGAACAGTCCAGATATTACCAGCATCAATAAAGACAGCTCCCTGAAATTTCCAGAACAACTTACTTCGATATTCGATACTGGCATCCAATTTAATATCTCCGGATTGATCGAGCAAATTTCCCTTACCAGCAAAAGACCCCGGACCTAGATCTCGTACACTCCATCCGCGAACACTGTTAGCTCCACCCGAAAAATATTGTTTCTCAAACGGAATAGTTTTTGCGTTCCCGTATGGAACAGCTATACCTATACCGGCATGAAATGCAAATGAATTACGATAGTCAATCCTGATATTTTTAGAGAAGTCAAACTCTCCCTTGATATATTGTGCATAAGGTATTCCAAGAATGGCATACTCATTATTAGCGTTTTTCCTAATTCCAGTCATCTTCGACAAAGCATACATTATATTTCCCGCAGACTCGAAATTAAAACGAATGGAATACGAGTTGGAAGCGATTGTATTATTAACAATAGCCCCTCCTACACTATTATAGTTATAGCTATATCCCATATTTATTATCAGGCGGTCTTGATAATTATATTGAAAAATATCATTTTGACCTTTATTTATATAGTCCTCTTTAAATCTTTCTGAAATTCGCGGCAAATAAAGGAAAGCAATATTAATCAAATCAATACGATGTTGTATTTTTTGACGTTGCGTCCACTTATAACTCCATGAAGCAGAAGCCATTGTACGCAGAAATTCAGGACGCATCTGATAGTTATATTGCAAGCCGAATTCAGTAGTTGCCCTAATTTTTCGTTTAAAATCAGAAGACACAAAAGGGAATAAAAAATTAGGGAAATTAATACTTGACTCTACTCCGAATTCTGTATAGTTATTATTTGCATACCCCGCTTGAAGTCCGGAGATCACTTCATAAGCGCCACGAAACTTTATCATAAAGGTTTCTGATCCGCGAAAAAGATTCCGATTTTGGAAAGAAACAGAAGCTGCTGCTCCCAAGTCACCGGCAGAGTTGGTCCCTTCTACCTCAAAAGCTATAGATTTATGCTTACTTTTAGTCAGCATCACATAGCAGTCAAGCTTTGTCGAATCTCCAATCTGCGTTTCTACAAAACGGATATTGGTATATTTCAATGCCGGCAAGCGTCCAAAACTGGAATATGTCTGCTGCACATCGCGCTCATTATACAAATCTCCGGGAGCAAAACGAAGATTATCCGTAAGCACCTTAGGACGCAAATACAGTTTATCTTTATAATAAATCGGATACCCTTTATAATTAATAGAGTCATTAATCTCCACACTGCTCAATGCCGACGACTGCAATACATCATAATCCGTAATAAAGTTAATCTTGTTAATCCAATATTGTTGATGTGTCTTTGCCGAATCACTGACATGAGTTTTAAATGGGTGCAAGTGTTGTGTCAAATCTACATTATAAGTATTTCGTACCGTATCTGCGGTATAGCCTATATAATCCTTATTGAATTTATAGTAACCATTCCGGAGTAATTTATCCGTGATTCGTTGCCTATCCGCATCCAACACGTTTACATCAAAATACATCTTCTCCTTCAATAAACTTTTTGCTGAATCTTGTTTCAAAAGAGCAGCTATTTGAGGATCGTTGATATCATATTTTATAGATTGAACGACGTATGGTTTTCCGGCTGTTACATCGTAATAGAGTTTTATTTTCTTCTTCTTTATTTTAGTGGAACGCTTTACCGTTGCTGCCATATATCCCATATTATGAACAGCCTTTGTGATTTCTTCTTCAGAACGCTGCGCTTCTTCTTCATTATATATCACAGGAGCATCACCTATCCTTCGTAGAAATTTATTCCCCCATTTGGTAGAATCACGTCCCGAAAGATTATAAACATATAACTGTGTTTTAATCAGGCTGAACCATTTGGCATTAGGATTCTGACGAACATACATTCGTAAAGATGAAGGCCGTATATTCTTCTGGTCCGTACGAATCTTGACTTCATCCAACAGGTAAGAACCCTCCGGCACAAACTTTGTGGATGTGCACGAAGCAAGTGACAAAATAGCGGCAGAAGCAAGCAAATAAAGAAATTTTTTCCTCATACGGTTTTACATCGATAGCATAAAAAATGCGCTCACAAAGATAAATTATATTTTCCGATGAGGAAAATAAATTAAGAAAAAGAGAGGAAAGTAAGGATAGATTGGAAATATCTTTATAGCTTTGTCACAAAATAAAGTTTATGGTATCGTTAAGTAAAAACAAAATAAAGTATATTCATTCGCTTGAGCTAAAGAAAATACGTAAAGAAGAACGAGTTTTTCTAGCCGAAGGTCCTAAACTAGTAGGCGATTTACTCGGACATTTCCCCTGTTGTTTCCTGGCAGCTACCGCATCCTGGATTCAGGAACATCCTGATCTTCGTGTAAATGAAATAGCAGAAGTTTCTCAAGAAGATCTTTCACGAGCCAGTTTACTGAAAACTCCGCAGCAGGTGCTTGCTGTCTTTGAACAGCCCCAATATACTCTGACCCCGGGGGTTGCCCGCCATTCCCTTTGCCTGGCATTGGACGACGTTCAGGACCCCGGAAATTTGGGGACTATTGTTCGTTTAGCTGATTGGTTCGGCATTGAACATATTATTTGTTCGCAAAACACAGTGGATGTTTATAATCCCAAGACCATACAAGCCACTATGGGGGGGATTGCGCGGGTAAAAGTACATTATACCTCTCTCCCTGATTTTATTCGTTCACTCGGTGAAGATATACCTGTATTCGGAACTTTCCTTAATGGGAAAAATATGTATGAACAGCCATTAACCGCCAATGGTTTGATCGTAATGGGAAATGAAGGAAATGGAATAGGAAAAGAAGTAGAAACTTTAATAAATAGAAAACTTTATATTCCCAATTATCCACAAGGAAAAGAAACCTCCGAGTCACTCAATGTAGCCATAGCTACCGCAGTAATCTGTGCCGAGTTCCGTCGACAGGCTGCATGGAAATAAAATCAAACGGATAAAATAAAACAGGGAATAATACTTCCCCCTTCTCTTTTAATTCTTTTAATGACTCTTCAAAACACCGGGAAGATTGATTTAGAATATTGGAAGGATTAATTTGAAACACCGGGATATTTTTTAAAATCATCCCAGTGTTTTTTATTTCTTCAAGCTGGTCAGCAGGAAGCAAAACAATTACTCCCGGCATCCATTCAACCGACTCTATTTCTTCCGTTAGTGGAAATGTATCTCGAACAACTCCTTCATCGGTTATTTCCACTACCTGCTGTTTTATAAAACCAACATCAGGCATGAATAAATAATGAGATGCAAATCGTTTCATATCACTAACGAGTTTGACGTCTTTGCTGTTGCTGCCTGCGCTGATTCATTTGCCGTTCCTTTCTTTGTTCTATTCTCTCTTGCTGGATATGTTGCTCCACCTCGATCTGTTCCGGTTTCTTTTCACGTTGAGTTCCTGTACGACGACGGTTCATTTCTTCCGGCGTCAAACGTTGGACATCCTCTTTATGTTCTTCGGCAACTTTATGCAAGGAATCCACCACTTCTTCCTCCGAAATCTTTTTCAGAGAATCCGCTTTCAGAGCTTCTATCTTATTCAGGGAGTCACGAACAGCAAAAGCGAGAGTATCTTTGCAATGATAACGAGTCATAGTGAAATGGTCTGCTAATAGCGTTCCCCCTTTCTGCTCGCCTAACATCGGATAGTAAATGAAACCTCTAATTTCCTTCATAGCTCCCAGCGTATCAGCATATAAACGTATTTGCTGAACTCCCGGGCGGGTTATAGTCTTCAGATGATTTATCGTATCTTTTTCGTAGATAACCTGCATACCCATAGCTACCGCTCTCAAAGAATCAGCAAGCATTGGCTCCAGAAAACGATAATTCACTTCCCAAACCAAGGTATCACGGTCTTTATAGTTAGTATCGGTAGGCAATACGAACGAATAACGGTTATTCATCATCTCGCCGGTCAAACGTATCATACGCAACCAAGGCCATACATCAAGACTATCACCTGGTTCTGTCATTTTCGGTTTCTTATCTCGCAAAGCTATTAAATGATTAACTTCGTCCTGTTGGTCTTTCAAGCGTTTCTTTACTTTCTCATAGATTTTCGATAAAACTTCTGTGTTGCGTGTGTACCAAACCATAGATGAGTCGAATACAGCCTGCGTAGTTCCATACTTCTTAAAAACAGCATCAATATACAACGCTTTTTTATAGTTCTCACTGTAAGGCAGGTTATCTCCCATGGACTTTGCCAAATGATAATCATATAGCAAACTCTCCATTTTCGATTCCGGGATTACGTCATTAGGTCTTTTCACTTTACATCCCGCTACCGCAAGCGCAAGCATGCAGATGAAACACAGATGAAACCGAAGCTTACTTTTCATGATTCTCAACTTCCTTTTTATCGCCTTTATCCAATGAATGATATGACTCATTCAGATATTTACTATAAAAGAGTAATAAAGCAATGATACCACAACTAATGGCAGCATCTGCAAAATTAAAGATCGGGCTGAAAAATATAAAATGCTCTCCACCTACGAATGGCAGCCATGCAGGCCAGTTTGTATCTATAATCGGGAAATAAAACATATCCACTACTTTACCATAGAACCAGGTGGAATATCCTCCGCCCTCCGGCATGAAACTCGCAATCTGTGAATGAGTGCTTTCATTGAAAATAACTCCATAGAATACACTATCTATAATATTACCTAAAGCACCGGTCAGAATCAGAGCCACACAAACGATATATCCGGTTTTGAAGCCTTTCTTTACAATTTTATATAGATACCAACCGATTAATGCAACTGCAACAATACGGAAAGTAGTCAGGAATAATTTCCCGAAAATCTCCATACCGAAAGCCATTCCGTTGTTCTCGGTGAAATAAATATAAAACCAGTCCGTCACACGTATGCTTTCGTGCCAGTACATATGAGTTTTAATCCAGATTTTAATGATCTGGTCGATAATCAATACGGAAAAGATAACGATCAGAGCGATTGTTCCCTTCGTGAATAGTTTCTTCATGCGTTCATTATAAATTAAACATAACGAGCTACAAGTGCCGTGCGTCAACATTGCGCAGCTACTTGTAGCTCGTCACCCGTAGCTTGTGTAGCTATCTATTATTTTTTACCACTGTTCTTAGCTTCAATGCTCAATGTCGCATGAGGAACAGCGCGCAGGCGTTCTGCCGGAATCAGCTTTCCGGTTTCGCGACAAATGCCATACGTTTTATTCTCTATGCGTACTAAAGCTGCCTGCAATCCCTGAATAAACTTCAGTTGGCGTTGTGCCAAACGGGTCGTTTCTTCTTTGGAAAGTGTATTAGCTCCTTCTTCCAACACTTTATATGTAGGAGATGTATCGTCAGTATCATTACTACACTCTTTCCCTACACGACGCCCTTCCGATCTCCATCAAACTCTTTTTCAACTGTTCATAGTCACGTTGTGCTAGTTCCAGTTTCTCCATAATAATGGCACGGAATTCTTCAAGTTCCGCATCTGAGTATCTAGTCTTTTCTGCCATAATCTTACAATTTTAAAAGGTTAATCAATATAGTATTAGTCTTTTATCACATTCACAAACAGTGAGAAATCGTCAAAGCTAAGCTCTGTACCGTCTTTCACCTCATCAACAAGTTCAAGAGATGTGCCTAAAACCTGGTTACAAATATAAGTATTATATTCATTTACCGCATCATCTGTTTGCGTATTTTTCGAGATAGTTATTTTTATTTTGTCTGTAATCTCGAAACCGCTTGATTTACGTATATTTTGTATACGATTTACCAATTCACGGGCAATACCCTCACGACGTAACTCTTCGGTAACTGTAACTTCAAGTGCCACAGTCAACTTGCCTTCATTAGCAACCAACCAGCCCGGAATATCTTCACTGATAATTTCCACGTCTGAGACTTCGATAACGGCTTCCTCTCCATTCAGGTTCAAAGTATATTTTCCATTCTTTTCCAGTTCGGAGATTGCTTCCTGCGACATTTCTGCAACGGCAGCAGCTACGGCTTTCATTTGTTTTCCAAATTTCGGCCCCAGTTTCTTAAAGTCACATTTCACTTTCTTTACCAAGACACCGGCCGCACCGTCTACGAACTTGATTTCTTTCACATTCACCTCGTTCATTATCAGGCTTTTCACAGCTTCGATATGTGCTTTCTGCTCTTCGTCCAGCACCGGCACCATGATACATTGTAGCGGTTGACGGACTTTTATATTCACTTTACGACGTAATGCCAATACCATAGAAGTAACGTCCTGTGCCATTTGCATACGGGTTTCCAATTCCTTATTTATCATTTCTTCCTGATATTTAGGGAATTCAGCCAAGTGTACGGATACTACATTATCACGTCCTGTTGCTGTAATCAAATCCGTATACAGACGATCTGCATAGAATGGAGAAATGGGGGCCATTAATTTAGCAACCGTTTCAAGACACGTATATAATGTCTGATAAGCAGACAGTTTATCTTGTGTAAATTCACCTCCCCAGAAACGTTTACGGTTCAGGCGAACATACCAATTGGATAAGTTATCGTTGACAAAGTCGGAAATCAAACGCCCTGCTTTAGTCGGTTCGTATTCGTTATAACAAGTATCTACTTCTTTTATCAGCGTATTCAGTACAGACAAAATCCAACGGTCGATTTCCGGACGTTCTGCCATAGGCACATCAGCTTCTTTATACTCAAATCCGTCTACATTGGCATAAAGTGCAAAGAACGAGTAGGTATTATATAAAGTACCAAAGAACTTACGACGAACTTCTTCCACTCCTTCTACGTCGAACTTCAAATTATCCCACGGAGAAGAATTGGTAATCATGTACCAACGTAACGGATCGGAACCGTACTTTTCAATAGTCGTGAACGGATCGACAGCATTATTAAGGCGTTTGGACATTTTATTACCATTCTTATCGAGTACCAGCCCATTAGAAATAACCGCTTTATAGGATACACTATCAAATACCATAGTAGCAATAGCGTGCAATGTAAAGAACCAACCACGTGTCTGGTCTACTCCTTCAGCGATAAAATCAGCCGGATATACCTGACGGCTATCCAACAGTTCTTTATTTTCGAACGGGTAATGAATCTGCGCATAAGGCATAGCACCCGAGTCGAACCATACGTCGATCAAGTCGGATTCACGTTTCATTGGCTGACCGTCTTTCGATACTAATATAATATCATCTACATAAGGACGGTGGAGGTCAATCTTATCATAATTTTCTTCAGTATATTCGCCGGGTACAAAACCTCTCTCTTTGTAAGGATTGGACTTCATAAATCCGGCAGCTACCGATTTTTCTATTTCATTGTATAATTCCTCTACTGACTCAATACACAATTCACCTGTACCGTCTTCCGTACGCCAGATAGGTAGCGGAGTACCCCAATAACGTGAACGGCTCAGGTTCCAGTCATTCAGATTTTCCAGCCATTTTCCAAAACGTCCCGTTCCGGTAGATTCCGGTTTCCAGTTGATAGTCTTGTTCAGTTCCATCATACGCTCTTTGCAAGCTGTAGAACGGATAAACCAGCTATCCAACGGATAATAAAGTACCGGCTTATCTGTACGCCAGCAGTGCGGATAGTTGTGGACATGCTTTTCTATTTTGAATGCCTGATTGTTTGCTTTCATCATCATAGCCAGAACAATATCCAGAGATTCGGCGGCTTGGGCAGCTTTCTCATCATATTTTCCGTCTATCATAAACACAGGATTGTAGGCGTTTTTCACCCATGCACCTTGATATTCCTTGTATTTTTCTACATCCACACATTCTTTTACAAAATTCTCGTCCAGTTCATTCAACAGGTAGAATTTACCAGTCAGGTCTACCATTGGACGAGTTTCGCCTCTCTTATTAATCATAAAAAGCGACGGTATTCCCGCAGCACGTGCCACGTTTGCGTCGTCTGCACCAAATGTCGGTGCGATATGGACAATTCCCGTACCATCTTCTGTAGTTACATAGTCGCCCGGAATTACACGGAATGCCTTATTACTAGCCTTCCAATCACCGTCTTCTGACACTTCAACCGGTTTTACCCACGGAATCAGTTGCTCATATTCCATGCCAATAAGGTCAGTACCTTTGTATTCGGCGATTACTTTAAATGGAACCAGTTTATCTCCTGCCTTATAATCTTCCAATTTCAAGTCAGCAGCTTTGGGGTTGAAAAGAGCATTCAACAAAGCCTTTGCCAAAACAACCGTGATAGGTTCTCCGGTATAAGCGTTATAGGATTGCACAGCAACATAATCAATTTTCGGTCCTACACAAAGTGCTGTATTTGAAGGCAATGTCCAAGGAGTAGTTGTCCATGCTATAAAATAGGGAGTTCCCCACTCTGTCATTTCCGGTTTAGGATTCTTCATCTTAAACTGAGCAACCACTGTCGTATCTTTTACGTCACGATAACAACCCGGCTGATTCAATTCGTGCGAACTTAATCCTGTTCCGGCAGCCGGAGAATATGGCTGGATAGTATATCCTTTATATAACAGTCCTTTTTTGTACAACTGCTTCAGCAACCACCACAATGTTTCGATATAACGATTATCATACGTGATATATGGATGTTTCATATCCACCCAATACCCCATTTGATGCGTCAAATCTTCCCATTCTTTGGTGTATTTCATTACGTCTTTACGACAAGCTGCATTGTAGTCGGCCACAGAGATTTTCTTACCAATATCCTCTTTTGTGATGCCTAATGCTTTTTCCACACTAAGTTCCACAGGCAGTCCGTGCGTATCCCAACCGGCTTTACGCTTCACCTGATAACCTTTCATTGTTTTGTAACGGCAGAAAATGTCTTTAATGGTACGAGCCATTACATGGTGAATACCCGGCATACCATTAGCCGAGGGAGGTCCTTCGAAAAATACAAACGAAGGACAGCCATCACGTTCTGTCATACTCTTGGCGAAAACTTTGTTTTCGTCCCACTTCTTCAGTACATCTTTGTTCACCTGCGAAAGGTCAAACTGCGAATATTCAGTAAATCTCTTACCCATAGCTGTATCTACGATTTTACTATTTACAATTTACAATTTGAGGGGTATCCCCATTTTTAAGGGTGCAAATTTACAAAAACATTTGTTTAGTTGAGCAAAAAGCTAAGACTTTTAATCGGAATCATGTGAAGTTAACGATTATAAATAGCTGTCGGCCTAAACAAAACGGAAATCTCCTTGTTTTAGTGGGAAATAAAAAAGCACTCAATTATGAATTACGGTATCAGTATTTTATTCAGAGCAATCCCTTTGGCGATGGCACTCTTTTGCTTCGGATACGGAGCGTTTATTTATGGTTATGGAGATGCAGGAAACCGGGTCGTAGCAGGTCCTGTCGTGTTTTCACTTGGTATGATATGTATTGCACTGTTTTGTACAGCTGCCACTATTATCCGGCAAATCATACATACCTATAATGAAACAACAAAATACATTTTACCTATTGTAGGATATTTGGCAGCTCTAATCACTGTTATTAGTGGTATCTGTATTTTCAGTAATGCGACCTCTCCTTCCGCCTTTGTCGCAGGTCATGTAATAACCGGTGTAGGATTTATCACGGCTTGCGTAGCTACTGCCGCTACCTCTTCTACCCGATTCTCTTTGATTCCGGAAAACTCTAAAGCAACAGGAAATGAGGTCCCACAAGGAGCGTTTTCTGTGGGTCAGAGACGAGCAATGATCATTCTTGCAATCGTCATATCTATTATTGCATGGGTATGGGCATTCGTTTTATTAGGCAACAGCCACTCTCATCCTGCTTATTTTGTCGCAGGACACGTAATGGTAGGGCTTGCTTGTATTTGTACCAGCCTCATAGCATTGGTGGCTACTATTGCTCGTCAGGTGCGAAATGATTATTCGGAAAAAGAACGGAATAAATGGCCGAAACTAGTTTTATTAATGGGATCTATTTCTTTTGTATGGGGATTATTCGTTATTTTGGCAGATTCGGGGAGTGCAAACGGTACCACCGGATATATCATGCTTGGACTGGGTCTTGTATGTTATAGTATTTCCAGTAAAGTAATTCTGTTGGCAAAGATATGGAGACGGGAATTTAAACTAGCCAACCGCATCCCTATGATTCCGGTATTAACAGCATTGACTTGTTTATTCCTGGCTGCTTTCGTATTCGAACTCGCTACCGTACATGCAGATTATTTCATTCCGGCACGTGTTCTAGTAGGATTAGGGGCTATCTGCTTCACACTATTTTCTATCGTTAGCATACTGGAAAGCGGTACTTCTTCTAAATAAAAATATAGCGTCACTATCCTAAACACATAGTGACGCTATTCGAGATATATGGTGACGCTATTTTAACGGGATAACGTCACTATTTTATTTTTTTAATTTCACTTCATAGACATCATTTCTACGATCTTTCAAATTGCGTACACTACCGTATGTATGTAACGCACTCAATAAATCCAGATCGACATCCGAAACCAATATCATTTCTGTATTCGGAGTCGCTTCCGCTCGTTTTCCGTCTGTCGGAAAAGCAAAATCACACGGAGTAAATACACCCGATTGGGCATACTGAATATCCATATTGTGTACGCGGGGGAGATTTCCCACGCTGCCTGCAATGACAACAAAACATTCATTTTCGATCGCACGCGCCTGAGCACAGACACGAACGCGGGAATAGGCATTTTGTGTATCCGTCAGGAAAGGTACAAACAATATCTGCATTCCTTGATCTGCCATTAGCCGGGAGAGTTCCGGAAACTCTACATCATAGCAAATCAAAACACCAATCTTAGCACAATCTAGATCGGAAGAGCACACGTCTGAACTCCAG
>OOBZ01002506.1_pt1 | contig 11018 bp, 13 predicted proteins | sample 1671601 | NCBI WGS metagenome assembly OOBZ01 (sample SAMN06348173, study PRJEB24527) | human gut metagenome | biome: human gut; feature: ankylosing spondylitis patient; material: feces | host: Homo sapiens | place: China | collected 2015-10
GGGCTGCGGATATATGGATGGTTGTTCGTTTCATGATGCGTGTTGTTTAGGGGTTATTCTTCTTTCTTTAGTGTGGGCAGTTCTCCGGTGAGTTCATAACGCCACTCTGAACCGGCACTCTGCAAGGCGGTGTTCATGGCATCAACGGCATCTGCCCAGGTAACATCTGTGCCGTCCACTTTTGTGGCTTGACCGCTGCCGTTGTCGTATGCGATACCGGGAACAGGACTGTCGTTCCAGTAGCAGGCGGTCACAGTGCCAACGCCGCCGTTGTATCCCACCACGCTACCAGCCCATCTGGGGCACGTGACATCTCCTATGACATGGTAGCAGGCGGTCACGGTGCCATAGTAGTTCCATCCCACCACGCCACCGGCAGCTTCCTCAGTTCCCGTGACATCTCCCGTAGCATGGCAGGCGGTCACTGTGCCGACGTTTTCTCCCACCACGCCGCCGGTATTTCGGCGGCCGGAAATGTTGCCCGAGGCGGTACAGCCGGTTACAGTGCCTTTGTTCCATCCCACCACGCCACCGACCAAGGTCTCAGTTCCCGTGATATTTCCAGAGGCGGTGCAGCCGCTCACGGTACCAAAGTTTGTTCCCACTACGCTGCCAACGTAGTAGGTACCAGATATATTTACATTTTCTAGTGTCAGGTTCTGCACCTTGCCGCCGGAACCAAGACAACCGAACAACCCCGCATTGTATTTTTCCGACTGATTGACGGTCAGCCCCGTGATGGTATTGCCGTTGCCGTCAAAGATGCCGTTGTATGAATTGTTTTCGTCTGTTCCTATCGGTGTCCATTCCTTACCCGCCATGTTGATGTCGGCGGAGAGGGTACAATTTATCGATTTGTCTTTTTGTGCGGCTTCGTTCCATGCCAGCAGGCCGTCTGCGTTATAGACCGTGTAGGTCTTGGTGGTGGTGTCGTAGTTATAGCCCAAATCCTCGGCTGCGCCGCTCTCGCCGCCGCCGTCGTCCCATTTGCCGATTTCACAGCCTGCCAGCGTCAAGCCGGTGGCGTTCACCTTGACGGTATATTTATAGCGGTTGCCCGCCTCTAATACGACGTCGTTCTGCGGGCGGAAGTAGAAGTTGCCGCCGCCAAGTTCCACGCGGATGAACGGCTCGCCTGCCGTAACAGTCTGCGGGGTGGTCAGTGCCTCGTAGCTGTTACCGCTTGCGTGGTAGGTCTTAATGGCGGTCGGGTTTTCGTTATCGGTGGACAGGCTCATGAGGCTCACCGTGGCACCGTCCACGCTCGTGAATCCAGTGCCGGGTTTCAGTTCGATGGCCACGCGTGCCGTGCGGTGGGTAAAGGTGAGTTTCGGGTCGTCAAATTTTACCGTCTGGTTTTCAGCAGAGATAAAGTCGCTGTTCTGGAAGTCTGCCAACTTGCTTTGGTCTTCGGCCACCTTCACGGCAGGCATCCGTGTGATGTCAGCCTTGTCGAGGGGCCACCATGCCGATACGGTAATCGGGTCACGGCTGGTCCAGTAGTGCGGGTCGTCCTCGCGTGAGAGCGTGGCGCTCTTGAAATCGGTAGAAGCCGTTACGGTATATTCCTTTACCGCGTCGCCCATCTTGAGTGCCACGGTCTGTACACCCTGCCAGTCGCCGTCCACGGTGGCACGGGTGGATGGGGCTGCCTGCGGCGTTGCCTCTACGGACAGTCCGGTGGCACGGATGACTACGGGATATTCACCTTCGGGCAGACGGTTATCGTCAGCCAGTTCGTCCTGTGTGCAGGCGGCGAGGGCGAACAGCAGCGCGGTGGCTGCGGGGATAAATAATCTATGTCTCATAATTCTTCATTCTTAATTCTTCATTCTTAATTCTCTTACAGGTCAGCACCCACTTCTCCGCCGTCTATGTCGTTCCACTTTGCAATGGTGGCTTCGCTGACTTCAAGCTCTTTGTTGCGTACCTTGACGGTATAGGTATAGTTGTTGCCCGCCTGCAGTGCGCCTTCGGGCACGGTGAGCGTGGCACGATAATTCTGACTTCTGTAATTCACAGTCAACGGCAGGGAGGCAGCTGTCTGCGGGAAGAGGATGACCGATGACGTGAGGTTGCCGTCTGCCAGCTCCATGGTCAGTTCTCCGGTCTGTGCCCCGTCGTCTGCGGTGGCAATGCCGTCGGCCGTGTTGAACGTACCGGTGAGTATCACGTCGCCCAGCGTGTAACGTTCAGGCTTGACCTGGCTGAAATCCACGCCGGCGCCCGCCTCGAAGGTAAGGGTTATCCGGCTCATGCGGTGGTGGAAGGAGTTGTCTTCACCGCCTTTGTAGGTTTTGTCGGTAAAGCTCACCACCGGGCTGTTTTTGTCTCCCGTGGCTCCTGAAGCAAAGAGGAAGTCGATGGCAGGCTGGTTCTGCTGCGCCGTGGCATCGGTCGTGGCTGCAAGAATGCCTCCCGCCGCGTTGTACGGATAGTAGGCGCGGAAAGTATGGGTCTTTGTATCTTCGAAATAGATAACCTTTCCTTCTGCCTCAAATTTCCCGTTCTTCAGGATGAAAGGCACGTTGCCGTACTGGGTGTCGTTACCGATGTCGGTGACGCCGATGCGGTCTCCGCCAGTCCAGGTGGTTCCGCTGGCGCGGGTGGCGGGGGCGATGTCGGCGATAAACCGGGCGGCCACGGGACCGTCATTGTTCAGAATCTCGTTGTCGTTATTGCAGGCTGCCAGTGCGAGGGCGAGCGCCGCAAGTGCAAAAAATCTTGTCTTCATTATATCTGTCATTTTATTAGTTACAAATCGGCATTTACATCATCACCTTTCACTTCTTCCCAGCCGTTGATTTCGGCTCCGTCCACTTCCATGCCTTCGGGAGTCTCAACCAGCGTTCCGCCGAGGGTCAGCGATTCGCCCTTTCCGGTGTTGAAGGCCGCGAGAGCTTCCGTGAGGTCGCTTTTCAGCGTGGTGGGGGTCGGGTTGCCGTCAGCATAGCGGATTTCGCCCGTCAGCAGCTGTTCCGTGCCGGTCACACCCAGCAGCCGCACCGTGGCTTTCCACTTGCCGGCATCGTCACCTTCGGTAATCTTGGTGAAGAGCAGCACGACGTTCGAAGCGGCTCCGTAGGTATCGGTAGCGAAGTCGAGTGTTCCGGCTGCACCCGTCAGATGGGCAACAATCTCCGTGATGCGTCCGGCGGCATCACCCGTCGGTTCGACGACAAGCGTCAGCTCGCGCACCTGCTGCTTCATCGCGGCGGTCAGCGTATAGTCCTTGTCTTTTTCGATGCTCACCTGTTCCGTATAGGTGAAGAACCATCCCGGAGCATTGTTCACAAAGGCATCCGTGCCTGCCCGGTTTCCCGTGGCTGCGGCAACGGTGGCGGTGGTACCGCTTACTGTGATTCCTTCGGTCGGGTTCCACACCGCAAGGGTGTAGCTGCCCGGAGCAAACAGATGGTCGGGGGCATGGGTGGCGGAAGTCTCCGTACCCGTATAGTCACCCATGGTGACCGTCCATGTGGCAGGTATGTCGATACCCTCACCGCGGGCCGACCAGTCGGCTGTCACCGCAATCTTCCCGTAGTCGGGATGCGGCGTGTCATAAAGCGTGTCCTTCACGCAGGAGGCGGCCAGCAGCGCTGCGGCAGCGGCAGCCAGAATCGGAATGTATCGTGTCGTTTTCATATCGTCGTCCTCCATGGTTTAGAAAAGGTTCCATTTCAGGGTGATGCCGGCATTCACGGGGCCCCACCAATCCTTGGTCTCCGAGCCCTGACGCACGCGCACGCCGTCGATGACCTTGTATTTCTCATAGTCGGCATTCAGATAGCCCAGCCCGAGCGAGAAGTCGAGGGCGAGGCGCTTGCCGAGGGGCAGGATGTAGCCGCCCGTCAGACCGCCGCCCACGAGGTCGCCTTGACGGCCCGTCTCGGAGAACTTGTAGTTGAAGGCTCCGGCCTTGAACATTGCGCCGAGGTAGCCGCGCCGCTCTTTACCTATATAACAGCGCACTTCGGGGGCTACCTCCCACAGGGCATAGCGGCGCTCCTTGTCGTTCCACGACCACGAGGTCCAGCTGCCGTTGACGCCCACGCTCCAGCGGCTGCCGATACGCCACTCCAGCCCCAGGTCGGGGGTCAGCGTCGCCCACCGCAGCAGGTTGGCACGCAGCGCGAGGCCCATGGCGCAGCCTTCGGGCGCTTCGGAGGCCGGTTCGGCTGCCTGCTGTTCGGCGGCAAGGCGGGCCTTTTCGGCCTCTTCGGCCTTGCGGGCCTCTTCGGCAGCCCGTTCGGCGGCGAGGCGCTCGGCTTCGGCACGTTTCTCGGCTTCAAGACGCTCGGCCTCGGCCTGCTCCGCGGCCCGGCGCTGCGCCTCCAGTTCGGCCTCCGAGGGCCCGGTTGGAATGACGATCCGCACGGTCACGAAGTTGCCTTCGGCGGCATGGTTTTTCGTCGTGAAGCACGCCTCGGTGAGCCCGCCGCGGAGAATCAGCTCGCTCTTCACGCGGTTGGAGCGCGTCTTGGCCATGGCGAGGTTTTCATCGTCCGTAGCCTGCGACGTGCAGTAACCGTCGACCCGGACGGGAGCCGTGCCGTCGGTTATGGCTGTGCGGTTCTCGGCGATGCAGGCCAGCAGGCGGTCGAGTTCGGCGCCGTTGCCGCTCCACGGCACATAGAACATGTCGTCGCCCGCCACGAAGCGGAACGTGTACTCGGTCGGGGCGGTGTCGGAAGCCCCGTCAGCCGTCTGGCCGAAGGTCGGGCCTGTCAGAAGGCTCAACGCAAACAAAAAGGTCAGGAATCTATTCATGGTATTCGAAAGTTTGTTCGGGTTGCCGGGGAAACAAAGCACCCTCGGTCGGAATCGAGTCGATGCGGGCAAAGCGGAGAGGTCCCCGCGGTGTCTCCGTTGCGATTCTCCTGCGGGGAAAACTTGCAGCCCGGGTGCGAGGTCCCGTTTCGCCTCCGAAGGGCGAACGTCCAGAGCGGGGGTTTTTGAAGTGATGCATGGCTTCAGACCGAGGAGTTGAGAACAAAATTAGGAAAAAAACAACCCGAAAAAAAGCCTGTTGATAGATTTTGTCGTTTAGGCAAGAATTTTGTTGTTTAGGCAAGAATTTTGTTGTTTAGGCAAGAAAAAATTGTTGTTTAGGCAGAAAAATGGAACGTCAGAGACAGGTTGAAGTTGTAAAACCGACGAGTCTCCGCTCTGCTGCCAGCGCCGGTTGGAGGATGAAATGCCCTTCCGTGCCTTGAAGATTCGGGGGAAATGGCAGGGCGAGACGAAGCCTGCCGCTTCGGCAAATTCGGCGATATTCTGCCCGGGGTGCCGGAGCAACAGGCGTTTTGCGTAATCCAGCAGCAGGTCGGTAAACCGGTTGCGGGTGGGCGGGCCCGAAGATGATGTGGTGGTAGGGCGAAGTCCTGCGGCAAAAAATATCGATTTTCCGGGAAAACGCTCTCCGCCGGCCTACTTTTTCGCCGGGTCGAGCCGCTTGCCGCATGAGAAGGCCCTGGCGACCGTGGTACCCAACTCGCGGTATTCGAGGCGGACGGGGTCGTAGGTTACGGGGCGCAGTCTGGCGGGGTCGATGCGTCCGTCGGTGAGGATGCGCTCGTCGGCCGAGATGTTGACGATGCGTCCCGTCAGGTGGCAGCTTTCGGGGTCGTAGGAGAGCAGCTCGCATTCGAGCGCCATCGGCAGTTCGTCGATGAGCGGGGCATTGACATGTGCCGAACGGGTGGCGTGGAATCCCGCCCGGGCGAACTTGTCGGTCACGCGGTTGCCCGAGACGATACCCACGTAGTCGCACGCCTCGATGATCTCGACGGTGGCCATGCTGACGGTGAAGGCACGCGTGGCGAGGATGTTTTTCGTGGTCTTGTGTTCGGCCGAGAGGCAGAGGCCGATGGTCTCGTCGGTGAACATCCCGCCCCAGGCGGCATTCATGGCGTTGGGGAGCCCCTGTTCGTCGTAAGCTGCCACAATCAGCACCGGCATCGGATAGAGCCAGCTCTTTGCTCCGAAATCTTTTCTCATGGCTGTTGGAAATAGAGTGGTTGTTGTTTTTTTGCGAAAATTAGGGGAATTCGCGGATTATTCAAAATTCCGTCCCGGATTTGTCGATGCGTCCTATGCGACAGACGCGGGCCGGCACCTGTCGCTCCGCAGCGGACGGGAGATAAATAATACGGGAATACGGGCCGATAAATAATAAAGTGAGCCTCGCGCCGGGGCTCACTTTGTGCAATTTGGTGACAGACTATCGAACTTTTATTGAGGATTTTCATCGCTTGGTTCGATTTGTAGATTATCTGAATGTTTTGAAGTTGTAATTGCCACCTTCGCAATGAAGATACGAGAATGAATTGTATTTTGATTAGTTCCTTTCTTCGTGTTGTATATCAAAACATTTCTCCATAAGCATCCTTTATCAATTTGATGATTGAGGTAGGTGTGTTAAACAACATACTGTTTGTTGAATATCGTGTCTACTCTTCTCTTTGAAAAAATATTTCTCTACTACTCTTGACTTTTCTACTTTCCCTACTATTTATTTATAAAAAGGATAGATATATGGAGAACAAGAAAAGAATTTACAGAGAATTGAGTGATGAAACTAAGGCTAAAATCAGCAATTCAAGTAAGGGTAAGCCCAAAAGTGCATCGCACAAAATTCATATCAGCCAAGCAATGTACGACTATTGGAAAACTATTCCGCACAAACCCAAAGGGGAGCATACAACGATGGATGATTTATTAGGAACAGCAAGCGATGATTAACCACTTATCAAGGTAAGGGTATCATCATTTTGGGTAAAAAATAAAAGCAAAATGAAGACCTGACGTGTTAAAATTCGATAAATTAAAAATTGTTTCAGATTTGAAAAATATAAAAATCTATGATGAAAACAGATTTAATAAAATTATAAAGAATAATATTGTTACTGAATTGATTTTCAATATTATTAATCCATATTTATTATATATAAAGCTTGATTATATAGCTAATGAATTAGTTATAGAGTTTTCAGGTAAGATTTTAAAAGATGATTATCCTAAATTGATTTCAACAGATACTATCAATACTTGTTTTGAGAATATCAACGAGATGGGGTTTTGTTGGATTGATTGTGAGAAGATCAGAGATGCGGATGTGGTTAAATGCGATGTGACAAAAGATGTTATCTGTTCGGATATTCCATCTATGACGACCTATATTCGCAATAACCTATCCAACTATCAGAAGTATGTCTGTCGTCTTTTACGCAATGGTAATTTCATTATAGAGAAAAATGTAACTACACGTCAGGCTAAAAAGCGATTAACCATCTATGATAAAGGCATAGAGATGTCAAGGGTTGAGAATTTGCGATATATGGTAGAATGTGGTATTCCTGAGAACAGTTTTGATGGAGTCTGTCGATTTGAATTGAATCTAAACAGTATCGTTCAGATTAAATCATCCTTGGAGGTCACGGATACAAGATTGAGGACGGTTTTGGATGCAACAACCAATCCAATTCAGGCATTTTTGGATGATGTATTAAGTAATGAGCAATCTTGGGAGATAACTAATGCAAAGAGTTATTTTGTTGGGTTGGTTCTCAAAGACTGCAATTTTGATATAGTCCAAATTGAAAGCAAAATGCGGCAACTCTATCCTTCCAAAGGAACAAATATAAGTAAGGTGATGAAACCCTATCGCACAATGCTTTCACAGATACAACAAAACTGCAATAACAGGAAAGCAGATTTGCTTCATCTACTTGCCTGATGTATCAAATTAGAAATGTATTAAAATAATCTTTTCAGATGTTTGCAAAGGCACTCTGTTTTGTTGCAATCTAATTTAAAAGATTATTTTACTTGTTTGGGGATAGTGATCAGCACCCCTTTCCGGATAATACAGAGTTTGTTTTTATAGGGCTTTTCGGAGGATAATCCGTAGTTCCTAAGCGACCCATAGGAAATCCCTATTTCTTCTTTGCTGAATTTCTCGTAAATGGCAGCTAAACTGCCAAAATAATAGTGACTGTTGCTTGTCAGGAGTTCAACGTGAACAACAGTCCGTTCTACTTTTTCTTTCTCCATTGGAATCTGTTTTAAGCAAAGCTATAAAAATATGACATATATTCAAAATAAATCATGTTTATATTTGCATATATGAAATATATGTCATATCTTTGTGCTATAAACAAAGGGATGGAGGATATATGGCAACGGAAAGGAAATACAAGATTATGGGGGCGGGAAGTGGTCTTTATGTATGGAATGTGGAGACAGGTGAAAAAGTGTATCGAGGTCGCTCTTATGCCGATTGCCGTAATAAGCTCTACGAATTGATGGGATGGAGGACACCCAAACATTGGAAATTCTAACAATTAGGTGTAATAATAAATCTTACAAGTATGGCTCAGGTTATTTTACTCAATGACAACACGGTAGTACGCGCAAAGGTTATCGCAGTTCGCACATCCTGTCGTACAGTGGATGGCATTTCAAAGGCTCTTTTGATAGAGCAACTCAAGCAGAAACTGCGTAGCGGACAGATTGTGAAGTTTGTATATCTCAAAAGCAATGGTGACATCCGTGTAGCCTACGGAACAACCAATGCGGATTTTTTGAAGGACAAGGTTCGTGGATGGGGTGACAGCCGCGAAAATTACGCGACGTCTGCATACTATGACCTTGAAAAGGGTGGGTGGAGAAGTTTCCGATGGGAAAACCTGATAGCGGTATATTAGCCGCTATTGTATTTTTTTGCAATACCTCGTGTAGAGTGCTGTTCATGTGAAAATAATTTTCTATCTTTGTGTCGCTGAGCAATCAGCGAACATATTAGATGAAAGTGTTTTCGCGCTGTCCGTAACAGAAAATGTGGCAATTTTCAGTAGCAAGGGACAACGAACAGCACTCATTCCTTGTATAGATTGTTGTGGTCGGCACGCCTTGTGCTTGCACCCCATATCTATCTCGGTGTGGGGTATTGCGTCGTTTATTTTGCTATGGGTCGCCACAACCTTCTGTTAGATAAGCGAATCGGCTCCACACTTTCTTTTGTGATAAAGTTCTTCATTGGAGCCGGGAAGAGCCTAACCTACTAAACTAAATAGTTATGAAAAAAATCTTCTTTGCCCTCTTGGGTGTAGCTTTAATGGCAGGTAATGCTGTTGCGCAGGATTTTGAGAAAAACATTTATGGTGTGCGTGCGGGTCTGAATGTCTCTAATGTGTCTGTTCAGGGGCTATCGGCAGACTCTAAGGCAGGTTTTCATGTAGCAGGTGTTTATCAACGATTGCTTTTGAATACTCATCCGCTTTATTTGGAAACAGGACTTCAGATTACGCAGAAAGGGTTTAAAACTGAATTTCTTGCGGAAACCACCAAAATCAATCCCTTGTATCTTGAAGTGCCTGTAATGGTCAATTATAAGTTTAATATCAAGGACGTGGTGACCTTGTATCCAAGTGTCGGTTTTTACTATGCACTTGGTATTGCGGGTAAGGGAAAATTGGAGACAGCTGCATCTGAGGAGTTCGGAACCGAGGCTCAGACCGATAAATATGATTTGTTTGGAAGCAAGGGCGTGATGAAACGTTCCGATTTTGGTATGCGTGTTAGTGCTACGGCCGAATGGCAGCAATTCGTATTTAGCTTGGGTTATGAATTCGGGTTTGTCAATGTTGCTAAAAGTGTGGAATTTGATTCCGATTTTGAGGGTGAAGATTTCGGCGGAAGCGATTGGGCTAAAATGAAGACGGGCAATTTCTTTATCTCGGTTGGCTATAACTTCTAATCTAAAGAGAATATGAAACAATTTTTTGCATTTTTCATTGCGCTATGTGTGGTAGCGTTCAGTGGCTGTTCCGAGGATAATGGAGAAACAGTAGGGGATTTGGCAGGAATGTGGGCTGAAACGTTTGATTCTGATGGGGAGGACCACGCCGTAGATATTTGTGAGATTAAAGGAAATAAAATGATATACAGACATTGTACTAATCTTTCAGATATTCTTGAACCTGTCTATAAAGATGGAACTCTGTCATGTGATGAAGAAGCCATTTTTGAAATTTATTGGATTGTCAATGTTTATGTATCAGATTCGCACTTGTCATCAGGAGAGTACGGAAACTTGAGATATGAAAGAGTCTCTGAGGACAAGATTCAACTTTGGGATGAGGAAGACCCTGAGGATGTGATGACGTGGCAGCGGATACACAACACGGAGAACATCGTTTTTAAATAATCCAAGTACTGATTATTGTGGAAAGAGCGCCGAGCAATCGGTGCTCTTTTTATGTTTTATATTGAATATAAGACATGTTTTTATCTTGTAAACATTGCGTATATCAAATATTTGTAATATATTTGTATGATAATGGAAGATAAGAGAAACAATGAAAAGAGTGGTAATACACGCACGAGTATCAACGATGGGGCAAGATTATCAACGGCAGTTGTCAGAGTTGAGAGGATATGCCTCACGAATGGGGTATGAGATTGTTAAAGAGTTTTCAGAAACAATAAGCGGAGCAAAGAAGGTTGTAGAGCGGGAGGCTTTGGCGGACCTGCTCAAATATGTAGAGGAGAATAAGGTTGACAAAGTGCTGATCTATGAGTGCAGCCGTTTATCTCGCCGAGCTGTCGATTTCTTGCAGATTATAGAGTATCTGACTGAACACGGGATTAGCGTATACATTCATCAGAATGGTTTAGAGACCCTTTTGTCAGATGGCAGTCCCAATCCTATTGCACAACTCGTGCTTGGCATTCTTGCTCAGTTCAACAGCATGGAACGGGGGCTAATTCGTAGTCGTATGCAGAGCGGCTACAATCATTTTCGACAAAATGGAGGTAAAGTGGGCAGGAAAGTCGGTTATCGCAAAAGCGTAAATGAAATGAGAATACAATATTCTAAAGAGATTCAGTTAATAAAGAAAGGGATTTCGTTAAGAAATATTGCTACAATCTGCGGAACAAGCGTGAACACGCTTCAAAAAATCAAGAAAATTATTTAAAAATATTAAATATAAGTTTGGTTTTTAAAATTAAAA
>OOBZ01002509.1_pt1 | contig 10995 bp, 6 predicted proteins | sample 1671601 | NCBI WGS metagenome assembly OOBZ01 (sample SAMN06348173, study PRJEB24527) | human gut metagenome | biome: human gut; feature: ankylosing spondylitis patient; material: feces | host: Homo sapiens | place: China | collected 2015-10
CTTGTGAACAGCATGGACGAGCCCTTCAGCGAGGAAAACTGCATCGACCTGCGGAACAATCTCATCTACCGCACTGTGGCCGACAAGGTGGATATGCTCCGCGCCAACTTCCCCGGCGAGACCGTGGAGCAGGTCATCGGCCATCTGGAGGAGCAGGCGGATGTGGCTGCCTACATCAAAACGCTGGATTTCCCTGTGGACATCGTCAGCTGCGAATACCACACCGCCTACTCCAACCCCGATCTCGTGAACCAGCTCCACGCCATGGGCATCCAGGCCGCGTTCTGGACCGTGGACACCCAGGACGCAGTCCGTTCCCTGCTGCCCCTTGGCCCTGACTGCATTGTTACCAACCGGCCTGACCGCGTGCGGGAATGGGTGAATGCGGAAATGAGGAAATAAAAAGATCACAAAACGTCCCCGTGCAGGAAATCAAAACTGCACGGGGACGTTTTCTATGTCAGCACTGTATTATCTGATGTCCGGCATCGTTATGACAGCGCTCTCCTTGCGAGCACGCTCCGCGCAGAAGACCCCCAGATGCCCATTGATCGAATCTTTGATCGTTGTGCAGGAGATGGAAGGCTCCTCGCCCTGAAGCACATGAACAAAGTCCTCCACCAGCCGCAGGTCGCCGCCGCCATGAGAGCCTGTCATGCCGCTCTTATCTCCACCGATCTTCAGGTCTACCACTTCCTCGTTCCAGCCCTTCTCGCTGGCGGTATCTATGGTGCGCACAGTGAAAACCGAATCGTCAAACACGCCCTTGATCTCACCCTTCGTACCAATGATATGGATATTACGCTCCGGCTTCGCTGTGCCGCCGATCATGTTCAGGGTCGCAGTTGCGCCATCCGCAAAATTCATCAACACCGATTGATGATCCACCACCGTATGTTCACAATCCCACACACAGCGTCCATGGATATTGTCTGTCATCAGCGACTTGCGCTTGTCCTCCAGCGTCGGCTCCTCAATATTCTCCAGGCAGTCCCATACATAGAACGCCCACCGATCCGGGTGATCCAGATAATGCTTTTTGGCAGAGTACAAACAGGTCTCCTCGCACTGGCAATCCACCAGGCAGCGCTTGCCTGCCCCTGCGGGCTTTTTGGCAGGATCAAACTGGAAGTCACTTCCAAAGCTAGCGATCTGTTTGGGCGAAACACCGCTCTTCAGCCACATAATGAGATCCATGTCATGGCAGCACTTTGCCAGCAGCATCGGAGCCCCGCATTTTTCCTCGTTGCCCCATTTGCCGCGCACAAAGGAGACGGCCAGATGATGGTAGCTGACATGCTCCGTGGCCTGAATATTGATAATGTCACCGATCTCCCCGCTCAGCAGTCTCTGCTTGATTGCGACATAGAAGGGCGCATACCGCAGAACATGGCAGATCATCACCTTCCGCCCGGTCTCTTTTACCACCTTATATAAATAGTTTACTTCCTCCTCGCTGATCGCGAAGGGCTTTTCCAGCAGCATATCATATCCTGCACGCAGGAGCGGAACCGCAGTGGGCACATGCTGGCGGTCCATGGTTCCATTGATCACCGCATCTGCCAGCTTGGGCCTTTCTGCCAGCTCCTCAGCACTCTTGAAGCACATCTCCTCCCCGAAGCCATGCATCTCCGCAACCTTTTTCCGCCGGATCGGATCCGGATCTGCTACGCCCACGATCTTCAGTTCGTCCGGGTGTTCCAGCGCATACAGGCTGTACAGGATCGCCCGATGGCCCGCGCCCACGATGATGGCTGTGATCTGCTTACTCATAGTTTCTCTCTTCCTTTCTTTTGAATGGATCTCCGATTCCAATTTTGTTTCCAGCATATCTTTTTGTGCGGAAATCGTCAAGGTGAAGGAGCATGACATTTCATCCCGCACCATGACAAAAGGAAGAAAAAATGCATCTTTGTGGATATTGTGCAACAATCACACTCAAAAATGAGAAAATCTTTTGTGCGCTTTGTATCAAAAAATGTTGCAATTCCAAAAAGAACATGATATGCTTCTGAGTAAGGAAAAACCACTGGTCGGCAGCGTACGAGCTGAACGGAGGTTATGGAAGCACGGGGATCTTCCCCGTCCCATTCCATAAATCAAGGAGGAAAAGATCTTATGAAAGAAAGAAAAATCAGCAGACGCGCCGTATGCAGCGCTATGGTCGCTTCTCTGGCATTGGGTGTTCTGGAGGGCTGTGGCAGCTCTTCCTCTACTACTTCTTCTGCTGCCGGTTCCGGAGCAGCTGCTTCCAACGAGCGCATCACTGTGCGCATCCTGAAATCCAAGGCCGCAAACGAGGTTGCTGCCGAGCAGATGGATGTCTGGAAGGTCCTGGGCGAAAAATTCAATATGGATTTTGAATTTGATAATCCCCCGCAGGACAACTACAACGAGCGCCTGAACCTTGTGATGATGGATGCTCAGCTGCCGGATATCATTATGGATATGCCCACCACCGAGGTGCTGAAATACGGCGAGTCCGGCGTGATCCTGTCCCTGAACGATTACATCGAGAACAACATGCCCAACCTGAAGAAGGAGATCGACAAGCGGGACGGTGTCGAAAAAGCACTGACTTACAGCGACGGCAATATTTATTATATGCCCATGCTGGATGAGAAGGTCTCCGGCAATATGCCCTACATCGTCCGCACCGACTGGCTGGAAAAGCTGGGCATTGAGAGCCCCGTGACCCTGGAGGACTGGGAGAACTACTGGCATCTGGTCAAGACCACCGACCTGAACGGCAACGGCACCAACGATGAGATTCCCTTCAGCTCCTACGATATGACCGGCCTGCGGAACTTCTGCACCGCATTCGGCTGCCTGGATGACTTCTACACCGACCCGGACGATGGCGGCAAGGTCCACTACGGCCCCATCGACCCCAAGTACAAAAAGGCCGTGACCTGGATGCACGATATGTACGAGAAGGGCTATATTGATCCCGAGATCATCACCATGGACTACGCTTCCTTCGTGCCGAAGCTGGCCCAGAACGCGGTGGCTTCCTTCTACGGCCCGCTGGGCGGTATGCTGGCTGCACAGAACGCCACCATGCCTGCCTCCTTCCCCGGCTTCCATGTTGAGGCCACCGTACCCCCCAAGGGCGATGCACAGATCCACTCCTATATTGATCAGGAGCCGCGTGCCATTGCAGCCGCCACCATCACCGCAAGCTGCAAGAACGTTGACCGCGTGGTCGCTCTGCTGGATTACATGTACAGCGACGAGGGCACCCGGCTGATCAACATGGGTATTGAGGGCACTCACTACACCATGCAGGACGGCAAGCCGATCTTCACCGATTATGTAATGAAGAACCCTGACGGCCTGTCTCCCAAGAATGCGATCGGCACCTTCACCTTTGCACAGAGCTCCGGCCCGTTCATTCTGAGCCAGGATGAGGTCACACAGCTGGATGATGAGTCTGTCAACCGCGCAAAGCAGGACTGCATCATTCCCTTCCTGGAAGAATCCAAGAAGTACGTCATTCCCGGCTCCACCTCCTTCTCCTCTGAGGATGATGCCGTCCGTCGTGCAGTGATGGCAGACGTGGATACTTACGTTGATGAGATGATCATCAAGTTTGTTTCCGGCCGTGAGCCGCTGTCCAACTGGGACACCTACGTTGAAAAGGTCAATGGCATGGGCATTGCAGAGGTCATCGATATCTACCAGAAGACTCTGAATGGCTGATGCCTCAGCAGGCACCTATTTTTTGATCCAGTAAAATAACGGCCGGGGCAGGAACACCCTGTTCCCGGCCTATTTTTTCCTGGGTTCTTCAGAACGAAAACAGGAGAATACCACCATGAAAACTGCCACCGCAGCAAAACCGATCACACTGCCAACAGCGAACCGCCTTGATCATGCCTGCAAAAAGTTCTGGCGCAGCCGCTATCTGCTTTTGATGCTGCTGCCCGCCCTGATCTGGTATATCGTGTTCATGTACGCGCCCATGTACGGCGCGCAGATCGCCTTCCGTGATTTCTCTCCCGTACTGGGCATCACGGGCAGCAAGTGGGTCGGCTTCAAATATTTCATCCAGTTCTTTAAATCCGAGTATTTTGGCCGTCTGATCAAAAACACACTTGGCATCAGCCTGTATTCCATTATTGTGGGCTTTCCCATTCCCATCATTCTGGCTCTGCTGATCAACGAAGTCCGCGGTAAATTCTTCAAGCGCAGCGTACAGACCGTGGTGTACCTGCCCCACTTCATCTCCGCCGTGGTCGTTGTCAGTATTCTGAGCGCCCTGCTTTCTCCTTCCAGCGGCCTGATCAACCAGCTGATCACCGCCTTTGGCGGTACGCCGATCCACTTTATGGCCGAGCCCAAGTACTTCAAGACGATCTATGTTCTTTCTGACATCTGGCAAAGCGCCGGCTACGGTTCCATTGTGTACATGGCGGCACTGACCGGCATTGACCCCTCTCTCTACGAGGCCGCCACCGTTGACGGTGCTTCCAAATGGGACAAGCTGATCCATATCACGCTGCCCGGCCTGCTGCCCACGATCATCATCATGCTGATCCTCCGCATGGGCTCTATTTTCTCGGTCGGCTATGAAAAGATCATGCTGATGTACAACCCTGCAACCTATGAGACTGCCGATGTGATCTCCACTTACGTTTACCGCCGTGCCTTTGAAAGCGGCGATTACAGCTTCTCTGCGGCTGTGGGCCTGTTCAATTCCGTGATCAATTTTACCATTATCGTGCTGTTCAACAAGTTCAGCAAAAAGATCAGTGAGGTGAGCCTGTGGTGATGAAAAAGAATATTGATGCGATGAATCACCCCACGAAAGTGAAGGAAAGCATCGGGGAACGAATCTATACCATTGTTGTGTATCTGCTGCTGATCCTGATCAGCGCAACCATCATTCTGCCGCTTCTGCACATCATCAGCGGCTCGTTCAGTGATCCCATGCAGCTGCTGACAGGCAATGTTTCCTTCTGGCCCAAAGGCTTTACGACCTCCATGTATGAGAAGGTTCTGAAGGATGCCAGCATCTGGACGGGTTATCTGAACACGATCCTGTATACCGTGCTGGGCACCCTGATCAGCGTGACCCTTACCGCCTGCGCCGCCTACCCCCTGTCTCGCAAGGATCTGTTCGGGCGCAATGTCTTTATCAGCCTCTTCATCTTTACCATGTTCTTCAACGGCGGCATGATCCCCACTTATCTGATCATTCAGAAGCTGGGTATGCTGAATAAGATCTGGGCGCTGGTGCTGCCTTCCGCCATCAGTACCTATAACATGATCATCATGCGCACGTTCTTTGAAAACACCATCCCGAATGAGCTGATCGAGGCCGCAGCCCTGGACGGCTGCAACGATATCACGACCTTCTTCCGCATTGTTCTTCCGCTCTCCGGTGCAGTGTTCGCCGTTATGGCGCTGTTCTACGGCGTTGCGCAGTGGAACAGCTGGTTCCCGGCATTGCTGTACATTCGGGATCGCTCTCTGTATCCTTTGCAGATGATCCTGCGTGAGGTCCTGATCCAGAGCGACATCGGCAACATGGCCGGTTCCACCGGTGATGTCGAGGTCATCGGCGATGGTCTGAAATATGCCACCATGGTGGTTTCCACCCTGCCGATCATGTGCCTGTATCCGTTCCTGCAGAAGTACTTTGTTGCCGGTGTTACCATTGGCGCAGTCAAGGGCTGATGGGAGGATATCACACCATGCAATCACATGACCTTTCCTTGCCTGCGTGGGGCCCCTACACCAAACGTTACAGCGGCATTTCCCATGTTCCTGCGGCCAACGACGGCGTTCGGTTTGACCTGTCCGTTTTTCCGGGAATGTATCGCCGCCGGGTCGATGTGCCCAATGTACGGTTTGAAAGCGGCTTTCACCCCTGGGCTGCGGCTCCGGACCTGAGCTGCTACACGCTCCGCCACGAGCTCCTGTGGAAGGATCAGCTGTATGCAGATATCTCTTTTGCCCCCCTGGGGGAGAATGCCCGGCTGATCCGCGCTGAACTCCACAACAATACAGATGCTCCGCAGAATCTGGTGCTCCATTACATGGCTTCGGCCTGGGATCCCGTTCCGTCCTACCGCGGTTTCTCCCTGCCGGGCTGTGAGGTATCCCTGCCGGAAAACGCCGCCTTTGTCTGGGCAAAGGATTATGACACCCTGGATTTTTCCATCCACCGTCCCAACGAATGTCTGACCTGGGATGGTCTGCGCCGGGGCGAAGAAGCCGTTCCCGGCTTTGGCCAGGGATACGGCATTGGCATGGGGTTCGGCTGTTCCGAAGGCAAAGGACCTTTTGGGCAGGTCATGCCCAGCGGAAAAGGGGACACCGTTACCTTTACGCTTTCCCTTACCGCGCCCCTGTGTGCTCCCTGTCTCTGTGTACGGTATTGGAATCCGGCAGATGAAAGTTCCGAGTACGATGTCAATGGTCAGGATACGTTACAGCTGCCACCCTGTCAGAAGCCTTCCATTGCCATCCTGCCGCTGAATGCTTCCATTCCCGCCGGGAAATTCACTCTGACCCTGACTGCTGCCGGTGTTGGAGGGGCGAAGCTGGATTGTCTCGCTCTGTGCGAGCAGGCGGACGCAGGTAACTTTACCGTTACACTGCGTGGAGATGGCTCCCGGCCTCAGGCCGAACCCGCCGCAGATGAAAACTATCTGACCCTGCAGTATCCCCACATTCAGGAGTGCTACGGGATCCTGTGGGATGATATCACCACCCATATTCGCACGATCGAAAACGATGAACTGGATATCTTTCTGCGTGACACCGTACACGACCATGTAAATGCCACGCTGCGCGGCAACGGAAAAGGGCATTACGTCAATCTCTTTATGGGGCCGATCCCCTTGGAGGCAGGACAGACAAAAGTGATCTATGGAGCGGTCTGTGCTGCTCCGGATGCTTCTGCCGCCGCGCTGCGCTGCCATGAGCTGCTGACGCAGCGCAGTGATTGGGAGCATGTATGGCAGCAGGCTTCTGCCTCCCTTGCAGCACCGCCCGCTTTACCGGCTGCCGAATCGCTTGCCTTGGGCCAACAGTTGATGAATGCAGTTCTCTGCACCAACGTTGTGTATCCGGTGTACACGCGGGGACAGTATATCCGTCACTACACTCCCGGACGCTGGTGGGACTGTGTCTACACATGGGATTCCGGATTCATTGGAATGGGTCTGGCTCAGACCAGCCTGCGCAATGCCTTTGACTGCCTGAACACCTACCTGATGCCTCCGGATTCTGTGGATGCTGCTTTCTTACACCATGGCTCTATGGTGCCAACGCAGTTTTATCTGTATGCCGAGCTGTTGAATCGCACCAGCAGCAGAGAACTTGCCGCCTACTGCTATCCGCGCCTAAAGCTGTACTACCGCTTCTTCACCGGGCAGGAAGGCGGCTCCACTACCGCCAACCTGCACAGCGGCCTGCTGCGTCCCTGGGATTATTTCTATAATTCCGGTGGATGGGACGATTATCCCCCACAGCAGGAGGTTCATCGCCGCCGTTTGCAGGCCAGCTGCGCGCCCGTGGTCACAACTGCCCATGCGATACGCTGCGCCAAGATCCTGGCGTACACCGCCCGCCTGCTGGGTGAGACAGCCGATGCAGATGCATTTGATGCCGATGCACTTCGCTTGGGGCGCTCCCTGCAGACTGCATGGGACGAGGAAAGCGGTTACTTCGGGTACCTCCTGCACGATCCTTCCGGTGATGCTGCGGATATTCTGCGCACCGAGCAGGGCCTGAACTACGACATGGGCCTGGATGGCGCTTCGCCGCTGTTTGCAGGTGCCTGTACAGAACCGCAGAAGGAACTTCTGTGGCAGAAGCTGCAAAGCCCAGAACACCTGTGGTGTGCCTGCGGCCTTTCCACTGTGGATCAGAGTGCGCCGTACTATCGGCGTGACGGCTACTGGAACGGCGCTGTATGGATGCCTTATCAGTGGATGTTCTTCAAATCTGCACTGGATGCGGGCCTTGCCGATTTTGCTTACCGCATTGCCGACACCGCTCTTACCCTGTGGCAGAACGAGTGTGCCGAAAGCTACTGTTGTTTTGAACACTTTATGATCGAGAGCCGCCGTGGTGCCGGCTGGCATCAGTTCAGCGGGCTTTCTTCTCCCATTGTACAGTGGTTTTCCGCTTACTACCGCCCCGGCACCCTCACGACCGGTTTTGATGCCTTTGTCCGGCATACGGATTGGGCACCGGACAACAGCGCCTTAAATGCCACGCTGGATTTTACCGCAGCGGGCCGCAGCACGGTTCTGGCTGTTCTGCAGCCGGGCTCCAAAGCTGTTACAGCCTCTGTTCCCTGCACCGTGACCACACGCCATGATGGGCTGCTTGAGCTGACCTTTGCATTGGATGCTCCCTGCACCGTGACCATAAGCATCCATTCCTGAACCCACCTGTAAAAAGAAACGAACGATGTCTGTCCGAATGGGCTGACATCGTTCGTTTTTTCTGCGCTGAAATCAGTTGTCTCCTTTGCGAACTGCAGAAGGCGAGAACTGATACTTCCGCCGGAATGCCTTATAGAATGTATTTGCCGTGGAGAAGCCGCACTGTTCTGCAATATCCGTAATATTCAGATCTGTCGTTCTCAGCAGCTGCATCGCATGATCCAGACGCAATTCTTCCACATACTCTGTATAGCTCTTTCCGGTTTGCTCCTTCAGGAATTGCGAAAGATACTTTTTCGAGATCTTGAACTGCTCCGCCGTCATCGCCGCATTGATCTCCGGATTCTGGAAATTCTGTGCCAGCCAGTCCAGAATATTCTTTTGAAGCGCATCATTGTGGCTATGCTTCAAGAATTGCACATGGTTGCAGATCTCCACACAGCAGTCCTGCAACCGGCTCAGCATCTGGCGGGCAGTCAGTTTAGAGTCATAACTGCACAGATAGGCGATATCCGGACAGCATACCCTTTCCGCCGTGTTCAGCAGAATGCCTCCCGCCGTGTAAAAATCCTGCTTAAAGTTTTCCGGGTCCAGATTATCCACCGAGAACAACTCACTCAGAAGCGAAACCGCTTCTTCCGTGCATCCGGAAAGCAGATACTCCCGAAGCCGCGCCGCATTGGTTGCATTGACCGTGGTACCGCGCTGCGCACTGCTGTTCCCCAAATAGCAGATCTTCTGTGTCGGATCCGCATAGGCCGCTACGTTGCGGGCCTTCCAGTAAATATCTGACAACTGCTCCATTTTCTCAAAAGGATCGCTCAATATCAGGGGAGTTGTCAGATGCAGCGCATCATACAGCTGCTCTGTACGGAAACACATCTCCCGCAGTTCCTCTGCTTCATCCGTTTCCTGCGTCAGGATCACCAGGATCAGGTCATCTGCCGTTGCCTGTACATAAAATCTCTGCCCGTAAATTTGACGTATCTGCTCTGACACCACCACGGTACGCAGCTCTTCTTTCAGTGAGCACTCGGCGTTTTCCTGAAGAGATGGGATCAGCAGCAGGAAGTTATAGGCTTTCAGCTGCACCGCATCCGTCAGCTGCTGAAGGGATTCCTGACTTACAGACCCTGTACGCAGCAAAATTTCCATTTTGCCATGTTCCAGCTCGCTGCGTGAATGCTCCAGTTCCTGTGCCAGTTTATGCTGACTGTTCACATTTCGGAGAAAGATCTCATTCAGCACTTTCCGTGATGCCAGATCCGACTCGTCCAGCGTATCCAGCATCGGACGCAGGCTGTTCATATCCTCCAGTGTCATGCAGACGCTGATCAATACACAGCCCAGAACGCCCACGATCAGATACAGCCAGATTGCACGCTGTACTGCCAACAGACCCGCTTCGTAGAGTGACGGCGGCATTCCAATGACCGCCGTTGCATTCAGAGATGCCACATATCGCGTTGCCATCAGATAGCGCTTTCCCTGATAGGTCTCCCAACCCGTATCATCTCTCGTCAGGGGAAGCGACGTTCCGTCATAGTTATTTCCCGCCAGGATCGTTCCGTCATCGGAAATCAGGCAAAAAAGCCCTTCCTTGCGCCATTGCTGCTGCGAAAGAAACATCGAAACGACATCTTTTTCCTTGATCAGCACCGTCATTGCGCCGCAGAGACGGCCCGCCGTGTTCACATAGGGCTGATATACCGTGGTATATGAATTGCCATAGCTGGAATGCATCAGTTTGACAACATGGGCGGGCTTTATCGTCGTTACATCGATCTGATTCTGCTCATCCCATTCCTCCTGAGACACATCCTCATACTCAAGTGCTCCCGGGTAAAAATTGCTATGGCTTTCATACGCGCTCCGGTCATCCAATATGATGCCATTCCGCTCAAATGTAATATAGCTGTATGTGATCACAGAGGAATCGTAGGTCTTATCCTGTAACGATTTGCTGGCTCTCGTCAGTGTCTGATAATCTCCCAGAATACTGTTGTCATAACTGCTGGCAAGCAGAGTATACTCCGTTTCGCTGAACAATTTGTTCGTCGTGCTGCGGATATTGCTCAGGCAGCGTTCAAACTGGGTGGTGCCGATTGCCAGCATTTCCATCGCACTGGAGGACTGCGCCTGGATCGTCTGGCGGATCATCAGGCTATATAGAGGAAACACGACCAGGAAGAACCCAACCGGAATACAAAGATACCTTAAAAGCCTTCGGATCCAGTTTCTAACAAACAGTCTCTTACGCATCTGCAAAAGCTCACTCCAAGCAATGATGATTTCTATGGAACTGTTGGCTGCACCTGTAAGGCGTTTATGGAACCGGTGCATGCAGCACAGCTCCTCCCTCCGCAATTTCGCAGCATCTTTCTAATTATTTTACCACAGAAGGATTTTTTCCTCAACATTTTTATTGATTTGTAACAAAAATCCACTTTATCACCATGATTTTCAATGCTTGAAAATCTCTGTCAGATGGTCTATCACTTTGCTCCGCAAACCGTGTTGTCGTTCAAAGCCACCACCCGGGGCCTGATTGTCTGAGGGAACTCGAATCCCTGGCCCTCTGATTAAAAGA
>OOBZ01002523.1_pt1 | contig 10955 bp, 10 predicted proteins | sample 1671601 | NCBI WGS metagenome assembly OOBZ01 (sample SAMN06348173, study PRJEB24527) | human gut metagenome | biome: human gut; feature: ankylosing spondylitis patient; material: feces | host: Homo sapiens | place: China | collected 2015-10
CAGACGTGTGCTCTTCCGATCTTGTAAAGGATCTGATGGTCCGCGAAAAACGTGTGGAGCATCTGAATCTGAAGTGGGAAAACTGATATGCAGAAAATCAAGATTAAATATTTTACAGACAAAATCGAACCGCTGGATTACATTGAAGGAAAATCCGATTGGATTGATATGCGGGCTTCGGAAGAAGTAACTTTAAAAGCGGGAGAGTTTGCACTGATCCCGCTTGGCGTGGCAATGGAACTTCCAAAGGGATATGAGGCACATCTTGTGCCGCGCAGTTCCACATTTAAAAACTGGGGAATTATCCAGACAAACAGTGTTGGAATTGTAGATGGTTCCTATTGCGGGGACAACGATATGTGGCGGATGCCGGTTTATGCAACCAGGGATACCGTGATCCACGTAAATGACCGCATTGCACAGTTTCGAATCGTGGAAAATCAGCCGGAGATTGTATTCGAAAAGGTGGAACATCTGACGGGGAAAGATCGCGGTGGCTTTGGCAGTACCGGATTATCATAACAATAACAGCAACAGGAGAAGGAGGATTATACTATGGAAGATCGTATGATGAAATTTTATTCAAAAGAAAGCAACATGCTGGCGCTGCATGCCATGCACGGACATTTTGCAACGAGTCATTCCCACATTAATTATTATGTGGATGTGACAAGTATCAAGACACGTGTGGCGGAAGCAAAACAGGCGGCACATGTACTGTATTCGAGAATTCCAAAGACAAAATACGTGGATACGATTGTATGTATGGATGGAACAGAAGTTGTTGGTACGTTTTTGACAGAAGAAATCCAAAACGGTGGAATTATGGGAACGACCAACCAGCATGAGACGGTGTATGTAATTTCTCCGGAGATCAACAGCAACAACCAGATGCTGTTCCGTGACAATAACAAGGGTGCGATCAAAGGAAAGCATGTGGTGCTTCTTCTGGCAACTACGACAACCGGTGAGACGATCCGCAGAGCACTGGAATGTATCCAGTATTATGGAGGAGAGATCGAGTGGGTAGCTTCTTTGTTTGGAACAATCAATTCCGTAGACGGGGTAGAAGTGGAAACCTTGTTTGATGAAAATGATGTTACCGGATATGCGGCATATCCAGTGACGGAGTGCCCGTTGTGCAAACAGGGACAGAAAATTGAGGCGATGGTGAATGGATTTGGGTATTCCAAATTGTAATTTTCGGGGACATTGTACACAGAAAATGTGGGCAATGTCCTCTTTCGTTATTTCGCCAAGAAACCATGTAAATATTTGGACGGATTGACGGTGGTAATTTCAGACGAATTCCGTTATCATACAGTTATCAGGAAGTTCAAAGAAACTTCATCTAAAGAAAAAATAACGAAAAGCAAAAATCAGGAGGTTTTTTCAAATGGCAAGTTTATCATTAAAAAATGTTTGCAAAGTATATCCAAACGGATTTGAGGCAGTAAAGGATTTCAATCTGGATGTTGCAGATAAAGAGTTTATCATCTTCGTAGGACCATCTGGATGTGGTAAGTCTACAACACTTCGTATGATCGCAGGTCTGGAGGAGATTTCTTCCGGTGATCTGATCATCGACGGAAAAGTAATGAACGATGTAGAGCCAAAGGATCGTGATATCGCAATGGTATTCCAGAACTACGCTCTGTATCCACATATGACAGTATTCGATAACATGGCATTCGGTCTTAAGTTAAGAAAAGTTCCGAAGGATGAAATCAAGGCAAAGGTTGAGGAAGCCGCAAGAATCCTTGATCTGGAGAAGTTACTGGATCGTAAGCCAAAGGCTCTTTCCGGTGGACAGAGACAGCGTGTTGCCATGGGTCGTGCAATCGTTCGTAACCCTAAGGTATTCCTTATGGATGAGCCTTTATCCAACCTGGATGCAAAACTTCGTGTACAGATGAGATCTGAGATCGCTTCTTTACATAACAGATTAGGTGCTACAATCATCTACGTAACACATGATCAGACAGAGGCTATGACTCTTGGAACCAGAATCGTTGTATTAAAAGATGGTGTTATCATGCAGGTTGATTCTCCACAGAAGTTATACAATGAGCCTAACAACTTATTCGTAGCTGGATTCATCGGATCTCCACAGATGAACTTCATCGATGCAAAGTGCTCTATCCAGGGTGACAAGGCTACATTAACATTTGGTGACTACTCTGTAGTTCTTCCAGATTACAAGGCTAAGAAGCTTGAAGAAGGCGGATACAATGGAAAGACTGTTGTATTAGGTATCAGACCAGAAGATATCTCTGATGATCCTGAGATGATCCAGAAGAATGGTGACTGTGTCATCGAGTCTGATGTAACAGGATACGAGTTACTTGGTGCAGAAGTATTACTGTACTACTCTGTAGCTGGTGCAAACATGACTGCAAGAGTAGATTCTGATACACCTGCTCGTTATGGCGATCATATCAAGCTTGCATTTGATCCTCATAAGATTCATGTATTCGACAAGGAAACAGAATTGACAATTACCAACTAGTCCGTTAAAATTATATAGTTGTAAATCTTGAGCCCGGGTGTTTGTATTTACACCCGGGTTCTTTCAAATAATAGGAGAGTATATGCTTTCAAATCAGAAATTACAGAATTCATTAAACGAAATTAAAGAGATCAGCCGCATGGATACGGCGTTGTTTACAGCCAAGGGGAAGCTGGTAGCACACACGGAAGACATGCCGTTACCAGAGGCGTTAGAACAGCAGGTGGTCGTTGATTTCGCAGAATCGCTTGCTGAAAAACAGACCTATCAGGATTATCATTTATACAAAGTGATGGTGGAAGGGGAAACGGAATACATATTAGTCTGTCTGGTGAATGAGGAATCATTTCTTGTATGCGCACAGATGGCAGTCTGTCAGATCCGGAATCTGGTTATGAGTTTTGCGGAGCAGTTTGACCGCAATAATTTTATGCAGAATATCCTTCTGGGGAATATGCTGATTGTAGATATTTACGGAAAAGCCAAAAAGCACCATATCCAGGAAGTGCCGCGTGTTGTTTTCGTCATTGATACAGGAAGTAAAAATAACGATGTGGCGATGGAACTGGTAAAAAATCTGGCAGATATTCGTTCAAAAGATTTTGTGACCTGCGTGGATCAGCACAGTATTGTACTGGTAAAAGATGTTTCTCATATAAAAGAGGAGGAAATGGAAGATCGTCTGTCAAAAATTGCAGGCAGTCTTGCAGATAATTTACATATGGAAGCAATGATCCGTGTGCGTGTCGGCTATGGAAATGTTGTGACACAGCTGCCGGAAATTGCGGAATCGTATCAGGAAGCGCGGATGGCACTCGAAGTCGGCCGTGTTTTTTATGCAAAGTATGATACTATTTCTTACGGAAAACTTGGCATTGGGCGTCTGATCTATCAGCTTCCGATGAGTTTATGCAATATGTTTATCAAAGAGGTATTTGGGGAGAAAGTTCCGGACATCTTAGAGGATGAGGAGGCTATGTCGACCATCAACAAATTCTTTGAAAATAACCTGAATATATCAGAGACAGCGAGACAATTGTATGTGCACCGCAATACGCTGGTGTATCGTTTGGAGCGCATTGAAAAAGCAATCGGACTGGATATCCGTACGTTTGATGATGCGATGACGTTTCGCATTGCCGTGATGGTCATTGCTCATATGAAAGATCAAATGTAATTATTATAGATGACGGTAAGGAGAGAAAGAAACATGTCAGGATATGATGCAAGCAGTATATCGGTACTGGAAGGACTCGAAGCAGTCCGGAAACGTCCGGGAATGTATATCGGAAGTACCACGACCAAAGGACTCAATCATCTGATCTATGAGATTGTCGATAATTCTGTAGATGAGCATCTGGCGGGTGCCTGCGATAAAATCTGGGTCACCCTTGAGGCAGATGGTTCCTGTACGGTAGAGGACAACGGACGTGGAATTCCGGTTGGCATGCATGCGAAGGGAGTATCGGCTGCCCGCGTTGTATTTTCTACGTTGCACGCAGGAGGAAAATTCGATAACAATGCTTATAAGACAAGTGGAGGACTGCATGGAGTCGGATCTTCTGTAGTGAATGCGCTTTCTACGTATATGGATGTGGAAATTAGTCAGGGTGGATATGTGTATCATGACCGCTATGCACAGGGACATCCGGTGGTAGAGCTCGAAGATGGACTTCTTCCAAAGATCGGAAAGACCAAAAAGACCGGAACGAAGATCAATTTTCTTCCAGATCCAGAAATTTTTGAGAAGACCAGATTCCGGGAAGACGATGTGAAAAGCCGGATGCATGAGACGGCTTATCTGAATCCGAAACTGACGATTATTTACGAGGACCGCAGAAAACCGGAAGTGGAACATATAGAGTTTCATGAACCGGATGGAATCGTTGGATTTGTCAAAGATCTCAACAACAATCTTGAGGTACTGCACGATGTTATTTACTTTAAAGGAGAAAGTGAAGGCATTGAGGTAGAAGCTGCTTTCCAGTATACAAGTGAGTTCCATGAGAATATCATGGGATTTTGTAATAATATCTACAATTCCGAAGGTGGGGCACATCTGACAGGCTTTAAGACAGCTTTTACGACGATTATCAATTCTTATGCCAGAGAACTTGGAATTTTAAAAGAAAAGGATGCAAACTTTAACGGTACAGATGTGCGAAACGGAATGACAGCAGTCATTTCCATCAAACATCCGGACCCACGGTTTGAGGGACAGACAAAGACCAAGCTGGATAATCAGGATGCAAACCGCGCGACAGCGAAAGTGACAAGTGATGAAGTTCCATTATTTTTTGACAAGAATTTAGAAACCTTAAAGACGGTCATTGGCTGTGCAGAAAAAGCGGCAAAGATAAGAAAAGCAGAGGAAAAGGCGAGAACCAATCTGTTGACCAAGCAGAAGTTTTCCTTTGACTCGAATGGGAAATTGTCCAATTGTGAGAGCCGCGACGCGTCAAAGTGTGAGATTTTTATCGTGGAGGGAGATTCTGCCGGCGGTTCTGCTAAAATGGCAAGAAACCGGATGTATCAGGCGATTATGCCGATCCGTGGAAAGATCTTAAATGTAGAGAAAGCAAGTATCGACAAGGTGCTTGCCAATGCGGAAATTAAGACGATGATTAACGCATTCGGCTGCGGATTTTCGGAAGGATACGGAAATGATTTCGATATCAAAAAACTGCGCTACGACAAGATTATTATTATGGCAGATGCCGATGTGGACGGGGCACATATTTCTACACTGCTTCTGACACTGTTTTACCGGTTTATGCCGGAACTGATTTTTGAGGGGCATGTATATGTGGCCATGCCACCATTGTACAAAGTGATTCCGTCAAAAGGAAAAGAGGAATATCTTTACGATGATGCAGCGTTGGAAAAATACCGGAAAACACATACCGGAAGTTTTACGTTGCAGCGTTATAAAGGTCTCGGAGAGATGGATGCGGAGCAGCTGTGGGAGACTACGTTAAATCCGCAGACACGTGTCATGAAGCGCGTAGAGATTGAAGATGGCCGTATGGCATCGGATGTCACCGCCATGCTGATGGGCACGGATGTGCCGCCGCGGAAGGCCTTTATTTATGAACATGCAAACGATGCGATCTTAGATGTATAGATCTGATCAGATTTTCTGGGAGTGAGGAAGAAACAAAATGGAACAGAGTATCATTCGTACCGAGTATTCGGAATTGATGCAAAAATCATATATTGACTATGCGATGAGTGTCATCATTGCCCGTGCGCTGCCGGATGTCCGTGACGGATTAAAGCCGGTGCAGCGTCGTACCCTTTACGATATGTATGAACTGGGAATCCGCTATGACAAACCGTATCGTAAGAGTGCACGTATTGTCGGAGATACCATGGGTAAATATCATCCGCATGGAGATTCTTCCATCTATGATGCGCTGGTTGTTATGGCACAGGATTTCAAAAAAGGGCTGCCGCTGGTAGACGGACATGGAAATTTCGGCTCCATAGAAGGGGATGGCGCCGCTGCCATGCGATACACAGAGGCACGTCTGCAGAAAGTAACACAGGAAGCGTATCTGGCGGATCTGGACAAAAATGTTGTAGATTTCATGCCGAATTTTGATGAGACGGAAAAAGAACCGGTTGTTTTACCAGTCAAGGTGCCGAACCTTTTAGTCAACGGTGCGGAGGGAATTGCTGTCGGTATGGCAACTTCCATTCCACCGCATAATTTTGGCGAGGTGATTGACGGAGTGATCGCCTATATGAAAAATCCGGATATCACGACCGCAGAGATGATGCAGTATATTCCGGGGCCGGATTTCCCGACCGGAGGCATCATTGCCAATAAGGATGACCTGCCGGCAATCTATGAGTCCGGCATCGGCAAGATCAAGATTCGTGGCAAAATTGAGATCGAAAAGGGCAAAGGTGGCAAAGACCGCATGGTAATCACGGAGATTCCGTATACCATGATCGGAGCCAATATCGGTAAGTTTTTAAATGACATATATGGTCTGGTAGAATCTAAGGCAACGAGTGACATTACCGATATTACCAATCAGTCATCCAAAGAAGGAATCCGTATTGTTCTGGAGCTGAAAAAGGGAGCAGATATCGAGGCTTTGGAGAATCTGCTGTACAAGAAAACCAAGCTGGAGGATACCTTCGGTGTCAATATGCTTGCGGTAGCGGATGGCAGACCGGAGACGATGGGCGTCGTGCCGATCATCCGCCATCATGTGAAATTCCAGTATGAGATTGCAACCAGAAAGTACCAGACCCTTCTGGCGAAAGAACAGGACAAAAAAGAAATACAGGAAGGTCTGATCCGCGCCTGCAATGTCATTGATCTGATCATTGAGATTTTACGCGGCAGCCGCAGCATCAAAGATGCAAAAGCCTGTCTGACAGACGGAAATACGGATCATATTACCTTTAAGAATCCATCTTCAAAGATCATGGCACAGCAGTTAAATTTTACGGATCGTCAGGCACAGGCCATTCTGGAAATGCGTCTGTATAAACTGATCGGTCTCGAAATTGAAGCATTGATGAAAGAACATGATGAGACACTGGAAAATATTGCAAAATACGAGGATATTTTAGAGCATCGTTCTTCCATGGCAAAAGTAATCATCAAAGAGCTGACCGCGTTTAAAAAAGCTTATGGCAAAGAGCGCAAAACCGTGATTGACAATCTGAAAGAAGCTGTAGTTGCAGCAAAGAAGATCGAGGAGCAGGATGTTGTCTTTCTGATGGACCGCTTCGGATATGCAAAGATTGTGGATACTTCTGTCTATGAGAGAAATAAAGAGGCGGCAAACGCGGAATACAGGCATATCTTTACGTGCAAAAATACGGATAAAATCTGTATCTTTACGGACAAGGGACAGATGCATCTGCTAAAAGTGCTTGATCTTCCATATGGAAAATTCCGGGATAAAGGAACACCGATTGACAACCTCTGCAATTATGACAGTAAAGAAGAGAATGTTGTATATCTGGCAGGTCTTGAACATGTCAGCTCGCACCGGATGTTATTTGGCACAAAATATGCCATGATCAAAGTTGTGGACGGTATGGAATTTGTGGTCGCAAAAAAGACAACGGCGGCAACAAAGCTGGGAGAGGAAGATGAAGTACTGACGGTATGTCCGTTAGAAGAAAATGATACACTGGTGATGGCAACAAAGAAAGATATGTTTCTTCGGATTGACTGTGCACAAATTCCGCAGAAAAAGAAAGGTGCGGTTGGCGTGCGTGGCATGAAACTGGCTGCCGGGGATGAACTGAAAAGTATTCATGTGCTGCATGAAGGTGAGGAGAAAGAGGTCGAGGTGAAAGGAAAGCCGGTTGCCCTGCATCGTCTGCATGTGGGAAACCGTGATACCAAAGGAGTAAAGAAATAATGAACACCATTTTGTTTGATCTGGACGGAACGCTTATTGATTCTTCCGAGGGAATCATAAAATGTGTTTTATATACGCTTGATTTTTACGGAATTAAGGAGCCGGATACGGCAAAATTATACCGGTTTATCGGGCCGCCGCTTTCGGAGAGTTTTGAAAGATATTATGGATTTTCGCATGAAAAAGCGTATGAGGCTGTGCAGAAATACCGGGAACGGTACAATACGACGGGAATTTTTGAGTGTAAGTTATATCCGGGTGTGGAAAAGTGTATCCGTACATTAAAAGAACAGGGATACCGGATTGGCATGGCATCTTCCAAGCCGGAAGTATCCTGCAGACGGATTCTGGAACATTTCGGGATTCTTCCGCTGTTTGATGATGTGGTAGGTGCAACATTTGATGGTACACGGGATAAAAAATCCGAGATTCTTAAGGAAGTCATGCACCGCTGGAGTCATATTCCAAAATCCGAGATGTGTCTGATCGGGGATACGATGTTTGATGTCAACGGGGCGAAAGAACTTGGAATTGCGTGTCTTGCGGTCAGCTTTGGTTTTGGAGATGTAAAGGAAATGAAAGAGGCAGGCGTGATCGGTGTGTGCGATTCTATGGAAGAACTGCCGGGCATGTTAAAGAAACAATAAAGAAAAACGGGAGGGTATATCATGGAAACTTTTAAGGAGACGCTGAGAAAGATCTGGTATATCTTATACCCGTTTCTTTTTTATTATGCGGTGATGCTGATTATTATGACAATTGCACAGTGGGCATTTGGAGGAGATGCCACACATTATGTGTTCTGTCAGCTGATTGCCACTGTTTTTACAATTCCATCCATGCTTCCGTTTTATCGTCAGGGACAGGCACTGGCAGGGATTGCAAAGCAGCCGTTTGGAATCAGCCGGGAACGTATCTGTCATGCACTTTTTGCGGCCGGGATCATGGCATGCTTTGGAATTTCTTTGAACAATCTCATATCCATGACGAAACTGACGGAAATTTCGATGGGTTACCAGCAGGCAAATACCGATTTTTACGGAAGTACAATAGGAATGGAAATTCTTTGTCTGGCAGTGTTTACCCCGATTCTGGAGGAACTGGTATTCCGGGGGATTATTTTCGGAAGATTAAAAGATATGTTGTCGAAACCGTTTGCGGTTGGAATTTCGGCACTGATTTTTGCAGCCGTGCATGTCAATATTGTGCAGTTCATTTACGCACTGATTCTCGGTGTGGTGCTGGCACTTCTGATGGATCGCGCGGGAAATGTCTATGCATCCATGATCGGACATATGACGGCAAATTTTATTGCGGTAGTCCGGACGGAAACGCACTGGCTGGATTTCAGCGTCAGGGGAGATGCGGTCGCATGGATATTTTCCCTGATGATACTGGGAGCTGGGATTGTGCTGATGTGGAGGTATTTGTCCGACAGAAAAACAATCGCCTAAATAAAAGACAATAAAAAAAGGAGTACAAAAGAAGATGAAATGTTTATGGAAAAAAGTAATTTGCGGGGCACTTGTGGCTGGAATGCTGGCACAGTGCCCACAGAGTATTTATGCAGAAGATGCCGCAAATACTGCCACGGTAACGGATACCGAGAGTAATCATGTAACACCGGATACTACGCAGCAGCCGGATGATACAAAACAGCCGGGAGATATCCAGCAACCAGATGATGCCAAGCAGCCGGATGATACAAAACAGCCGGACGATACAAAACAGCCGGAAGAACTGCCACAGCCTTCTGCCGTGGAGGGACTGCATACAACAAAACAGGGGAAAACAAAGGTATATCTGGAATGGGAAGAAAGCAGCGATGCCACTTCCTATGTGATTTACCGGAAAACAGCCGGAGGGGAATACAAAAAACTTGCCGAGAGCAGCAAGCCATCATATACCGATAAAAACGTATCATCCGGTAAGACATATACATATAAAATTGTTGCAAAAAACGAGCAGAAGGAAGCGGATGAGGCTGCAAAAGTCACGTTTTCGAATACAGAGGCCGTACAGATCCGGTCACAGAAGTATACATACAGCCAGATGAAAAAAGACATGCAGGAACTGGCACAGCAGTACAGTGATTACTGTGAGATGACCAAAATCGGAACTTCTGTGCAGGGACGTGGAATCTATGATTTTGCAATCGGAAACCCGGATGCAGAGGAATCCCTTCTGATTGTCAGTACATTGCATGCCAGAGAGTATATCTGTTCTGCAGTCATGATGAAGGAAATCCAGTATTATCTGGAAAATTATAACGGAACCATCGGTGGTGTCAAAATGTCAAATGTCCTCCAGAAGATGCAGATTCATTATATTGTCATGGCAAACCCGGATGGGGTGACGATTTCCCAGACAAAACATTCCAGATGGAAATCCAATGGGCGTGGGGTGGACTTAAACCGGAATTTCCCGGCAAAACATTTTATTCTAGGTGGGAAAAAAGGGGAACAGGGATATTCCGGACCAAAAGCACTGAGCGAGCCGGAGTCCTATGCAGTAGCAACGCTGACCAGACAGCTGATGAAACAGCAAAATCTGCAGGGGGTGGTGAATTACCATGCCATGGGAAGAATTATTTACGGGGACTGTACGAAAGGAAGCCTGAAAAAAGATACCTATAAAATGTATAATATCGCAAAGAAAATTACCGGATACAGCAAAGCCCCGGATGGCGGCAGCGGAAAGTCCTGGGGAGGACAGTACCGGGAGTATGTGATGGATCTGCTTAATAAACCTTCTATTACCATTGAGATTGGAAGCTCAGTAGCACCGTGCCCGTACTGGCAGTATGAGATCGAATTCCAGAAAAACAGATATGTTGTTGTGCGGATTGCAAATGCATTGAAATAGAAAAAAATCAGGATACTTTGACGCATCTGCCGGATTATGCTAGTATAGGGGAAACAGCTGACAGATGAGGAGAGTAAAAATGGCATACATATTTTTTGATATAGACGGAACGCTGTGGGATGAAAAAATGCAGATTCCGGAAAGTACAGATCGGAAGAGCACACGTCTGAACTCCAGTCACACTTGAA
>OOBZ01002528.1_pt1 | contig 10917 bp, 8 predicted proteins | sample 1671601 | NCBI WGS metagenome assembly OOBZ01 (sample SAMN06348173, study PRJEB24527) | human gut metagenome | biome: human gut; feature: ankylosing spondylitis patient; material: feces | host: Homo sapiens | place: China | collected 2015-10
TAGCCATAGCCGGACTGTCCGCGGCCGCGGCCGGTGCAGACATTGAGCGCGTAGCCGAGCACTGGCACGCCGAAGCTGTCGAGCGCGGCAAGACTGTTGATCACGCTCACGCGGCTGGCGGCATCCTGCCGCACGACGAGCAGTGCGCAATCGGCAGCCTCACCCGTCTCAAGCGCGTCGGTCATGATGGCGCAGGGCGGCGTATCGAGCAGGATGACATCGTAGCGGGCACGCAGCGCATCCAGCAGCGTCCGGAATGCATCTCCGCCGAGCTGCTCGGTCTGCGTCCCGGTGCGCCGGCCGGCAAAGACCACATCGGGCTTGCCCTTGCCGAGCGCCGTCACGATCTGCCCCGCCATACCCGAGCCGGCCAGATACTCCGCGAGTCCCGCCTGCAGCGGGCGGCCGAACACCTTGTGCACGGACGGGTTGCGCAGATCGCAGTCGATGACGAGCACGCGCCGACCCTGCCGCGTGAGTGCGTCGGCAAGCTGGCACACGAACGTCGTCTTGCCCTCGCCCGGAGCGGCGCTCGAGACCAGCATGGTGCGGTAGTCATGGCGCTGCATGGCTTTGTCGATGCGCATGGAAACGATGCGCATGGCCTCACAATAGGCGCTGCTGTGCGCCATCGCCTCCGAGAGCGCCGCCGAGGTCGTGCGGCTGCGCTTTTTGACGCGCACCGCTGGCAGCGCACCGAGATAGCGCGCGCTCGTGACCTGCTGCAGATCGTCGCGGCTCATGACCGTCACACGCGCACGGCCGGACAGATACAGCAGCAGCAAACTCAGCAGCGCGCCGATGACCGCACCGCGCACGAGCGGCTGCCGCCACGAAAACGGATTCGACGGCTGCGTCGGCACGCCGGTCTGATCCATCATGACCAGTTCCGTCGGTCCGACCACCAGCTCCGCCACATCCGGATAATGCACGATGACCGACTGCAGCACATCATAGCACTGCTGCGCATCCGTGCCGGTCACGCTCAGCGTGCACAGGTTCGTGTCCTCCTCCGACGTCGCGGAGATCACGGGCAGCGCCGTCAGGCCGGTGTCTGCGCACACGGCGCTGTCGAGCAGACCGCTCGTGAGAATATACGGAAACGTCTTGGCCATCTGTGCCGCGGTCGCCGTGCTGGTGCCGGACTGCGCCGTGCCGCCGGCATTGACGAGAAACGTTATCGAGGCCGTATACTGCGCGCGGTAGCTCAGGCGGGCATAGCCGCCGAACAGCGCCGTGCACAGCACGATCAGCACCAGACACAACCACCACAGGCGGCGGAGGCTGCGTGCAAACAGCCCCAGCAGGTCTGCGGCCCAGACGGTGCTCTCTTGTCTGTGTTCGTTCATGGCTTCTCCTCCGTCTGCACACCGTAGCCATAACCGTAGCCATAGCCATAACCGTAACCGTAGCTCTGCCGGTCACTGACGGACGCGACATAGGCGTTATTGAATACGCAGCCGAGCACCTCGGCATCTGACCGGCGCAGCACGTCGATGCAGTCGTTGAGTGCGCGCACCGGTGCCTGATCCTGCCGGACGACGAGAATGGCCGCATCCGCCAGATCGGCGATGCACTCGGCGTCGCCGCCGGCGCTCATCGGCGGGGTGTCGATGATGATGACGTCCATGCGTGTGTGCATCTGCGTGAGCAGATCGTGCAGGCGAGCGCTGTCGAGCAGCTGCGCGGTATCGCCCACGCCCTTGCGGCTGAGGATCGTATAGATGCCGCGCCGCGTATCCTCGCGCACGAGCTTTTTGACCGGCTCATCGCCGCGCAAATACGTCTCAAGCGGGAAAAACTCCTCCTGCTGGCAGTCGAGCAGCTTGTACAGCGCGGGCTTTTTCATGTCCAGATCGATCAGCAGGACGTTTTTGTGCCGCCGCGCCATGGCCAGCGCCAGATTCACGGCCACGGTGCTCTTGCCCTCGTCCTCAAGCAGGGAGGTGACCAGGATCGTTCTGCCCTGCGCGCGGCGCATCAGGTAATCCACGCGCGTGCGCAGGCGCTTGAACGTCTCGACGAAGGCAAAGCCCGTCGTCGGGTTCGTGATGAGGATGCTCGTCTTACGCTTACGCAGGCGCAGCTGTGCGCGCAGCGTTTTGTACTTTTTTTCATGGCGCACGGTCGCAAGCAGGCGCGTGTCGAGCTTCTGCTCCACGTCCGCCTCGCACTTGACCGTGTCGCGCAGATACACGCGCACCGCCAGATACAAGGCCGCCGCGAGCAGCCCCGCAAGACCGCTGAGCTTTGCGATGCGCACAGCGCCGGAGCTGTTGGCCGGCGCGACCGGCACCGTCGGGCGGCACAGCACGTCGAGCGCCACGTCGCCGAGGAGCTTATTGGCCTGCTCGTTATAGCTGCGCAGGACGCTCTGCGTAATGCGGTGCGCGTCGCGCTGCGTGGGCGCGCTGACCGTCATCGTCAGCAGGTTCGTCTCGGGGATCTGCTTGGCCTTGATCGTGCCGCTGACCGCGCCGATGTCGTTGGTGATGCACTTGCGCATCACGTCGCCCTCAAAGAATGTCGAGAGCGTCTCCGCCATCGTCGAGGCGGTGTTGAGGTTTGCGTAGACCGTGCTGCCGTTGCGCACGGAGACCACAAACGTCGTCTGCGTCTGGTACACGGGGCGGTAGAGCAGCGTGGCGGCAATGTAGCCGCAGGCGGCGACCGTGGCGGCAAACATCAGGATCAGCCCGAGCTTGCGCCACAGCTCCCGCGCGATCAGCAGCAGCGGAATGTGTTCCGGCTGCGCGGAGGTCTGCGTTTTCTGTTCGTCCATCGATCCACCGCCTCTCATTCCACCACGACGATCTGCCGCGTGTGGCTCTCGGTACCGCCGCTGCGATAGGTGAAGACCACCTCATACACACCGGGCTCGTTGCTGTTCACGGTCGAGCTCGCCGTGACGCCGCTCTTGCTGTCGCTGTCGCCGACACCGGCAACGTAGTCCATCGGCGCATAGCCGCTGCCGGCCGGAAGATAGATCAGATACTCCGTGAGCGTGATGCGCGCAGGATTGGGGTCCCCCGCCGTGACCTCGACCGTGACGGGCACGGACGCCGTGTCGCCGATGCTGTTGGTCACGCGCAGCTCCGCCGTGTGCGTGCCGGTGATGGCCAGCGAGCTGCCGTCGGTCAGCGCGATCTTGACGCGGCCGGAGAGGTCGCCGTCAATGCTGTCGTGCGCCGTCACACAGCTCGACAGGACGCGGCTGCCGCCCGTGCGGCAGACCAGCGGCTGCGTGAGCGCGAAGCGCGGCTTGGTATAGTCCGTGTAGCGCACGGCGCGCGTCGCCTTCGTCACATGGTGGTTCGAGTCAAAGGCCGCGTAGGTGACGCGTACCGTGCCGTCGTCGTTGCGGCCGGAAACGCCCTCGACGACCAGCGACGCCGTGACGTCGCCGTCCTCGGCGTCTGTCGCCGTCACACCGGCGAGCAGCGCCGCATCATCCGCGCCGGTCGGCACGGAGATGACCTCGCTGTCAAACAGGATCTCCGGCGCGGCGCCGCCATAGGCAGCCGCCTGATAAATGCGCGTACCCAGCACGCCCAGAATGGACAGCGCCAGCGCGACCGCCAGGATCACAGGAGTCAGTTTCTTCACAAAAACACCTCTCTCATTGCTTCAGAAAAACGGCCGGAAGCGGCCGGCAGGCAGCGGTTCGCTGCGCAGGATCAATTCGGGATTGCGCGTGAGCAGCTGCTCTGAGAGCCGCTCGGAAAAATGCTCGGCCAAATTGTCCCACGCGCTCAGCAGCTCCGGCGTGCGCACATCCGGACGGTGCGCGTCGCTGGCGATGCAGCCGACGAGCCCGTGCGTGAGCATCGCCTCGGCCAGAGCCTGCGCCCCGCGGCCGAAGCGGCCGAAGAGGCTGCCCTTATTCACCTGCAGCACGACGCCGCGGTTGACCCAGTCATACAGGTAGTTCGGCATCCGCTGCAGGCCGTAATACCGCTCCGGATGCGCCACGACCGGCCAATACCCGGCCGCAAGCAGCTCGTCGAGCAGGCGCTCGATGCGCAGCGGGTCTTCGTGAAAGCCGAACTCGATGAGCAGGTAGCGCCCACCATTGATCGTCAGCAGCCGCCCCTCGCGCAAAAGCTTTGGCACGTCGCCCGTGCCGAAGATCTCCATACCGAGCGAGAGCTCAAGCGGGATGTCCGCCTCGCGCACGGCCGCGCACAGGCAGTCAAAGCGCACCTGCAGCGCCGGGGATGCGTAGTTTTCAAACGCGCCGCGCTGATTGCTGTGCGGCGTGGCGACCAGATGCGTCACACCGGACTCCGCCGCCACGGCAGCCATCAGCACCGACGTCTCCAGATCCGGTGCGCCGTCATCGACCCCCGGAAGAATATGTGTGTGCAGATCGATCATAGATACCCTCCACGATTTCCACGCCAGCACTTACCGATCTTGCCCATCGCCGTCACGGCTCGCTCTGCTCGCACAGGCGCGTGCCGTGCAGGACATAGCGGCGGTCGCAGCGTTCGGCCGTTGCCGTGCGGTGCGTGATGAGCACGCACGTCTGCACGCGGCCGCTGTGCATGAGGTTTTCGAGCATCTGCTGCTCGGTGGCCTCGTCGAGCGCGCTGGTGGCCTCGTCGAGCAGCAGCACCTGCGTGCCGCGCAGCACGGCGCGGGCCACGGCGATGCGCTGCGCCTGTCCCTCGGACAGGCCGTGACCGAGCTCACCCGTGCGGGCATAGATGCCGTCCGGCAGCTGGGAAACGAAATCATACGCGCAGGCGGTCTCGAGCGCAGAAACGAGCTCCGCATCCGTCGCCTCCGGACGCACCATGCGCAGGTTGTCGGCGATCGTACCGGCAAAGACGGTGTTGCCCTGCGGCACATAGCTGAAGGCCGCGCGCGTTGCGGCCGAGGCCGGCAGACGCTGTCCGTCCGCCCCGGTGAGGCTGACGCTGCCCTCCGCCGGGCGGACCAGACCGAGCATGAGGCGGATCATCGTGGTCTTGCCCTCGCCGGACGGGCCGGTGAGCGCCACGACCTCGCCGGGCGCGGCGTGAAAGTCCACGTGCTCGAGCACAGGCTCGCCGCCGGGATAGGCAAAGGTCACATCGCGCAGCTCCACCGTGCACGGTGTCGGGATCGGTGCGGTCTCGCGCGCGCCGGGCTCTTCCGGCAGGTCCGCGATGGCCATGAGGCGGCCGGCAGACGTCGTGATCGAGATCGCCGACGGCACAAGCCCGATGAGCGCGGAAAACGCGCTGCGCAGCATGGTCGTCAGCTGCAGGAACATCATCATCGCGCCGTAGGAAATCGCGTGCGTCCACAGCCGGTAAGCGCCCCAGCCGAAGCACCCGGCCGAGACGAGCAGCCCGACGACCGACATCACAAAGCCCGCGACGACGGAAAAGCGGTTGTAGTCGAGATATGTCTCGCGGTATTTCTCCTGCATGGCGCACATCCGGTCACGAAAGCCGTCCATGATGCCGAAGGCCTTGACCGATGTGAGGTTGCGCAGCGAGTCCTCGTGGAACGACATGACCTCGCTGCTGATATCCTTCATGCGCCGGTTATATCCGCGCATACGGCGCACGAGCGTGCGCGAGCACAGCACGGACAGCGGCGCGCCGATGAGCGCGATGAGCGCCATGACGGGGTCATAGCACAAGATGATGATCAGCGAACCGAGAAACTGCACCGCCGCCGACACAAAGCTCGGCAGCAGCCCCGTCACGCCCCCGGCCACCGCGCCGACGTCGGTGTTGAGGCGGTTGAGCAGGTCGCCGGAACGAAACTGCTCGAGCGAGACCCAATCGGTGCGCAGGATGCAGTCGTAGACCTCCGCCTGAATACCGTTTTGCACGCGGATGTCGACAATGGCGGCGATGCGCGACGCCGCCGCCTGCATGGCGGCGCTGCCGAGCAGCAGACCGGCCATCCACGCCGCGGCCGACCAGATTGCCCCGGTCTCAAAGCCGGTGACAACGTCGATGAGTGTCTTCATGGCCACGCTCGACAGCAGCGAGAGCGCCGTGCCAAGGATGCCGAGCAGGATATGGATGCCGACAGCGGCGCGGTAGCGGCGGATGTAGGCAAAGATCCACTTTGCCTCCTGCCGCATCTCCCGCAGTGAGCCGTCGCACACCTTTTGTCGGAGCTTGCGCGTGATGGCCATATATCTCATCTCGTTCCGTGATAATCCCACTTTTTGGCAGTAAATGAGTCTAATCGCATACAGAGCATATTGTATCATAATCCGACGGAAATCCACAATATCCGATTGCTACATCTTTTCTGGGAATTCAGGGTGTTTATACGTGATTTTGCAAAAAGCGGCCGGAGCATGAGCTCCGGCCGTAAGCCTGTGGCGTATTTTCTAATCAGCGGTTTTCCTCGATCTCCACCGGCAGGCCGGTGAGATAGCGCCGCACCATGTCAAAGGCGTGGTTGGCCGCTGCGTGCTTGATGCGCACGCGCCCCCACTTGTCCTTGTGCAGCGTGCGGAAAAACGTCCCGTCCGGTGTGGCGAGCGCCACAAAGAGCGTGCCGACGGTGTGCACGCCGTCACCCTCCGGCCCGGCAAGACCGGTGATGCTCATGGCAAGATCCGTGCCGAATATGGTGCGCGCGTGCTCCGCCATCGCACCTGCGACCTCGGGGCTGACTGCGCCGCAGCGCGCGATGAGCGCGGGGTCGACATCCAGCAGCCGGGTCTTGGTGTCGTTATTATAGGCGATGATGCCGCCGGCAAATATCGCCGACGCGCCCGGCACGTTCGTGAGCATATCGCCGAGCATGCCGCCGGTACAGCTGTCAGCCACGGCGATGGTCTTCTGCTGCCGGAGCAGGAGCTCGGCCGCGCAGGTCTCGATATTCGGCGTGTCAACGCCGTAGGCGAAGGCACCGAGCTCGCGCTGCACGCGCGCGAGGCACGGGGCGATCATGGCCTCGGCCTCGGCCTCTGTGGAGGCCTTTGCCGTGATGCGCACAAGGCACTCCCCCTCCTTGGCATAGGGCGCAAGGGTGGGATTGCACATCTCGTTCATGAGATCGCGCAGCTGGTACTCCATCGTGCCCTCGCCGATGCCGAAGATCTTGACATTGTGCGAGACGATGATCCCGTCGCCGCGCGCGGCGAGCAGCGGGCGCACGCGGTAGCGCAGCAGCGGCTCGCACTCCAGCGGCGGGCCGGGCAGCATGATGACCATGCAGCCGTCCGCCTCAAACGCACAGGCAGGCGCCGTGCCCCAGTCGTTTTGCAGCACGGTGCAGCCGCGCGGCAGCATGACCTGCTGCAGGTGGTTCTCGGTCATGTAGGTGTGGCGCTCGCGGTACAGACCGCGCAGGCGTGCCTCCTCCGCCTCGTTGAGCTCGAGCGGGATGCCGAATGCGCCGGCCACGACCTCCTTGGTCAGGTCGTCGCACGTTGGGCCGAGGCCGCCGGTCGTGATGATGAGGTCGGCGCGCGTGCGGGCAAGCTGCACCGCCTGCTCGAGCCGCGCGCGGTTATCGCCGACAACGGTCTGCCAATAGACATTGATGCCCAGCTCCGAGAGCAGGCGCGCGACAGCCGCCGCGTCGGTATTGATGGTGTCGCCGAGGAGCAGTTCGGTGCCGACGGCAATGAGTTCTGCATTCATAAATCGATCCGGATCCTTTCAATTCCGTCCACTGCCTCGCGCACGAGCGCGTCAATGTCGAGCGCGGACTCCGCCTCCGTGACCTCCGCCACGGTCGGGCGGGTCTTGGGGTGGCGCGGGGTGAAGACCGTGCAGCAATCCTCATACGGGAGGATAGAGGTGTCAAATGTGCCGATCTCACGCGCGATCTTCACGATGTCGCGCTTGTCCATGCCGATGAGCGGCTGGAGCACGGGCAGGTTCGTCACTGCCTGCGTGCAGGCCATGGCCTCCATGGTCTGGCTGGCGACCTGACCGAGATTTTCGCCGGTGACGATGGCCTTGCACTCGTTGTGCGCGGCGATGTCCTCAGCGATGCGCATCATGAACCGGCGCATGATGAGCGTGAAGTACTCCTCCGGGCAGGCCCGGCGGATCTCCTCTTGGATGTGCGTGAAGGGCACGATCTGCAGCGTCATGCGGCCGGTGTAGGCCGTGAGCTCCTTGGCCAGCGAGATGACCTTTTCCTTGGCCAGCTCCGAGGTGTACGGGAAGGAGAAAAAGTGCACCGGGATCAGGCGCACGCCGCGCTTGGCGATCATGTACGAGGACACGGGGCTGTCGATGCCGCCGGAGAGCATCGTCACGGCGGCGCCGTTGCAGCCGACGGGCATGCCGCCCGCCGCCTCGACTGCCTGCGCGTGGACATACGCCGCCTGCTCGCGCACCTCGAGGCGCACGGTCAGCTCCGGGTCGTGCACGTCGACGACCGTGTCGGGATACGCCTCGGCGAGCTCACCGCCGACATACTGCGACAGCTCGATGCTCGTCATGGGAAAGCGCTTGTCCGAGCGCTTGGTCTCCACCTTGAAGCTGCGCGCCGCCGTCATCGCGTCGTGCAGGTAGGTCTTGGCGAGCGCCGTGATGGCGTCCTTATCCTTTTCACAGGCGGCCGCGCGCGTGATCGTCGCAATGCCGAACACCTTGCGCACGGCGTCATACGCCGCGTCGAGATCGGCCGTATCGTCAGCGGCCTCGATGTAGAGCGCCGACTGCAGATACGTCACGCGGAAGTGGCCGATGGGCTTGAGGCGGCGCTTGACGTTTGCGACCAGCCTCTCTTCAAAATAGTGCTTGTTGAGCCCCTTGAGGAAGATCTCCCCGGGCTTACACAGCAGCAGATCATTCATAACGGTTTCGTTCCTTTTCTCTACAGATATCACATGGCCTGCTCGAGCAGCGTGATGAACACGCCGACCGACCAAGCGCCGAGCCACACGAGCAGCAGACACACGAGCGCACCGAGGATCAGTCCGATGAGCGAGCAGACATACCCGACCGTGCGCGGCGTGCCGTTGAAGCCGAGGCTCTTGGCGCGCGCGGAATAGATCAGGCCGATGATGCCCGTGACGACCGAGCCGAGCGCCGTGTAGCCGAACACGAGCAGCGCGCACGACACGATGCCGAGCACCATGGCGACGGTGGCCTCGTGCTTGCCGGGCAGCGGGGCAGGCGGCTGATACCAATTATAGTTGTTGTTGTACATGACGAAGCTCCCTTCTGTCAGGCGCGGCCGCCGGGCTCACGGCTCGGCGACGGAGAAATCATACGTGCGGTACTGGATGGCCTCCGCCAGATGCGCGAGCGCGATGGTCTGCGCCCCGTCGAGATCGGCGATCGTGCGCGCGACGCGCAGGATGCGGTCATAGCTGCGGGCGGTGAGGGCCATGGTGTCAAACGCCTGATGCATGAGCTGCTCGCACTCGGGCGAGAGCGTGCAGAACTCAGCAAGGGCGCGCGGTCCCATGTGGGCGTTCGTCGCGGTGGTGTCGTCCCCGTAGCGGGCGCGCTGCACGGCACGGGCGGCGTTGACACGCGCGCGGATGGTCTCCGACGACTCTCCGGCCGAGGGCTCGGTGAGCTCGTCAAAGTCCAGCGCCGGCACCTCGACGATGATGTCGATGCGGTCGAGCAGCGGACCGGATACGCGCGCATGGTAGCGGCGCACGTCGCGCGGCGAGCAGCGGCAGCGCCCCGAGGGATGCCCGTACCAGCCGCACTTGCAGGGATTCATGGCGCACACGAGCATGAAGCGGCTCGGATACGTCACGGAGCCGGTCGCGCGCGAGATGGTGATGCTGCCGTCCTCGAGCGGCTGGCGCATCGTCTCGAGCACGGCGGGCGAAAACTCCGGCAGCTCATCGAGAAAGAGCACGCCGTTGTCGGCAAGGCTCATCTCACCCGGCTGCAGCGCGCTGCCGCCGCCGGACATGGCGACGTTCGACACCGTGTGGTGCGGGGCGCGAAACGGCCGGACACGCACGACGGGATCGTCCGGCGTCGTGAGACCGAGGACGGAGTAGATCTGCGTGGTCTCGATCATTTCGGCGCGGTTCATCGCGGGCAGAATGGTCGGCAGGCGCTTGGCGAGCATGGACTTGCCCGCGCCCGGCGGCCCGACGAGCAGGATGTTGTGCCCGCCGGCTGCGGCCACCTCGAGTGCACGCTTGACGTTCTCCTGCGCCTTGACCTCGGCAAAATCGACCGCGAAGTGCGGCGCGGCCGAAAACGCCGGCGGCGGCATGGGCGCGATGGGCTTGTCCCCGCGCAGATGGTGCACGAGCTGCGAGATGTTCTCGACCGGATACACCGTCACGCCCTCGGCAAAGGCGGCCTCGGCCGCGTTGCCCGCCGGGACGAAGAGCTCCTTGAGGCCGATCTGCTCGGCCGCGAGCGCCATCGTGAGCGCACCGGTGACGGGGCGGATCTCCCCCGCGAGGCTCACCTCGCCGAAGAAGGCCGCCGTCGCCGGCGGCTGGCGGATCTCCCCCGTGGCGCACAGGATGCCCAGCAGCACCGGCAGGTCATAGAGCGTGCCGGCCTTGCGCGTATCCGCCGGGGCGAGGTTCACCGTCAGACGGCTGACCGGGAACTTCATGCCGTTGGTCTTGATGGCGCTGCGCACGCGCTCGCGCGCCTCCTTGACGGCCGCATCCGGCAGGCCGACGATATCAAACCCCGGCAGCCCGTTGGACACGTGGCACTCCACGCTCACGGCGTAGCCGCTCACACCGCGGCAGCCGAGGGACTGGATCTTGGACAGCAAACCGTTCGCCTTCTTTCACGGACGAGGCCCCGGCCGAACGCCGGGGCGCCGTCGCATCATTATTTTACGCTTCGGTATCGGGCTCCGTGTCGCCGACGACGGCGATGTGCAACTCCTCAAGCTGGTGCGGCTCGACGGTGCCGGGCGCGCCCATCATGACGTCCTGCGCGTTCTTGTTCATCGGGAACGGAATGATCTCGCGGATGCAGTCCTCGCCTGCCAGCA
>OOBZ01002537.1_pt1 | contig 10894 bp, 13 predicted proteins | sample 1671601 | NCBI WGS metagenome assembly OOBZ01 (sample SAMN06348173, study PRJEB24527) | human gut metagenome | biome: human gut; feature: ankylosing spondylitis patient; material: feces | host: Homo sapiens | place: China | collected 2015-10
ATATAAAAATAATGATATATTTGGTATTAAATATAAAGATGGTTATAATAGAACAAATGATAGTAATCTTTCTGATATGATTGTTAATAAATATAAAAATGATAAAAATATATTTATGAATAATAATAGCGATAATGATTTATTTAATGTTACTCTTTATGTTTATAATGGCTTTAATGTAAAAGAAATTGACTTTGATGTAAGTGGAGATAAGAATTTAGAAGTTGGCCTTTTAAGATATTATAATGCTAATACTAAGAAGATGTTTAGTAAGATAAATAGTGATAATGATATATATAATTATTATATAGATGATACTTATTGTATATATAATTTTGAATATTATAATGAAATTAGTAAGTTTATAATTGATAATATAGATGATGATTTTGATATTAATAAAGATTATGGTTACATTAGTACTTATACACATAATGGAAGGAATGTTTTTGTTACTAATAAAGTAGATGAACTTAATTTATTAAAGAGTAAATATGCTTCTCTTGATACTGATGTAGTAATAGATGGGGAGTAGGTGATGAGAGATGAGACAGATTATGATTAATTTGGATTATCAAAGTAGAACTCCAATATATGAACAGATTGTTAATGGTATTGAGAAGTATGTGGCTTTAGGAATTCTTAAAGAGAAAACGCAAATTCCTTCGATTAGAGAGATGGCTAGTAATTTAGGAATTAATCCTAATACGGTTAAAAAGAGTTATGATATATTAGAAGGTAAAGGGGTTATTACCACTATTAGCACCAAGGGAACTTTTATATCAGAAGATACTAAGAAGGCTACTAATGAGAAGATTAATAAAGAAATTAGTATTATTAGAGAAAAAATTGATGAACTTACTAAGATGGGTATTAGTTATGAAGAAGTTATAGAAAGGATAAAGAAATGAAAATATTAGAGGTTAAAGATTTATGTAAAAATTATGGTAAAGGTAGTACTTTAGTTAAGGCACTTGATGATGTATCTTTTTCAGTAGAAGAAGGAGAGTTTGTTGCAATTGTTGGTTCTTCTGGTAGTGGTAAGTCAACACTATTACATATTCTAGGAGCTGTTGATAAACCTACTAGTGGAAAAGTTATTATTGGTGATGTTGATGTTTTTAAACAGAAAGATGATGCTTTGGCAGTATTTAGAAGAAGAAAAGTAGGGCTTATTTATCAATTTTATAATTTGATTCCTATTCTTAATGTAGAAGAGAATATGACTTTACCAATATTATTAGATGGTAAAAGTGTTGATAAGAATTATTTGAAAGAGTTAATAGATATATTAGGATTAGAAAGAAGAGTTAATCATTTGCCTAATGAACTTTCTGGTGGACAACAACAAAGAGTATCAATAGGTAGAGCACTTATTTCAAGGCCTGATATTATATTAGCGGATGAACCTACGGGAAATTTAGATTCTAAGGCTAGTAGAGAGATTATGGATTTACTTAGACTTTCTAATGAGAAATATGGTCAAACTATTATTATGATTACTCATGATATGAATTTGGCTAAGACTGCTGATAGGATTATTACTTTAGAAGATGGCCATATTGTTAAGGATGAGAAGATAAAATGAGTATTTTAAATAGATTGACAATTAAGAATTTGCGTCTTAATAAAAAAAGAACAATTGTTACAATTATTGGTATTATTTTATCGACTGCATTGATGGTTGGTATTGGTTTACTTTTTTCTTCTTTTCAAGACTTGATGATTAGGGATACTATAGGTTACAGTGGTAAGTATGAGACTAAGTATAATGATGTAGATTTAATAAAACTTAATAATATTAAAGATAAAGATTTTACTTACTTCTATGAAAAACCTATTGGTTTTAGTAAAATTGAATCTAGTAATGAGTATAAGCCTTATATGTATATTACTAGTGTTAATAAGGAATATTTTGATGAACTTAAGTTAATAGAAGGCTCTTTTCCGAAGAATGAAAACGAAGCTGTTATATCTAATCATGTTATAACTAATGGAGGACTTAATTATAAGGTGGGAGATATTGTTACTTTTAAATATGGTAAGAGAAATATTGAAGGAAATGGTACTTTAGCTAATAGTGAATTTGTTGATGGTGAGTTTCTTACTAATGAAGGTACTCATACTTATAAAATTGTTGGTATAGTAGAAAGAAGTAATTTTGAAAATTATTCTGCCTGTGGATATACAGCCTTTACACTTGACGTAAACAATGACAAGGGAAGTGTAAACCTATATGTCATGTTTAATAAAAATAAGAAGATTATTAAACAATCTGAAGAACTAGCAAAAAGGTTAAACTATGATAACGATATTAATTATAATAGTACACTACTTGCTTTATATGGAGAGAGTACTTATGGTAATGTTATGACTACAATGGTTAGTATGATGATGATTATGCTTGCTTTAGTTAGTATAGGTTGTATTATTGTTATTTATAATTCTTTTGCTATTTCGGTAATGGAAAGAAAGAAGGAATTTGGATTACTTTCTAGTATAGGGGCTACGAAGAGACAATTATCTCATACGGTATTTTTTGAAGCAGTATTTGTAGGGGTAATAGGTATTATACTTGGTATACTTGGTGCTTATATTGGTATAGGATGTGTTATACTTATTATTAATAATTTAATTAGTGATATGTTAGAATATAAATTACATCTTGTTACTAATCCTTTATTTATTATTATTCCAGTAATATTTATGATTATTGTTATTGGTGCATCAGCATTTATTCCTTCTAGAAGAGCAAGTAAGGTTTCTCCAATTGAAGCTATTAGACAGAATGATGATATTAAAATTAATAAAAAGAAAATTAGAACAAGTAAGCTTGTTAATAAGTTATTTGGAATAGAAGGAGAGATTGCTCTTAAGAATATTAAGAGAAATAAGAAGAAGTATAGAGTTACTGTTGTTAGTTTATTTATTAGTATTGTTTTATTTATATCTTTTTCTTCATATATGAATTATACTTTAAATACTGCTAGTAGTGTGATGGGTGAAGTGCCTTATGATTATCAGATTAGTTATTTTGGTGATGATCCTAATAATGATAAGGAAGCACTAGATAAAATTAATGAGATAGTTAAAAGTAGTGATGTTAAAGAATATGTTTCTTATAGTGTTAGTAATTTATCTATAATTGGTAATTATACTTATAGTGATGAATATCTTGATTTTTATAAGAGTGCTTATGGCGAGAATGGTATAAAGGCTTTAAATAATTTAAAATATCAATATATTTCTATCTATATTTTAGATGATAATTCTTATAATAAATATAAAAAGTTAATTGGTTTAGATAAAGATAGTGTTATTTTACTTAACAAATTCAAAGGTGTGAGTTATGGTAATAATAAGAGAGTTAATTATAATATTCCAGTAATTAATAATGGTAATATTAATATTAAGATATGTAACTTTGATAATGATGAAGATGTGGATACTACTAAGTATTGTAATAACAATATAGATAATATTTTTGTTACTAATAAGTCTTTTGATTTGATTGAAGAGTTTTCTTATATGGATGATTTTAAACTTATTGTTAATAAGAAATTATATGATAGTATATCTGATAGTAGTACTCATTATACACAGTTTAATATTATAAGTGATAATACTAATAATATTGATAAATTAACTAAAGAATTGGATAAATATAGTAATGTTAATTATACTAATATTAAAGAAGCTATGAAGCAAGCTAATAATTTAATATTGGTTGTTAAAATACTTATGTATGGTTTTATTAGTTTAGTTACTTTAATAGGTGTTACTTCTGTATTTAATACTATATCTACTAGTATGGCACTTAGGAAGAGAGAATTTGCGGTTCTTAGAAGTATTGGTCTTACTAATAGGGGATTTAATAAGATTTTATTCTTTGAAAGTTTATTTTTTGGTATGAAATCACTTATATTTGCTATACCTGTTAGTATAGGTATTACAGTGCTTATTCATTATGCTCTTGCTGATATGGTGAGTATAAGCACAATTATTATTCCTTGGAAATATATTATTATATCTATTGTATCAGTATTTGTAATTGTACTTCTTACAATGATGTATAGTACTAGTAAGATTAAAAAACATAATATTATTGAACAAATAAGAGAAGAAAATATTTAAGAAAATACTTTCTTTTTCTTTGGGTTTGATATATAATTAAATAGAGGAGAGTGATTGATGTGGCAAAGTTTTGCACTAATTGTGGAAATGAACTTCCAGAAAATGCTGCGATGTGTGTTAAGTGTGGGAAAATGGTTAATGAAAATATAAGTACAAATAAAAGTACTTCAAATGGAAATGACAAGAAAAGGAAAGGATTACCAGTATGGGCTATTGTTTTGATAGTAGTTGGTTGTGTTATTATTATTCCGATTATTATATTTGTTGTTCTTGCCTTTGTTGGATTTAATTATATTAAAGATAATGATATTGATATTAAGGATTATATTGAAGAGACTGCTACTATGAAGGGAACTATAGGTGATACTTTAAGTAGTAATGATGTTAAAATCACGTTAACTGATGCTCTTATTTATTCTCGTATTGAGGGAGAGGCTTTTACTGATACTCCTGCTGAAGGGAAAGAATATTTAGTATTTTTCTTTAATGTTGAGAATATTGATGATGAAAATAATTTTGTTTCTATTCATAATTTTACTGGCTATGTAGATGATACTTTGGTTGCAAGTAAGATTTTAATTAATAATGTTGACAATGTTCAATATTTGAGTGCTGATTTGACTCCTGGTAAAAAGGCTAGAGGGTATGTTGCATACGAAGTAGATACTAATTGGAAACAATTTGATATTCATTATAAAGAAAATTCTTTTGATTATAATGATAGTATGATTTTTACAGTTGTTAATGAAGAGAATAATCAAAATAATAATAATGCTTAATGATGGCATATTATTTATGAAGGAGGATAAACTATGAATGTAGTAGATGTTATAATTATTGCTCTTTTAATATTGGGCGGTGTAGCTGGATTTAAAGCTGGTGTTATAAAGAAACTTACTGATTTTATTGGAATGTTTGTGGTTATTATTTTGGCTTTTTATCTTAAAAATTATATATCAGTAATTATGTACGAAAATTTACCTTTCTTTAATTTTTTTGGTCTTATTAATGGTATTGATACTTTAAATATTTTACTTTATGAGGTCATTGCTTTTTTAGTTATATTTATTGCTTTATTATTTGTATTGAAAGTTGTGCTTATGCTTACTGGTTTAGTTGAAAAAATACTTAAGGCTACTGTTATACTTAGTATTCCATCTAAATTACTTGGTATTGTAGTGGGAGTTATTGAAATGTATGTATATTTATTTTTAATACTTGTAATTGTTTCGTTACCAATATTTGATTCTTCATTTTTGAAGGATTCTAAAATGAATAATTTTATTCTTAATAATACTCCAGTCTTATCTGGTGTATCAGAAGAGATTATTGATATTTATGGTGATGTTTATAATATTATAGATAATAGAAAGAATAAGACTAATGAACAATTAAATGAAGAGATATTAAAGGTATTAATTGATAAGAAAGTTGTTACTAAGGAATCTGCTAAAAAGTTAGTTGATAAGAATAAAATACATATTAATGATAAGTCAATAGTAGAATAGGAGGTTTGTTATGGGATTAATTCATTATGAAAATGGTTTTGATGATTTGATTAAGGATATTGCTGTTGTGGATTTTTATGCTACATGGTGTGGTCCTTGTAAAATGTTTGGTCCAGTATTTGAAGAGGTTTCTAAGGAAAGTAATATTAATTTTGTTAAGGTTGATGTTGATAAGGAAAATGATATTGCTAGAAGGTATGGTGTTATGACTATTCCGACCGTTATTTTATTTAAAAATGGTGAGGAAGTTAAAAGAAATATTGGATATATGTCAAAGGAAGAATTAATTGATTTTATGAAATAGTAATAGATAAATGTTACTATTTCTTTTTTTTGTAGAAAAAATATTGATTTTCTTTTTGTTTTTTGGTATGATTATTATGATAGAAGAGAGGAGGAATTATTTATGGAAAGAGAAGATAAGAGAGGAGTATTTTTTGGTGTTATTGGGGTTCTTACTTTAATTGTAGCTATAATTGGGGCATCATTTGCATATTTTTCAATTAATGCAAGTAGTAAACAAGATGCTGTAAATGTTAGTGCTGCTTCAGTTAAAATTGTTTATACTGAGGGTGATCAAATTGCAATTGAAAATTTGATTCCATCTACTAGAGAAATTGCTATGAAAACTTTAACTAGAGGTTTAGCTGGAACTACTCATGAAGTTGAAGGTACACAAGTTCCTTATACTACATGTAAAGATGATAATAATTATACTACTTGTGGTTATTATGAATTTTCTTTAACTAATAATAGTGAAAATGCTGTTAAGGTAAAGGCTTATGTTGTTCCAACAGCTCTTACTGAAGGTAAGGTTGGATTTTCTAATTTAATGTTTACATTATATGACAGAACTGGTATTGATGATAAATCAAATAATGGAACACAAGTATATGAAGGAAAAGTTCCTTATAATGCTGAAGCTGGCACATATGATGTATCTGGATTTAGTTTACTTGGTAGTGATATTAATACTACTGCTGATCTTGCTGGGAAAGGTGCTTCAAAAAATTATCGTTTATTTGTTTGGCTTAATGAAGCTGGTGAAGACAATAATGCTGAACAAGGTGCAATTTTTAAGGGTACAATTCATGTTGATTTACCAGGAGCAAATGGCGATATTACTGGTGTAGCTGCAGGAGAATAATTATTAAAAAGCAATATTTGATATTGCTTTTTTTTGATATTTTTGTTATTATTATACTAGGTGATGATATGAGTAAAAGTAAAAATGATATATTTTATTTGATTGTTTTAATTCTTACAATTATTACGTTGATGGTTGGTATTACTTTTACTTATTTTTCTCTAGTTGCTAAAGAGAAAGATGATAGTACTAAAGTTAAAACAGGAAGTATTGCTATAAATTATATTGATGGGGCTTCTATTAACAGTAATGGGTTAATTCCTAGAAAGGAACCTTCATTAGGAGAAAACTATGCTGTATATACTAAGAGATTTGCTATTTCTAGTAGTGGTACTTTAGATCAAACATTAGATATTTATATTAATGTTACTAAAAATGAATTTCTTAATAATGGTTTGAAATTTGCATTATATAATTCTAATGGTAGTAAAATTTCTTCTGGTAGTATTCCAACTAGTGGTAGAGTTTTACTAGCTTCTGGTGAAGTATTAAAGACTAATACTACTAATTACTATACTGTTATAATATGGCTTAATGATGATGGAACTAATCAAAATTATGAAATGAGTAATTCTTTTGTTGGAGGATTTAGTATAGATGCTCAGCAATTAAGATATCAATAACTGCATTAGCAGTTTTTTCTTTACTAAAATGATAATTTAGTATATAATTTATTTAGGTGATAATGTTATGAATGGTAAAGTTATTAAATTAAATGACTATAAGTTTAATTTTGGACAAGAGACTATTTTTTTAAATGTTTTTGCAGTATTTAAAAATATTAAGAATGGTAATAAATATATAATTTATAGTTATGATAATAAGAAATTATATTGTGGTTCGGCTTTTGTTAAAAATAATGAGATTATTGTTATGATATCGAAAGGTGAAAATGATAATGATATTAAAAAATTTGTTAAAGAGTTAATTAATAATAATTATCAAGAAGAATATGAAATTATTTCTTTGGATAAAGTTAATTCTATACAGGTTATAGATGAGGCAATATGTGATGTTGATGTTGATATTAAAAAACTTAATGATATTACGATTCCAAAACCTAAAGTTGTTGAAAAAGAGGTTGTTCCAAAGAAAAAAGTTAATTTTACTATAGTATTTTTACTTATTTTTATTTTAGTAGTAGCTATGTTTTTCTTTTTTAATCCAGAAGTTATTAATGGTAAAAATGTTTACTATACTTGTAGTAAGTCTTATGATCATGAAAAACTACCGGCTTCAGTTATTGAAAATGTTGAACTTGAATTTAATGGTCATGGAACTATTATTGATATTAAAGTAAAGTCTGATTATATTTTTAATGATGTTAATTATTATAAAGAATTTAGAGATAAAAGTTATTTTTATCAATATTTTAGTGATGGTGATACTTATAAGTTTGATGATAATACTTATACTTATAAATTATTTTCTTCAATTAATACTAAAGAAGACTTCTTTTTACCTACAGATAAAGATGGACTTATAAAACATTATCAAGATGATAATTATACTTGTAAGGTTGTTGATAATTAATGAAAAAGAGTAATTTTTATTTATTATATAGTGGAGATAAATCTCTTTTAAGTAATGAGGTTAATAAACTTAAGAAGAATTTAAATATTACTAGTGATAGTATATATTATGATATTGAAAATGTTTCGGATATTATTGTAGAGGCTTCCACTATTGGGATGTTTGATCCATATAAGTTTATTGTTATTGATAGTGGTAGTTATTTTTTACAGAAGAGTGAATTTGATATTTCTTTGTTAGAGGAATATTTTAATAATTATAATACTAATAGTTATTTGATATTTATTTTAAATAGTGGTAGTGTTGATAGTAAGAAGAAGTTATATAAATTAATTAATGATAATGGTACTATTAATAAACTTAGTGTTACTGAAGAGTATTTGGATACTTTTGTTAGAAATTATATTAAAGATAATGGATTTACTATGAGTAATATGGATATTAAGTTCTTTTTGGGTAGATGTAATAAAGATATTGATAATATTAAGAATGAACTTGATAAACTTATGCTATATAAATTAGAAGAGAAAGTTATTGATAAAGATGATATTATTTTACTTGTTGATGAAGATATAGATGATACTGTATTTGAACTTGTTAGCTCTATTCTTAAAAATGATTGTAATAAGGCTATGAAGTTATATTATAATTTTATTAATAATGGTATGGATGTTAGTCAGATAATAGCTATTATTGCTAGTCAGATTAGATTATTATTTCAAGTTAAGAGATTATATAATAGTGGTAAATCTAATGAAGAAATTGCTAAAATATTAGAGTTTAAAAGTCCATATAGAGTTAAGTATTTACTTAATGATTGCTACTACTATAGTGAAGATGATTTGATTAAGTATTTATCTAAATTAGCGGATATTGATAAAAATATTAAGAGTGGTAATGGTGATGGTAAGTTTCTTTTAGAACTTTTTATTGCAAAAAAAGATATGTAATTTTTGGTTACATACCTTTTTTTATATTTGATAGGGCTTTTTCTTTTTCTTCATCAGTGCTATTATTCCAAAATAATTCAAATAATACTCCTAATCCTATTAGAGGATCTTCATCATGTGATGCTATTGATTCCTCGATTGAATTTCTTATTTCTTCTATATTATCTTCTTTGAAGTTAGAAATTATATAAGCTCTTATATCTATATTATTCATGTTATCACCATTATTAATATGGTTATTTATTTTTGATTTATACGTTGTAAAATACTCTTTAGTATGATATTCTATTTATGGTGATGTTTATGTCGATATATATTCATATTCCTTTTTGTAATAGTATTTGTAGTTATTGTGATTTTTGTAAGGTATATTATAATAAGAAATATATTTATGATTATTTAGATAATCTTAAGAAAGAGATTAGTAGTAGATATAAAGGTGAGAAAGTAAATACTATTTTTATAGGAGGAGGTACACCATCTAGTTTAGATATAGATGAACTTAGGTATTTATTTGATATTATTGGTGTTTTTGATAAAGATATTTACTGTGAATTTACTATGGAATGTAATATTGATTCTATTAGTGAAGAAAAACTTATTATTATGAAAAAATATGGTATTAATAGAGTTAGTGTAGGGGTAGAATCTTTTAATGATAGTGTAATTAAGTTTCTTGGAAGAAATCATGATAAGAAAATGGTATTTGAAAAGATTGGGTTAGTAAAGAAATATTTTGATAATATTAATATTGATTTAATATATGCTGCTTATGATGATATTAATATTTTGAAGAGTGATATTGATTGTTTTTTAGAACTTGATATTCCACATATTTCTACTTATAGTTTGATTATTGAGAATAATACAGTATTAAAGATTAATGGTACTAAGAATATTGATGAGGATCTGGATTATGAGATGTATAATTATATTCAGGATACTTTAGAGAAGAATGGGTATATTCATTATGAAATTAGTAATTATGCTAGAAGTGGATATCAATCTAAACATAATTTGGGTTATTGGAATAATTATGAATATTATGGTTTTGGTTTATCTAGTGTTAGTTATATTGATAATAAGAGAATTAGTAATACGAAGAATTTAAGTAAGTATTTAAGTGGTAGTTATTTAGATTATACTCAAGAAGAAGATAAAGATATTCAGATGGAAAATGAAGTGATGCTTGGACTTAGAAAGTTTGATGGTATAAACTTAGATGAGTTTAAAGAAAAATTTAACGTTTTATTAGAAGATGTTTATGATATAGATGACTTAGTTAGAGCTGGTTATTTGATAAAAGAAAATAATTATCTTAAAATTAATAAGAAATATATGTATATTTCTAATGAAGTTATTGTTAGAATGTTTAAATAATGGTATAATTATTTATATAAATGGAAGGAAGGAAGATTATGGAAGGTTTTATTAAAGTTATTACTAGTGAAAAGTTTTATTTACCTTTTGTTTATGTTATAGTAGGTTTATTTCTTTATTTAGTTGTTAATAGTGTTATTAATAAACTTACTGCTAAACATAAGAGTACTAGAGGTAGGGATAAGAGGAAAGATACGATAATTGATTAGATCGGAAGAGCACACGTCTGAACTCCAGTCACA
>OOBZ01002542.1_pt1 | contig 10873 bp, 9 predicted proteins | sample 1671601 | NCBI WGS metagenome assembly OOBZ01 (sample SAMN06348173, study PRJEB24527) | human gut metagenome | biome: human gut; feature: ankylosing spondylitis patient; material: feces | host: Homo sapiens | place: China | collected 2015-10
CACCGAGATCTACACTCTTTCCCTACACGACGCTCTTCCGATCTTGGCCTGCTTTTTCCGCTTTTTTCCACGGCACAGCACACACGCGAGAAAACCGCCTCCAAACACCGCGCCAGTGATCCACAGGCCGTCGCTTTGGAAATCCAGCGGCTGTGAAGAAGCCAGCGCCACGCACCACAGCAGCGCGTACAGCAGCGCCGCCGTTATCAGGGAGAGTACCGCTTCTCCCCCGCCCTTTCTGGCCATGCAGCCGCCTAGAAACGCCGCAAGCCCACAGCCGCCATAGACCCACCACTCGACCATGCCGGACGGCAGCGCCCCCTTCACAACGAGCAGCGCACCAAGCATGACGCAAAGCAGCAGCGCCGCTACCGCTGATGCCAGTCCCAGCCATGTGCGCTTTCCGAACAATCCCACAAATGACATGCTCTCATACCTCCTTCAGACTTTCTCTTGAAACTGTATGCGGCAGGGCGGCGTATTATGGCTCTTTGGCTCGGCGCGCAAAAAAGACGCTCTTTAGGAGAGCGTCTTTTTTGCGTGGCATGATGCCAATTATTCCTCAGTCTTTTCCTCGGCAACAGTCTCCTCAACGGATTCTTCGGCCTTGGGTGCTTCCACCTCGGCGGGAGCCTCTTCCTTCTTGGCCTTCTTGCCGCCGCGCTGCATGGCGGCAGCCTGCTCGTCCAGCGTACCGACCTGACCGATAGCGGACTTCAGAAACTCGATACGGACGCGATCCTCGCTGGTCTCGATGACCACGGTGCGGTCGGTAATGGAAACAACACGGCCATACACGCCGCCAATGGTGGTCAGCCAGTCACCCTTCTTCAGAGAGCTGCGCATTTCCTCGGCCTGCTTTTTCCGCTTGTTCTCGGGACGGATCAGCAGGAAATAGAAGATCGCCAGCATGACAACGATCATCAGGATGGAGGACATACCACCGCCAGCCGTGGTGGAGGTACCGGATTCGGCATAGGCCGTTGTAATCAGATCAAACATAGGGGATACTCCTTTTCACAGATATCTTAACTATTATACAAAATACTTGTCCTTTTGGCAAGAGGTTTGGAAACAATTCCCGTAGTTTTTTACACTTTTTCTGCCAGCTTGCGGCTGTACTCGGCGCGGAAAGCGTCAAATTCATCCGCGTCCAGCGCTTGGCGGATGCGCTCTGTCAATTTGTTGTAGAAATACAGGTTGTGCATCACGGCCAGCCGCATGCCCAGCATCTCCTGTGCCGTAAACAGGTGGCGGAGATAGGCGCGGCTGAACTTCCGGCACACAGGACAATCGCACTGGGGATCGATAGAGCCGTCGTCCAGCTTGTACTGGGCGTTTTTGATGTTCATGGTACCTTGCCACGTGAACAGCTTACCGTGCCGGGCGTTGCGGGCCGGCATCACACAGTCGAAGAAGTCTACGCCACGGGCCACACCCTCGATAATATTGCTGGGAGTGCCCACGCCCATGAGATAGCGGGGCTTGTCTGCCGGCATATAAGGCTCCACCGCGTCGATGATCTCGTACATCACCTCAGTAGGCTCACCTACCGCCAGACCGCCGATGGCGAAACCGTCGCAATCGATCTTGGCGATCTGCTGCATATGCCAGATGCGCAGGTCGGCGTAGGTAGCGCCCTGATTGATGCCGAACAGCATCTGTTGGGGGTTCACCGTATCCGGCAGGCTATTGAGCCGGTCATGCTCCGCCTTACACCGCTCCAGCCACCGCAGTGTCCGCTCGCAGGAGGCTTTCGCATAGTCATAGGGGGCAGGATTCTCCACGCACTCGTCAAAGGCCATGGCAATGTCGCTGCCCAGATTGGACTGGATGCGCATGCTCTCCTCCGGCCCCATAAAGATGCGGTGTCCATCCAAATGAGAGGCGAAGGTCACGCCCTCCTCCTTGATTTTTCGCAGGCTGGCAAGGGAAAACACTTGAAAGCCGCCGCTGTCCGTTAGGATAGGGCCGTCCCACCTCATAAACTTATGCAGGCCGCCCAGCGCCTTGACGGTCTCGTCACCGGGCCGCAGATGCAGGTGATACGTGTTGCTCAGCTCTATCTGACAGCCCAGTTGATCCCGCAGGTCAAAGGCGTCGATGCCACCCTTGATGGCGGCCTGAGTGCCCACATTCATGAACACAGGCGTCTGTACCATGCCGCCGTGAGCGCACTGGAACTGTCCCCGCCGTGCGCGGCCCTGTTTTTTGATGACTTTGAACATTCTATTCTCCTAATATAATATTAAACCATGAAATAGCCCAGACAAAGGGCGAATAGCACCGAAAATGCGGCTAGTCCGCCCAGAATCGCGGCGGCGGTAAGTCGTCCTTCTGTTCGCCGGGGCGCGAAGAGCAGCATGCCAGCAGCAACGAGGGCGATGCCGCCCACCGCCAGTGAGAGGATCAGATAAAGCTTCATACGCATCAACGGATAAACATCGCATCTCCAAAGGAAAAGAACCGGTATCTTTCCCGTACAGCCTCCTCATAGGCCGCCAGAATGTGCTCCCTCCCTGCCAGCGCCGACACCAGCATGATGAGCGTGGATTCCGGCAGATGGAAGTTGGTGATCAGGGCGTCCGTCACCTTGAAGCGGTAGCCGGGATAGATGAAGATATTCGTCCATCCGGCGCTGGCCTGCATGGTGCCGTCCTCCTCTGCCCAGGATTCCACCGTGCGGCAGGAGGTGGTGCCCACGCAGATGACGCGCCCGCCATTGGCACGGGTACTGTTGATGAGGTCGGCTGTCTCCTGGGGGATGACGCAGTACTCGCTGTGCATCTCATGCTCGGTGATTTCGTCCTCCTTCACCGGACGGAAGGTGCCAAGGCCCACGTGCAGCGTCACATAGCCGATGCCAACACCCATGGCCTGTACCTTTTCCAACAGCTCTTTCGTGAAATGCAGGCCCGCCGTGGGTGCGGCGGCACTGCCCACCACCTTGGAGTACACCGTCTGGTAGCGCTCGCGATCCTGCAATTCCTCCTTGATATAAGGTGGCAGGGGCATTTTGCCCAGCCGATCCAGCACCTCAAGGAAGATGCCCTCATAGTCGAACCGCACCAGCCGGTTGCCGCCGGGCAGTTCCTCCGTAACCTCGGCAGTCAGTTGGCCGTCGCCAAAGGAGAGCTTCGCGCCTTTGCGCATTTTCTTGCCGGGCCGCACCAGACATTCCCACGTCTTGTCGCCCCGGTCGATCAGCAGCAGCACCTCGCACGCGCCGCCGCCCGGCAGACGCTGGCCCAGCAGCCGTGCCGGAAGCACGCGGGAATCATTGAGGATCAGGCAGTCTCCGGGATGCAGATACTCCGGCAGATCAAAAAAGTGCCGGTGTTCCCACGCACCGGTCTCCTTGTCCAGCACCAGAAGCCGCGAGGCGTCACGCCGCTCGATGGGGGTTTGGGCGATCAGCTCCTGCGGCAGATCAAAATAGAAGTCATGTGTTTTCATATCTCTACTCGTTTCTCTATGAAATAAGGCGTTTTGCAGTTTTATATCATACCATACTCCGTCCTTTTCTTCAACCATTTTCTCATGAGGGCAGCACATAGGGCGCGGCCTGAACCGCGCCCTATGCAGATGGCATTTATTTTCCCTGTTCCCATTCCTTCAGGGGCTTCAGTTCCTCATACAGCCGCACATAGCTGCGGTGACGGCTCTCCGGTATCCGACCGTCTTTCACCGCCTGCAAAACGGCGCAGCCCTTTTCCTTCACATGCTGGCAGCCGGTAAACCGGCAGTCATCCAGATAGGGCAGGAACTCCGGAAATGTCTCCGGCAGATGCTGCTTCAGCTCCCACTCCAACGACTGGGCGTCAAAGGAGGAAAAGCCCGGCGTGTCGATCACATAGGTATCCTCGTCCAACGGAAATAGCTCCACATGCCGCGTCGTATGACGGCCACGGCCCAGCGCCTTGCTGACCTCGCCTACCGGCAGGTCAAAATGGGGTGCAAGCGCGTTCAGCAGGCTGGATTTTCCCACGCCGGAGTTGCCAGTCAGCACACTCAGCTTGCCGCGAAGCGCCTGATGCAGCGCAGCGATCCCCTCGCCGGTAGCGGCGCTGCCGCGCAGCACCGGGATGGCGGAGGCACTGTAGATCTCGTACAGGTCGTCCGCCGGGTCAAGGTCGCACTTGTTCAGCACCACCAACACCTGACAGCCTTTCAGCACGGCGATGGCGCTGATGCGGTCGATCAGGTAGGGATCCGTCACCGGAATGGCAGCCGAGGCAATGACCACCAGCTGATCCACGTTGGCGGCGGCGGGCCGCTGGAACTGACTGCGGCGCGGCTCGATGCGCTGCACCAGACCTTCTCCGCCGCCAAGCTCCTGCACCTCTACCCAGTCACCTACGAGGGGGCTCATCCCCTCCTTGCGGAACTTACCACGGGCACGGCACTGCAATACCTCCGTCCCGGTGTTCACATAATAGAAGCCGCTCAGGGCTTTTTCAATCCTGCCCCGGCTCAAAAGCTGATCACCTGCGAGTCCGTCGCAACGCCGTTGATACGGGCGTATACCGTCACCGCCGTTCCCGGTTTTCCCTCGAAATCATAGGACACCACTGCGTCATCGCCGCTGAAGAACAGGGTATCCACCACCGTATCATCCATGATGAACTCCACGCGGATCGTATCCTCGCCGTGCAGCTCATCCGGAACGATAAACTGCACACGGATCGACTTGGTCTGATCGCTGGTGGAGCCGTACACTGTGAAGATGATCTCCGTGCCGCCCTGCACCGTGGTGGAGGGCGCAATGCTCTGCTCAATCACGTCGCCCTCTCTGGCGGTGGGGTCATAGTAGCGGTATTCCGGCGCGCCCACCTTCAGTCCCAGTTCCTCGGCCTGAGCCTTCGCCTGCGTGTAGGTCATACCGACAAAGGAGATCACGGTAATGCTCTCCGGCCCCTTGCTGACGGTCAGCACAACGCTGTCGTTCTTTTTCAGGACAGTACCGCGGGCCGGGCTCGTCTCCATGATCTGACCGGCAGGGAACTCGTCGGAAAACGCTTCCTCACGTGTCACACGCAGGTTCAGGTCGTACTGCTGCAGTTTGACCTTCGCGTTCTGGTACACATTGCCCAGCAGGTCAGGCATGGTGATCTCCTCACGCTCTGCGCAGACATAGACCTGAATGACAAAGTTACTGCGGCGCTCCACGCCGTCGGCAGGATCCTGCTGCACGATCTGTCCGGGCTGGAAATGGTCGTCATTAAGGGTTCCCACAACCTCGATGGTAAAGATACCCTTAACATCCTCTCGCTCGTTGGCCTCCTCGACTGTGGAGCCCAACAGGTTGGGAACCTTATAGGCCTTCTCCTTTCCTCCGCCGCCGAAGCCGGTGAAGATCAGCACGAAGATCAGCACGATCACCCCGACGCCGCCGGCTAAAAGCGCGACAGTCTTTTTATTGCCCCGGACATAGTCCATGAGGGAAATGCCGTCGTCATCGTCGTCATATTCCTCGTCGGCCTGCCGTTTCCTGACTGCGTCGCCCACCTTCTGCACCGGGATTGGGCTGGTAGGCTGACTGTCCACATCCGTCGCCAGCTCGGTACGGATATAGTCCATATCCACCGTGGGATCCTTGCGGAACTTCTCCAGATCCACCAGCATGGCGTCGGCGCTCTGATAGCGCTTGGTAAGGTCGGCGTTCATGGCCTTCATGCAGATCAGCTCCAGCGCCTCCGGGATCTCGGGATTGATCTCACGAGGGCTGAGGGGAACGCTGCTCAAGTGCTGGATGGCCACGGACACAGCGCTGTTGCCCTCGAAGGGCAGACGGCCCGTCAGCATTTCATACAGCACCACGCCGGCGCTGTAGATATCACTGCGGGCGTCCAGTCGGTCGCCCTTGGCCTGTTCGGGAGAAATATAGTGGACGCTGCCCAGCGCTTCCTGCGCCAGCGTCTGATGGGCGTCTGCCAGACAGGCGATGCCGAAGTCAGCCACCTTGACACTGCCATCCCGCAGTACCATGATGTTCTGGGGCTTGATATCCCGGTGGATGATCCCCCGGCTGTGGGCGTGACTGAGACCACGCATGATCTGGGTGATGAAATGCAGCGCTTCCCGCCAGTCCATGTGGCCGCGACGCTCCATATACTGCTTCAGCGTAATGCCGTCGATCAGCTCCATGACAATATAATCCGTCCCCTGAGAGCTGGAGACGTCGTAAATGGAGACGATATTGGCGTGGCTCAGCTGAGCGACCGCCAGCGATTCATCCCGGAAGCGGCGGCGGAACTCCGCGTTCTCCGCCAGCTCGCTTTTCAGTATTTTGATGGCCACAAGCCGGTTAAGGCGATGACACTTGGCCTTATAGACATTGGCCATACCGCCGGAGCCGATCAGTTCCAGCAGCTCGTAGCGGTTATCCAACATTTTTCCAATGTACTGATCCATTTGCGGTCATCTCCTTTCATAGATTTTGCAGCAGGACAACGGTCACGTTATCCGGTGCGCCCTGCTCTTTGGACTTGGCCAGCAGCCGATCCAGACAGCCGTCAAGATCCTGCTCGTGCATGACCTCGAACAGCATTTCCTGATCCGTCACCGTATTGACAAGACCGTCGCTGCACAGCAGCAGAAAATCCCCCTGCTGCCAGGGAACACGGAAGCTATCCGCCTCCACCTGAGCGTCAGGCCCCAATGCGCGGGTGATCAGGTTGCGGCTGGGGTGACGGCGGGCCTGCGCCGGTGTGATGTCGCCCCGTTCCACCATATTCTCCACCACGGAGTGATCCCGCGTGACCTGACGGATGCCGTCCTCGTTGATCAGATAGCTGCGGCTGTCGCCTACGTTGAACACCTCCGCCTCTGCGTCACGGCAGACGGCGCACACCAGCGTCGTTCCCATGCGGGACAGCGATTCATCCTCCGCCGCGCGGGTACGGATGTCAAGATTGGCCTGCGCGATGGCCTGCAGGACGACGGCCTTGATCTGCTGCCAGTCCATACCGGGCTTCAACGCCGCTTCCAGCTCCTGCAAAAGCGTCTCGACAGCGATACTGCTGGCGGTATGGCCGCCATTGGTGCCACCCATACCGTCGCACACGACCGCAACGGTGCAGTCCGCCACCACGGCGGTGGCGTAGGAATCCTGATTCTCGCACCGCACCAGACCCGTATCGGTGATGCCCCAGATCCTCATGCTCTCTTTTCCTCCTCCATGGCCTTGCGGCGCAGCTGGCCGCAGGATGCGTCAATATCGCCGCCCAGACTGCGCCGCACCGTGGCGGTAATGCCATGGGACTCCAGCCGCTTCTGGAAAGCGGCTGTGCGGCGGCTGGGCTTGAAGGGACTCTCCGTCACCTCGTTCAGCGGGATCAGATTTACATGTCCCGGCATGCCCTTGATGCGCTGGGCGATCAGGTCGGCCTGCCAGTCGTGGTCGTTGACGCCGTCGATCATGGCATACTCAAAGCTGATGCGCCGCCCGGTCTTTTGGAAGTATCTGTGGCAGGCGGCAAACAGCGTCTCTACATCATACGCCCGGTTCACCGGCATAATGCGGCTGCGGGTCTCGCTGTCCGGTGCGTGAAGGGAGACAGACAGCGTTAATTGAAGCTGCCGCTCCGCCAATGCGTCGATCCCCGGCACTACGCCGCAGGTGGACAGGCTGATATGCCGCATACCGATGTTCATCCCATGAGGACTGTTGACCAGCTCCAAAAAGCGCAGCACATTGTCCATGTTGTCCAACGGCTCGCCGATACCCATGAGCACGATGTTGGAGACAGGCAGGCCGCTGTCCAGCTGGGTAAACAGCACCTGGTCCAGCAGCTCAGAAGGCCGCAGGTCCCGGACCTTGCCGGCGATGGTGCTGGCGCAGAAGGCGCAGCCCATACGGCAGCCCACCTGAGAGGAGATGCACACGGTGTTGCCGTGGTGGTATTGCATCAGGACCGTCTCGATGCAGTTGCCGTCGGCCAACTCCCACAAATATTTAACGGTCCCGTCCAGCTTTGAGGTCTGCTTCCGGGCCACGGTCGGCGCTGTGATGAAGCACGTCTCGGCCAGCTGGGCACGCAGCGGCTTGGACAAGTCGGTCATCTCGTCAAAGGAGCGCACGCCACGGTGCAGCCAGGTGAATACCTGCTTGGCACGGAAAGCCGGCTGTCCCATATTCTTAAAAAAGTCGGCCAGCTGATGCTCGGTCATGGATTTGATGTCGGTCATGCAATTCGCTCCTTGACGTTATCCCCTGCGGCGCATACGGCAGATGTAAAATCCATCGGTGCCGGTCCGCTGGGGCCACAGTGTCACATCACCGGGACAGCTTCCGATACCGGGCAGGGTAAATTCCTCTTTCGCAAAGTCCGGGTGTACGTCCAAAAAGGCCGACACCACGCCGCCGTTTTCCTCCGGCAGGACGGTGCAGGTGGCATACACCAGCACGCCGCCGGGACGGACGTAGGCAGACACGTTGTTCAATATCGACAGCTGGACGGCGGGCAGTGCCGCCAGCGCCGCGGGATCCTTCCACCGGATGTCAGGCTTCTTGCGGATGATGCCCAGACCGGAGCAGGGCACATCGGCCAGAACCACATCGGCCTGCTCCACCCAGCCGGCGTGACGCTCTCGTCCGTCGGCCAGCGCTGTGCGGATGATAGTGATCCCTAGCCGTGCCGCACCGTTTTCGATGAGCTTCAGCTTGTGGGGGTGAATGTCACAGGAGAGGATATCGCCCCGGTTCTCCATCTGCATGGCCATGGCGAAGGATTTGCCGCCAGGGGCGGCGCACACATCCAGCACCCGGTCGCCGGGCTTCGGTCCGGCGGCAATGGCCGCCAAACGCGCCGCGGCATCCTGCACCGTGCAGCGTCCCGACGCAAAGGCGGACAGGCGCTCCAAATCACCGGTACCGGTGACTTCAAAGCAGCCCTCCAGCCAAGGGTGCGGCACCAGACGGACACCGTCCGATCGCAGCTCATTTTCCAATTCCGCCGGCGTGGTCTTCAGCGGATTGGCCTGTATCACCGTGGGAACAGGCTCGTTATCCAACCGCAGGAACGCCTCGGCCTCCTGCTCGCCGACCAAAGCCGTCAAGCGCTCTACCAACCACCTGGGATGGCTGTACTGCACCGCTGCTCTGGAAATAAAACTATTCTGCGGCAATGGCGGTAAAGTGTTTTTGCTTGACGCACATTTCCGCAGCACTGCATTGATCATGCCTGCGGCGCGAGCCTTGCCCCGGCGTTTTGTCAGCTCCACCGTCTCATGAACAGCAGCCCGGTCGGGCACCTTGTCCATGAACAGTATCTGATATATACCCAAACGCAGCAGGCAGGCCACCACCGGTTCCAGCCGGGCGGCCTTCTGCGTACACCAATGGTCGATATAGTAGTCCAGCAGCATTCGGTTTTGCACCACGCCATAGGTCAAACGGGTACACAGCGCCGTGTCCCGGGCCTCCAGCCCGGACTGGGCCGCGATACGCTTCAGGCTGCCGTCAGACCACGCGCCCCGGCGCTCCATCTGCAGCAGCGCCTCCAGCGCCGCGTCCCGCGCGTCACGGGGCGTCACAGGCCCAGCGGGACCGGATGGCCCCGCAGATAATCCGCCGCTGCCATGCGCTTGCCGCCCTCGCCCTGCAATTCAAGAACACGCAGCAGCCTGCCGTCGCCGCAGGCAATGGCCAGGCCGTTTTTGTCCGCCTCCACCACGCTGCCCGCCGGGGCGGAGGTCTCTCCGCCTACCGCGGTGCGGTGGACCTTGACCGGCTTGCCTGCCAGCACCATGGACGCACTGGGCCAGGGCACCAGGCCCCGCACCTGATCGTGCAGCTGCTGCGCCGACCGGGAGAAATCCATCGGCGAGAGACTTTTATCCAGCATGGGCGCGTAGGTGTGCGCCGCGTGATCCTGCGCCGTCCGGGTAACGGTGCCGCGTTCGATCTGCCCGATGGCCTCATGCAGCGCTTCCGCGCCAAGCTCCGCCAGCCGCGCCGTCAGCGCCACCGCGTCCTCGTCCGGATCGATGGCCGTCTCGCGGCACAGTATCACATCTCCCGCATCCAGCTCCGGCGCCATATACATAATGGACACGCCTGTCACAGCGTCGCCGTTGAGAATCGCCCAGTTGATGGGCGCCGCGCCCCGGTACTTTGGCAGGATGGAGGAGTGTACGTTGATGGCACCGTACTTTGGCGTGTTCAGGATGTCCTCCGGCAGGATACGGCCGTAGGCTGCCACCACGATCAGCTCGGGAGCAAGGGACCGCACCAGCTCCAACGCCGTACCGTCCTTCATTTTCAACGGCTGATATACGTGCAGTCCCTGCGTCAGAGCATATTCCTTCACCGGCGGCGCGATCAATTTCATGCCGCGGTTCTTCGGCTTGTCCGGCTGGGTGAACACACCGCAGATGTCGTGTCCGTCGGCCACCAGCCGTTTGAGGGACGCCACGGCAAAATCCGGCGTTCCCATATAAACAATTTTCATTTATTCCTCTTCCTCCTCATTGTCATAACTTACATGATGTAATTCACCTTCAACCAGACGTGTGTACATTTTTCCGTCAAGATGATCCAGCTCATGACAAAATGCACGGGCAAGGAGTCCTTCTCCTTCATATATCTGCTCATTCATATCCATATCAAGAGCTTTTACCTTCACATAATTTGGGCGGGTAACCTGACCGGACATTCCCGGAACACTTAAACATCCCTCCTCGCCTGTCTGCTCACCGGATGTCATAAGAATTTCCGGATTGATAAGAATAATTGGACCATCTCCAATATCGATCACTACGATTCTCTTTAATATACCCACCTGGGGAGCTGCAAGGCCAACACCGCATGCGTCATACATGGTTTCCAGCATGTCTCCTACCAGATCCTTGGTACGCTTGTCAATTTTCT
>OOBZ01002549.1_pt1 | contig 10856 bp, 9 predicted proteins | sample 1671601 | NCBI WGS metagenome assembly OOBZ01 (sample SAMN06348173, study PRJEB24527) | human gut metagenome | biome: human gut; feature: ankylosing spondylitis patient; material: feces | host: Homo sapiens | place: China | collected 2015-10
CCAGCAATATCGTCTACAGCTATCTCTGCTTCAGCCGCTCCGCCATTCTGCGCGGACAGGTCTGGCGGCTGTTTTCGTACATCTTTACGTACCTGAACGACGTGCGGGGCGCGGGACTGCTGCTGGCTGCCGTTTCGCTGTTCTGCTATTATCAGTTCGGCAAGATCCTCGAGAGCTACTGGGGCTCGTTCCGCTTCAACCTCTATTATCTGACCGGACTTGTGCTGACCGATCTGGCCGCAATGCTGCTCGGCGCCGGAGCGGACGCGACCGCGCTGAACCTCAGCCTGTTTCTCGCCGTCGCGACCATCGCGCCGGAGGCGAAGGTGCTGCTGTTCTTCTTCATCCCCATCAAGATGAAATACATGGCGTGGGTCTATCTCGGCTTCACGGTGCTGAACGTGTTCTCGTCCTTGCAGCTGGCCTCGTTCCTCTCGTTCTACTGGCTGCTGCCCGTCGTGCCGCTTTTGAACTACTTCCTCTTCTTCGGCAGCGACGTCAAAAACATCCTGCCCGACGCACTGCGCTACCGGCAGCGGAAGAATTACCGCACGACCACGACAAATGCCCGCCCGAACCCCAATTGGGCAGGCTCCTACCGCTCCAAATCCGGCGAGAAGCCCTACCGGCATAAATGCACGGTCTGCGGCCGGACGGATACGGACTATCCGAACCTCGAATTCCGCTACTGCTCGAAGTGCAATGGCTATTACTGCTACTGCATCGATCACATCAACAATCATGTCCACATCACCACGCCCCCGGAGGGTGCGGGAAAAGAAAAATAAAACGGAGGGACTGTCATGAACGAAGTATTGCACTGCCTGCTGACCCGCAGAAGCGTCAAGAAGTATCTTTCGCAGCCGGTCGAGAAGGAAAAGCTGGACGCCGTTCTGGAGGCCGGAACGTATGCCGCCTGCGGCATGGGCCGTCAGGCCGGGAAGATCGTCGTGCTGCAAAACCCGGACGATATCGCGCAGCTGGAAAAGATGAACGCGTCGATCCTCGGAAACCCGGACGCGCACCCGTTCTACGGCGCGCCGGTCGTATGTGTCGTGTTCGCGGACACGAATGTGAATACATGGGTCGAAGACGGCAGCCTTGTCATCGGCAATATGATGGCCGCCGCGCACAGCCTCGGCCTCGGCAGCTGCTGGATCCACCGGGCACGGCAGGAGTTTGAAAGCGCGGAGGGCAAGGCGCTGATGAAAAAATGGGGCGTGAGCGAGAATTACGCCGGCATCGGCCACTGCATCCTCGGCTACGCCGCGCAGGAGCCCGCCCCCGCAAAGCCCAGAAAGGCCGATTTCATTGTCCGCGTTGATCGTAACCGATGATCCAATCGCCTGCGGTTACCAGCGGATCTTTTACCGCAGCTGTGCAGTTTGAAAAGCTTGAAATACACAAAGTATTCCTGCGCTTTCAAACTTTCATCTGCGGCAAAATCTCTCGCTGGTAACTCTTGTCGATTAAATTATCGGTTACTAAACCCCTTGCAAAATCGAAAAACAGGCTTATACTGAAGAAAAAACAGGAGGGCACTGATATGAAATCCATCAAAAGCATCCTGAAGATCGCGGGCGCGGTCATGGCCGTGATCGGCACCGTGCTTGTCGTCGTCGGCTTCCTCGACGAGATCTGCGCAGGCGTCAAAAAGCTTGCCGCCTGCCGCGCACGCCGCGAGGAAATGAAGGATTACGCAGACTGACAGATCGAGCGAACGCCCCGAAGCAGCCGCTTCGGGGCGTTTCAGCGTGTCGAAAAAGTCTTTTCGCCCCGCTGAGGCAGTTTTTCGAACTTTAAAAAGGTTCGAAAAACAGGTTGATTGAACGCGAAGGGGGCTCTTTGCCCCCTTCACTCTTCCCCTGCTGCTCTGTCGTCCAACTGCTTTTCATGGCTTTTTGACAGTCTCGAACGCCCCGAAGCTGCTGCTTCGGGGCGTTTTCTATGTGCCAAAGTTCCGGGGTTGCCCGGTCACAGCAGAAACAGCGCTTCGCGCACGACCTCGCCGACTGTGGGGTGGGGGAAGACGATCTTGTCCAGATGCTGCACGGGGAGCTTGGAATGCACCATCATGGCCGCGCCGTAGATGATCTCCGAGACATAGGAGCCGACCATATGGACGCCCACGACGCAGCGGTTTTTCCGGTCATAGAGCAGCTTGCAGAAGCCGGTTCCCTTCGGATTTTCTGCAAGATACCGGCCCGAGAGCGCCATCGGCGCCTTGACCGCCTGCACGTCCAGTCCCTTTTCCCTTGCGCTCTGCTCCGTTTCGCCGACGCAGGCGACCTCCGGCGTGGTGTAGATCACGGAGGGGATGATGGAATAGTCGATCGCGTCCTTTTTGCCGAGCATATCGTTGACCGCGACCTCTGCCTCGCGATAGGCCGTGTGGGCCAGCATCAGCTTCCCGTTGCAGTCGCCGACGGCCCAGACGCCGGGGACGTTCGTGCGCATCTGCCGGTCTGTCACGACTGCGCCGCGTTCGAGCGCAATGCCGAGCGCCTCCACATTCAGCCCCGTCACATCCGCCCGCCGTCCCGCCGACAGCAGCACGCGCCCGCAGGCGATCTCGTGCCGCCCGGAAGCGTCGGAATACACGACGCTCCGCTCCGTGACAGCCTCGACTCTGGCGTTCAGGCAGAAGTCCATGCCCTGCTTTTTGTACGTCCGCATCAGCAGCTCGCAGATCTCCGGGTCGGTGCTGCCCGCGATCTTGGGCATCATCTCAATGACCGTCACCTTCGTGCCGATGGACGCGAAATAGCACGCCATTTCCAGCCCGATCACGCCGCCGCCGATGCAGACGAGCGATTCCGGCTGCTCCGAAAGGGACAGCAGCTCGCGGTTTGTCATAACAAAGCCGGAAGCAAGTCCTTCCCGCACACCGGGGATCGGCGGGATCACGGCGCTGGAGCCGGACGCCAGCACGAGCCGCGGCGCGGACAGTGTCTCGCCGCCTGCGGCGATCTCAAAGCGCTCCCCCGTTTTGCCGAGGATCCGGCCCTCGGCGGCGAAAACCGTCACGCCATGCGCCTTCATTGCCGCGCCCACGCCCCGGACGAGCGTTCTGACCACGCCGTCCTTCCGCGCGACGACCTGCGCGTGGTCGATGGAGACGTTCTGCGCCGTCACGCCGTATTCCGCGCCGTGCAGCGCTGCCTGATACTGCTTGGCGCAGTAAAGAAGGCTCTTTGTCGGGATGCAGCCCTCGTTCAGGCAGGTGCCGCCCAGCGCACGCTTTTCGATCAGCGCTGTCCGCAGCCCCGCCTTTCCCGCGCGCTCCGCGCAGAGATAGCCGCCCGGCCCGCCGCCGATCACGATCAGATCAAATTCCTGCATTTTAAATTCCTCCTGCCGCGTTTTTTCTCAGTTTAGCATACCCGGCAGCAGATTGGAAATGCTTATTTGTGATGCGTGTATTCCGATTATGTCGTTTTGCGTTGTTTTTATTGTAAAACAGGGTACGTCACGCCGCACACGGTGACGGAGGCCAGCTCGTCCAGATCGATGATCTGCGAGAACAGCCATGTATTCTTTACCTCGTTGCTCTCCCAGCTGCCGGCGTAGGAGCTGCCCCATGAGCCGTAGGTTCCATACGGGCTGTCCTCGTAGCCGTTTTCCGCGCTGGAAAGCGCAAAGCTGGTCCCGTCCTTGAGTGTGATGGAGACCGCCTCGTTGCTCGTCTCGCCGCTGCCATATATCCCATCGAGCTGGAAAGAGATCGGCGAGATCGTCGCCGTCTGCCAGCAGAAGCGGTCATCCGGGCCGGATTCGCCATCCAGCTCGATCACCAGTTCCTGCTCCAGCTGCTCCGGAACCGGGATCTCGAACAGATCGACATTCTGGTCATGGTGGCTCATATCGAACAGGATTCGGTCGCCCGGTTCGAACTCGCCGCCGATGTTGGTCAGCAGCGCATAGGCTGTGCTTCCCTCCACCTGCATGATCTCCATGCTCATGCCGCCGTTTTTCCATTCCAGCCGGTGATCCGCGCCAAAGCCACCGAAGTTTGTGTTGTTGTGCGCACCAACCCACAGCATCCGGGCGAGCTCCTTCTGGTAGCCGTCCGTTTCCGGGATCGCGGCAAGCTCTGCCGCCGCGTCGTCGTTTTTCGCGTCAATGCGCATGATGGCATAGAACGAGTTTCTGGAAACGAGCATGGATTCGAGCGTGAACGTAAAATCATCCGTTTCTGCCGATACGCCCGTATCCGCCAAATCGGCAGTGTCGGGCACCTGCATCGTGCCCTCGGCGATCATGGCCTGCTCTTCCTCGGTGTACGTCGGCTGCGTGATATCCGTAGTCGTAGTTTCGTCGTAGCTGGTGACATGATCCTTGACCAGCGCGGCCTTTTCGCCGAACAGCCGGTCGAACCAGCCGAAGGAGTGCGCCGCGAACGCGCTGCCGCACAAAAGCGCCGCGACTGCCGCCGCGATCAGCACCGTCCGGACAGGCCGGGCGGGCTTCCGGTTCGTTTCTTTGATTTTTCCCATCGTTTTATTCAGGATCCGCGCACCCTCGCCGTCCTGCATCGGGGGCAGCGGAATATCCTGCTCCGGCGCATAGCGCATGAGCTCATCCCACGTCGTCTTCACAAAACAGACCTCCTTTTTCCAAAGCCTCGCGCAGTGTCCGCCGTCCGCGCATCAGGCGCGAACGCACGGTCGACGCGTTCAAATGTAAGTCCTCCGCGATCTGTGCAGCTGTCTGCGACAGATCGTAAAACCGGTAAAATATTTTCCGGTCCTCGTCCGGCAGGGCGCGCATGGCCTGCGCAATGGCCGCGCAGCGCTCCTGTTCCACCATCTGCTCCCAGAGCCGGTCGAGCGTGATGAGCGTATCGTCCTCCAGCGGAAGATAGACGTTCTGCTTCCGCATGGCCTCCGCCGTCCGGTTCCGCGCCACCGCGCCGAGCCATGGCCGCAGCTGTCCGCGCTCGATGCGCGCCGCGCCGTTCCAGAGCGCGAAAAACACGTCTGAGGCGATCTCCTCATGGTCCTCCGGCGTCAGAACGCCGCGGCTGCGGTTGCGGATGATGGCCAGAACGTATGCACCGTACTGCGCGACTGCCTGCTCCAGCGCACCCGTGCGCTGCTTTTGCAGCTGCCGCAGCAGCTCTTTTTCGTCCAAGCCGCATTCCTCCTTTTGTAACCGCTGATCGGTTACTTGCATTGTGTTCAGCATACTGACGTCTATCATGTCGGGTGTTTGGCCGATTTTGTTGCAGCCGCACGGAAATTTTCCCTGTTTCCCCAGAGTTCTTGCTTTTTCTGCCTGCGGCTGGTATGATAAAGCTATGAAGAAAAGAGTTGCTTACTATGTCAGCCGGAAGAACCCGCTTATCTGGCTGGCCGCGCTGGTCATGCTGGCCTCGGCAGCGCTTCGCATCGCAAATGTCTGCGGGAAAGGCGCAGACGCAAAGACGGTGTGGTTTTTAGTCGTGCTGCCGGTCGTGGGCTGTGTGTTCTATGTGCTGAATATCCTGTGCAATGGCAGCGACCGGTTCTACCGTTCATCCGTGCCCGTCATTCTGCTTGCGATCTATTACGGCATCAAGATCACACTCGTCTCACCGTATCTGTGGCTGACGTTCATGTTCTGGATCGCCTATCTCGCCATCGCCGCGTTTTACGCCGTGACCGTCTCCGGCCACATCAAAAGCACGATCCCGCTGCTTCTGCTGCTGATCGCTGCACTCGGCATTCTGGTCGGGATGCACGAGAAGGAATTCACGCGGGAAAACTGGCCGCAGCTGCGGCAGATTTTGCCTGATATGCTGTTCCTGCTTGCCGGGATTCTGACGCTGCTCGGCGCGAAGGTCTATCTCGACGGCGCGTACCACCCCACCTGGGGTGACCGGCCCGACGGCCGCAGGCTGCGCACGCTAGACCCGATGGCGGTCGTAGCCAATTATATCATGCCGACGCGCATCGGATCGTCCAATTTCATCCGCGAGTCCGTTGACATCGGCCCGATGGAGCGCTATATCCGCGAAAAGCGCAAGCAGGGCTATACGAATCTCGGCGTGACGCACGTATTTCTGGCTGCCTATGTCCAGTGCGTGGCGAAATATCCGGCGCTCAACCGCTTCCTGTCCGGGCAGCAGGTCTATTCGCGCGACGACGATATCCAGTTCTGCATGGTCGTCAAGACCTCAATGGACACCTCCGCGCCGGAGTCGATCACGAAGCTTCATCTGAAGCCGACCGACACCATCGACGATATCTATGAAAAGCTCAACAAGGGCATCGCCGATATTCAGGGGCAGGCCATCGGCGGCAGTGACTTTGACAAAACCGCGAAATTCCTGTCGTTTATCCCCGGCGTGCTGTTCAAATTCGTGATCTGGCTGCTCAAGACCATCGATTATTTCGGCTTCCTGCCGAAATTCCTGCTGGAGGTCAGCCCGTTCCACGCCTCGATCTTCTTTACCTCCATGGGCTCGCTCGGCATCCCGCCCATCGTGCACCATCTGTACGACTTCGGCAATATGCCCGTCTTCGTGGCCTTCGGCTGTAAGTACCACAAGAACGAGGTGCTCGACGACGGCACGGTCGTGCGCCGCAAGTACATCGACTACACCGTCAACACCGACGAGCGCATCTGCGACGGCTTCTATTACGCCACCACGCTCAAGCACCTCAAGCGCCTGCTGTCCCACCCCGAACAGCTCGACAAGCCCGCCCCCGTCGTCAACCACGACATTGAGTGATCCCCTTTCTATGCAGAACCCGCCCCGGGCAGCTGCCCGGGGCGGGTCTTTTATCCCGGCATAGATTGACAGGTTTCGACTGATTTGGCAGAATAGGTACGGTTCTTCTGAACCCCTGAGGCTCCAACACAGCGATAGGCGGTTTTGTCTCACCTCGTAAAGGAGGTGATAAGATGCCGATTACGATCACGTTCCATATTTTTGGACTTACGGTCACCATCCGCATAAATGGCCGAAACCGCCACTCGGCAAAGTGACGGTTTCGAGTTTTACTTGCAGCTGATTAACTAACCGAGGCCAAACCGTTCTTGCAGAAGGAGCCTTGGTTATTTTTATGATACCAGACACTTTTGATTTGTCAAGCGTACCGATGAAGCGCAGGCCGTTACACCCGCCCATGTCCAGCCGGACAGGGGCGGGTGTGGTCGATTACTTTTTCAGCTTGTTGTCCACAACGTCCTTGAGGACGGCGGTGAAGGCATCAAGCGTCATGGCGCCGAGGTCGCCGTCTGCGCGGTTGCGCGGGGAGACGGTACCGGCTTCGATATCGCGGTCGCCGACGACGAGCATATAAGGGATCTTCTCCATCTGCGCGTCGCGGATCTTCTTGCCGATCTTCTCGCTGCGGGTGTCGACCGTCACGCGGTAGCCCTGCGCGGTGAGCTTTGCGGCCTGCTCCTTGCAGTAGTCAACAGCGCGGTCCGTGACCGGCAGGAAGCGGACCTGCTCCGGTGCCATCCACGTGGGCAGCGCACCGGCATACGTCTCGATCAGGTAGGCCAGCGTGCGCTCGTAGCAGCCAAGGCTCGTTCTGTGGATGATATACGGCAGCTTCTTCTCACCGTTTTCATCCGTGTAGTACATCCCGAAGCGCTCAGCCAGCAGCATATCGATCTGGATGGTGACGAGGGTGTCCTCCTTGCCGTAGACGTTCTTGTACTGGATATCGAGCTTCGGGCCGTAGAACGCGGCTTCGTCGATGCCGATATCGTACTTGACGTCGAGATCGTCGAGGATTTTTGCCATGACGCTCTGCGCGTGATCCCACTGCTCTTTGGTGCCCTCGTACTTGTTCTTGGGGTTCGCGGGATCCCACTGGGAGAAGCGGAACGTGCACTTATCAAGCAGGCCGACTGTGTCGAGGCAATACTTGGCAAGATCGAGGCAGTCACGGAATTCATCCTCCAGCTGATCCGGGCGGAGCACCAGATGGCCCTCGGAAATCGTAAACTGACGCACACGGATGAGGCCGTGCATTTCGCCGGAGTCCTCGTTGCGGAACAGCGTGGACGTTTCGCCGAGACGCATCGGCAGATCGCGGTAGCTGCGGCCGCGGTTCAGATAGACCTGATACTGGAACGGGCAGGTCATCGGACGCAGGGCGAAGCACTCCTTCGTCTCATCCTGCGGGTCGCCGAGGACAAACATACCGTCGAGATAGTGATCCCAGTGGCCGGAGATCTTGTAAAGCTCACGCTTGGCCATGAGCGGCGTCTTGGTCAGCAGGTATCCGTGCGCCTGCTCGACATCCTCGACCCAGCGCTGCAGCAGCTGAATGACGCGCGCACCCTTCGGCAGCAGAATGGGAAGGCCCTGGCCGATGCAGTCGACCGTCGTGAAGTATTCCAGTTCGCGGCCCAGCTTGTTATGGTCGCGCTTGAGGGCTTCTGCCTGCTCGGCCAGATACTGGTCAAGCTCTTCCTTCTTCGGGAATGCGACGGCGTAGATTCTCTGCAGCATCTTGCGCTTGGAGTCGCCGCGCCAGTATGCGCCGCAGCACTGCGTCAGCTTGATGGCGTTGCCCTTGATGCGGCCTGTAGAATCGAGGTGCGGGCCGGCACAGAGGTCTGTAAACTCGCCCTGCGTGTAGAACGAGATGTGCGCATCTTCGGGCAGATCGTTGATCAGCTCGACCTTATACGGCTCGTCCTTTTTCTGCATATATTTGATGGCTTCCTCGCGCGGCAGCTCGAAGCGCTCGAGCTTCAGCTTTTCCTTGCAGATCTTGCGCATCTCGGCCTCGATGGCGTCGAGATTTTCCTGCGTGAAGTTGAACGGAGCGTCGAAGTCATAGTAGAAGCCGTTGTCGATAGACGGGCCGATGGCCAGCTTGACCTCCGGCCACAGGCGCTTGACGGCCTGCGCCATGACGTGGGAACAGGTGTGCCAGTACGTTTTGCGGTACTGCGGGTTTTCAAACGAGAATTCATTGTTTTCGGACATGGTTTTCTGCCTCCTAAATTGATTTGGGGCAAAACAAAAACGCCTTACCCCTGTCGTTTCAGGGGTGAGGCGCTGTACGCTCCACGGTTCCACCCTGCTTACGGACGAAAAAACATCCGTCGCTTTGTGTCTCTGTAACGGGAGAACCCGGCGGCGCATTTCCGCGCCGCGGCTCAGAAGCGGTATCCGGGCGGGCCGCGCAAAGGCTCTTGCAGCATACGAGCCTCTCTCTGTGATGCGCTGCCGGTGCCGGGACGTGTCTTCGTCTCAGCCTTTTCTGGATGCTACAATAGCACGTTTCCGGGGTTCTGTCAATCCCCCGCGGACACGGAAATGCGTTGCAAACCGGCTTTTTTTCTGGTATCATAGCCTCAGAATCAGACAGGGAGGCCGACTATGGACCTTTGTAATATCAACGAGATCAAGGCGCTGCTCGCGCGGCACGGATTCCATTTTTCCAAGGCCAAGGGGCAGAATTTCCTGACGCAGAGCTGGGTGCCGCAGAACATCGTGCTCGAATCCGGCGTGGACGAGACGTGCGGCGTGCTGGAGGTCGGCCCCGGCATCGGGCCGCTGACGCAGCAGCTGTGCCGGTACGCGAAAAAGGTCGTCGCGGTCGAGGTCGACCGGACGCTCCAGCCCGTGCTGGCCGAGACGATGGCGGGCAACGAAAATCTGGAAATCATCTTCGGCGACATTCTGAAAACGGACATTTCCGCGCTGGTACAGGAGGAATTCGCGGGCCTGCGCCCAATGGCCTGCGCGAATCTGCCGTATTATATCACCACGCCCGTGCTGGCAGCGCTTCTGGAGAGCCGTGCGTTCGAGGCCGTGACCGTCATGGTGCAGAAGGAGGTCGCGCAGCGCATCTGCTCGCCCGCAGGCAAGGGCGATTACGGCGCGTTCAGCGTCTTCTGCCAGTATTACGCCGAGCCGGAGCTGCTGTTCGACGTACCGGCAAGCTGCTTCATCCCGCAGCCGAAGGTCACGAGCGCGGTTTTAAAGCTCACCATGCGGAAAGAGCCGGTCTGCGAGATCAAAAGCGAGACCATGTTCTTCAAGGTCGTTCGCGCAGCGTTCGCCCAGCGCAGGAAGACGCTTCTGAACGCGCTTTCATCCGGGCTTTCGCAGTTTGACAAGCCCGCGCTTGCCGCCGTGATCGAAGATTGCGGCTTTGCGCCCACGGTGCGCGGGGAGACGCTGGATATTCCGGGCTTCGCCGCGATCGCGAACGCGCTGACGGAGCTGTAATGTATTTCGTCTATATGCTCCGCTGCCGGGGCGGGAGTCTGTATACCGGCATTGCTGCCGACATGGAAAAGCGCCTGCGGCAGCACGCGTCCGGCGGCGCGGCCTGCGCAAAATACACGCGTGCCCACCCGCCCGAAGCCCTCGCCGCACTCTATCAGGCGGAGGACCACGCAGCCGCCGCACGGCTGGAAGCGTTCCTCAAGATGCTCCCGCCCGCAAAAAAGAGGATGCTGGCCGCAGGAGAAGCAGCGCCGGAGGCGCTGTTCGCGGAAAGGCTGAGCGGGCGTGTCTATCTCCGCCGCACGGACGAAGAGCTGCGCCTGAACGCGCTGCTGGCGGCACTGCACAGCGAAGGATAAAAAACGCCCCCACCGGCCGGTGGGGGCGTTTTGCACGGCTTACTTCGATGATGTCGGGTCGTAATTGCGGCCAAATTTGAGATCTTCAAATTTGATCGTCGCGCTTTCGGGGTGCATGGGGCGTGCGCTTTGCTTGGACAGTGCGGGCGCGGAGGCGGTCTTCGTTTCGGCTCCGCTGTCGCTGCCGATCAGCTTTTCGAGGTTGTCGGAGATCTCCGTCGCGATTTTCTCTGCGTCCTCACTGGGAGCGGGAGCGGGCGCTGCGGGCTGCTCTGCCTGCCAGTCGTAGGGCTTTTCATGCGCAGGCT
>OOBZ01002565.1_pt1 | contig 10806 bp, 13 predicted proteins | sample 1671601 | NCBI WGS metagenome assembly OOBZ01 (sample SAMN06348173, study PRJEB24527) | human gut metagenome | biome: human gut; feature: ankylosing spondylitis patient; material: feces | host: Homo sapiens | place: China | collected 2015-10
CTCCACTTGGAAATTGGCTGAAGGAACACGGAGGAGACTCTGTTAAGCTTACTTTGCGATGGTAAAGATTTCTTGATGGTCTTTGACTTTGTCGATAACGCAAATATGTTCAACTGCCCCTATTCCTTGCATCGGCTATTCAACATCGCTGGCTATCGAGAAGGTGGGCTCGTTCTCGGAAAGTACGCCGATATCAAATGGGATAATGATATGTTTTCAAAGGGTGAGAAGCCCGATGTACTGATTGATTACCCCGTTCATGCCCTGGACTATGAGCTTATCGATCTATTCAATTGGCAAGATCAAGCAAAAGATATGCTCCCCCAGATGGAGCTAACTCGCCGAGTCAGTGCTCAAAGCGAAACGATAGATCGCTACATTCGTGAGGGGAAAATTACACCTGATCTTGTCGTTCCTTTTAGTGAGCACAGAAAGTTCTATTACTTCAACCAGGAGCGCCCCGCTGAATTCGCCAAGCAATTTGGCTGGAAGTTGATCACACCAGCAATCATGTCTGTAGCGTAGAGAATCCATAGCATCTGTAGAATCCTTGGTCTTCGACTGATAAATCGCCAATCGTGCGTCTTGCTGGTCCTCTGGCTTCTCTGCTTCCATCGCACGTAATGTTTCAAAATCGATAAACCATTTGGCGAGTTCCTTTTCCCTGCCCTTGATGGCATAGTTTTCCAATAATTCCTTGACGAGGGCGAACATAGATACAACATTGTATCGCTTTAATTCCGGCGTCTTTTCGGGGAACATCAAGAGCAAATAATTTAAAACGCGTTTGACTTTTTTTGCGATATCGCCGTTGGCATCAAAATCCTGATACTCTATGTACATTGTGTTTAAATTTCGATCTTTGATATCGCAGATATCCCCATTGATTGTTAGCAGCGTCAATTGGGCAGCGACATGTTCATGAGAAAATCGGCTGTTCTGGAAATTAACGATGTCGGTGAAAAACGGGTGGGCAGCTAGTTGTTTTATGTAGTTGCGCATATTACCTGGATATGCATTGCGCTTTTCCTGTGCTTTCAAAGTTGTACCATTCTGTAAGCGGAGGAACATTTCGCTGATTTCTTCGTCTGATACATCATCCGAAATGACAAAATCCAGGTTATAGCTATGCAGTTTGTCCAGCAAGTCCATGTCGAGATCATCATATTTTTGACCAGCAATATCAATACCATCGACGGGGTCTGCATCTTTTGCGAGAGCAAATCCGCCGGAAAAAAACTCCCAAATCGTGCGGAGCCGCTGCTGACCGTCGATGACATCATATGTGTCTTTGCCGGTCTTGTGCATATACATTTTAGGAATGTCGTATTCTCGCAGCATGGAATCAATCAGTAGTTGCTTTTGAGCCTTAGACCATACTGCGGGACGTTGATAGTCGGGATTTGTGTTTATTTTACTTCGTCTGATAAATGTGGATTGTGCGGTTAGTGTCTTTTTCGATATCATCCCGTTTGCCTCCGTCATTTTCTCTCAGTTATTTATCTGATATTGCCTTGCCTTCTCATCTCATATCTTCTAATCCTCTTGAAAACATAGGGCCATGGTTCAGCTAAGAACATGAGAACGAATTAGGACTTCCCAATAAGACTTAGATTCATATGTCTTCGCCAAAATAGCGACCTAATGCCGCATCGGAAAAACTATTCAACTTTTTAATGTCCTCTTGGGTGAGCTTCTTAAAAATTTGGCGGTCAATTTGAATAGTCCCCAAGTATTTGGCGTGATGCATGAATCCCATATCTTCAAAACGTTTGAAGGGCATATTTAAGATAAGGCGTTCAACATCTTTTTCGGTGTAGCCACCTTTTGTAAAGATACATGCCTTCTTTTCTGCTGGAAATCCACGCTCGATACGGTTTTCATAATAAGCAGTAAACGCCTCAACCACATCCGACAGTCGAGCATCACCATCTCGGCTCATGTGCTCTAAGAAAGCTCGTATGAAAACCGGCTTATAAGAATAACTCATGGTCATAGTTTGAGCCATATCCATGAACATGTCCTTCATTGTTGAAGAACTTCTTTCCTTAGGTGGCCTGGGGCTTCAGTACTGTCTCAAATCTGAAGCAGCGTATGCCAATCTAACGGAGAAAAAAAACGAGCTGCTCGCCGTCCCTTATGCGGAGTTCAATGACCGGTACAATCAGCGGGACATCACAGCAAGAAAAAAAATGCGTGATCTTGTCGATTCCGAATCCAACAAGGTCACAAAGGTATTCAGCACTCTGTTTGAGAGGTGATGATAATGCGGGCATATGCAGAGGCGTACTTAAACGATGTGGTGGAGAGCCAAGGCAAGCTCTTTGATTTTGTGGCACAGGAATATCCTGACAAGGATACCGAGGAGTTCATTAACACCTATATGGCGAGCAAGGCACGAAAAAGCATTGATGAGGCAAAAGCCTATGTCAATACAATGGACGCAAAGGAGCTTTGGGCTTATTTCACTGAAACGGAAAACTATCGTCTGAAAGATGGCAAGGCTTTGGAAGGGTTTATGCCGTCTTGGATCGGAGAATTTTACGCCTATTACCAGTGGTATTACAATCTGCCGAGTGCAGAGCTTGTCAAGAAAATCCCCGTGTCCTTTTTGAAAAAGGCGTATGCCGGACTTCACGACTTGGAGCTTGACTTGGCGGTGAAAAAAGTGGGTGAAGCGTGATGGCGGTTATTTGCTTTCACAATCCGAATGAAGAAAACGGGTATTTGAGTAACTGGTATCCCTCCCCGTTTACGCTGGATGGCGTTGCGTTTTCCTCGATGGAGCAGTATATGATGTACCGCAAGGCGGTCTGTTTTGGCGATGATAAAGTCGCCGCACAGATCCTCGCCACGGAGGATGTTGCCGAAATCAAGGCTCTCGGGCGTCTTGTCTCTGGATATGACGAAAGCCTATGGAATGGTATCCGGCAAATCGTTGTCTATGAGGGAATTTTTGCAAAGTTTTCGCAGAACCCCGAGTTGCGAGAGCAGCTAAAAGATACTGGGAAAGCATTTCTCGCAGAATGCGCAGTGAAAGATCGGATATGGGGCATCGGACTGTCTATGCGTGATCCAGCCCGACTTGACCGGGCTAAATGGCAAGGGCAGAATCTGCTTGGTTATACCCTTATGATGGTGCGTGAAAAGCTGTAATTAACATATCCTTGGGAACAGCGTAAGTGCAAGGATGTTGCTCCATTACAAAGAGGTTTTGATTTGCCAACATCTCAAATGGTGGAAGGTAAATTTCCGGTGGTAATGTCTAATGGGGTCGGCGGATACCACAACGAGTATAAAGTTAAGGGGCCTGGTGTTATTACAGGCCGTTCGGGAACAATAGGAAAACTTCAATATATACTCGTATGAGGGCGTTTTTACTGGGTTGTTTTCGCTCGTTCAGGTATTTGTTGCAATGAATCCTGATGAAACCCGCTATTTTGCTAATCCTGGCCCAGACGGAAAGTTCAACACAGATTATTATTTCCATTGGGCAGACTTTAACAATGAGCCGATCAACAATTGGAAAGCTATCGCCTCTTCCCTGCTGTCTATCCCGATGGCACACCAGCTCATTGGGTTCTATACTGTTGCCGACAATGCTGACGGTATTCTGAAGGTAATGCGAAGTTATCAGTACTACGCAGCCAGTGCCATCTCCGATGTGGTATCCAAGACGAAATGGGATAGCGGAAAGCAACGTGGCGGCTACATTTGGCATACCACCGGTTCAGGCAAAACGATGACGAGTTTCAAGTCGGCGCAGTTGATAGCGAACTCCAATGATGCTGATAAGGTTATTTTTCTTACCGACCGTATCGAATTAGGGACACAGTCACTCAAGGAATATCGGGCATTTGCGGATGAAAATGAAACAGTACAGGCAACGGAGAACACACACGTTCTTTTGTCGAAATTGAAAAGTGATGCTCATGAAGATACGCTTATTGTGACCTCCATCCAGAAAATGAGCAACATCAAGGATGAAACAGGGGGGATGAATGCCCATGACATTGAGGTAGTCAACAGCAAACGCCTTGTGTTCATCGTTGATGAAGCACATCGTTCGACTTTCGGTGATATGCTCACAATCATAAAAGATACATTCCCCAACGCAATTTTCTTTGGGTTCACCGGTACACCGGTATTTGAAGAGAACGCAAAGAAAAGCAATGCCCAAACGGATGTGTTTGGAAACGAGCTTCATAGATATAGCATAGCTGATGGTATCAGAGACAAGAATGTCCTTGGTTTTGACCCTTACAAAGTGTTGACTTTCCGTGATAAAGATGTTCGCAAGGTAGTTGCTTTGGAAAAAGCGAGAGCAGCAACTAAAGAAGAGGCAATCAACGATCCGAAAAAGGCGAAAATATTCTATGAGTATATGGACTCTTCCACCGTCAAGATGGCGGGCTTCTTGGGTGGGGATGGAAAGTGGGTTAAGGGAATTGAAGATTATCTTCCCAAAACTCAGTATCTTTCCTCAGAACATCAAAGCAAGGTGGTTGAGGATATTCAAGATAACTGGCTCACTTTGAGTCACAATGGGAAATTCCACGCAATCTTTGCAACGAGTACCTAATCAACACATGAATAACATCTATCAAAAAGTATGCCTTTTGATACACCGAGGGCCATCCCTGATGGGCTACCCTCTGCAGTTCAACTGGCATTGCACAACAAGGAAGCATCCTGGCCTCTCTTGATATTAGGTACATTCTGAGGCACACAGTGTTCATTGCTGGCAAAGTAAAGGCTGTTGAGCCGATACTAGCTATCAAGGATAACTTTTGCCAATCTGGGTTGTTTGGTTTTCCTATCTGATCCTTCACGGGGCGATTTCAGTTGAGCCACCAGTGTTTCTCCTATCGGGCGTTAACATCCTAGTGGCGTCCGGCTGAAATAGCCCCCAAGGGCCCGGCAAGAAAAGCTAATTGGGGGCAAAAGAAAAAGCCATTACGGAAGAATCCGGCTCTCTGGTGCGAGGCCTTTAATGAGGGCTCTACACTTCTGTGTGCACTGGATCGCGTCTTTGATGAAACTACGGTATTCAAGCTGCGGGGCGAGAGTTTTCGCAGGAAGAAGCCGGATGAGTATTCCGCGCGAGATTGCGCAGCGTGACCGCTGAGATTGAACATCCATTCCGGTGGAATTAAGCACCCTCGCCGCCGTCGTTGAGCATTGCGGTAAAATGTAGATATGCATGTAAATTTCGGAGTTGCAAGTCCAGATGCACGGTGGAAGAAGTCCACCATCACGGGAAATTAGGTCCACCGTCACGGGTATGAGGTCCATAGTGAGCAGCGGGCATGATGCGGTGTTATAGGGCGTTCATTCGTGTTCTTTGAGAAATATCTCGGCGTTGCCTGAAGCAGCGGCGTACTGCCGGCTGTATAGGCGGAATGGGGGTAGAATGCGATGGCCAGTTAAGCCATCAGGAATGGTGGCACTGGTATCGAAGCACCAGCGGCCCGGAAATCGAACAGGCGGAGCGCCGTCAGGCAGCGCAGGTGGGAGCGAACCAGAGCTCCTGGCTGCATGAAGTTGCCCGCATTACCCACACCGCTGCCGAAAACTATCTGAGCGCCGCCCGTGAGCTGCTGTCAGCCATGCCGCCGAAGAACGTCAAGGAATTGGCATGGAAAGCGCTGCTCTGTCAACTGACTGTCGCGCTTGCGGAGAGTGGTCTGTGGTCCAACCAAGAGAAAACGAATGCTGGGCTGTTCGTCAACGGCCAGAGTTTCTATCCCTACCGGGCTGCCGCAACTGACCTTGCGAGAATGAGCGGAATTTGCAGCGAGGACGAACTTGCGCGGGCTTGCCTGAACCGTCGGCCGCTGTTTCAGGAGGAGGGCAGCCTGACTCCGGATAGCTGCGGCACCTTCTGGGAACAGATCATCGCGCAGCTGCCGCCCTACTATGATGAAACGCAGCCGGCATTCGAAAACGGTGATTTGGACATCTGCCTGCCGCTATGCGTCAGCGGGGATACGGAGGACGCCATTCGGGCGCTCTTTGAAAACCTTTTCCCTTTGGTGTCCTTCTTCGCCGGAGCCACGGAAGAGGCCGCTGACCGGCGCAATGACCGGCTCCTTGGCTTTTTTACCGCGCACTGGAAGAAGCTGCGTGGCGAATATGCGGAGCCGCTGTCCTTCCATGACGGCAATTCCCTGAACTTTGCCCGCAGGTATCCCCAGCTGCGGGAACGCTGGACACGGGAAGAACTGGAGGATATGGACAGCGTGACCATGCTTTCCGAGCTGTACCGCGCGGATCCGGAGCAGGCCATCACTATCTGGCGCTCCATCGCGGGAACCGATCAGCCGCTGACCGATCCCAGAACCGCGGAGGACTTTCTGCGGGAACTGGAGCCGGTCTGGTATGATGGAGATCTGCGCCCCATTCTGGAACTGCTCAAAAAGGACGAGGCATTTGCAAAACAGATCTTTCAAAGCGCTTATGTGGATTCCATGTTGGAAGACATCCTTCGGGCAGCCTATACCTGCGATTCGCCCGCTCTGGCGGAGCACCTCTTTGAATTGCTGAAGGAGAACCCGCTGCCCCGCCGAAAATGGACGGAATCCTATGAGGAGTTTGAAGAAATGATGGAGGAACTGTCGGAGTTCGAAGAAATCTCGGAGCCAGTGCCTCCACCCAGAGCGAAAACTTCTGAGATTCCGGATGACGGCACCATCTATTCCTATTGCCAGATTCAGTTTCCTGGTATGAAACGGACGTATGCCTACCTTACGAATGGACTTGATTTGGAGGCAGGGGATCAGGTCTATGCGCCGCTTGGCCACACGGACACGCCTGTATTGGGGACGGTAACGGCTGTGGAAAGCCATAGCAGAAGCACTGCTCCCTACCCGCCAGAAAAGACGAAAAAAGTTCTTCGCATCCAGAAATTGTCGCCCGACATTTGAGAAGTTCACTGATTTTGGCCAAACTGAGCCTAATACTCGTAGAAGGCACGTAGAAAAATATTATTTGCCAATCCGGGTTATTGATACTCTGAAATTTTATCGATTGGCTTCCGGTTTCCGACAATAAGCGGTTCGTTGCTCCCGACAAAATATGGTTGGAAACTCCCGACGAGTTTTCCACCAACGCATGAAGCATGCAACCAAACACTACCCCCGCGGTGCTTAAACCCTTAAAAACCGGACTGCCGCTGGGTACCGCAGAATACAGTTACACCCGACGCGAACACATCACTCATAAAAAGAGTAGGTATCCCATGGATCTCCACGGATACCTACTCTTCTTTTCACTGTTAATGCCACAGTCGTTGCTGGATCTCACTTTTCAAAAACAACTTGCTTTTAGGAGCTTCCTTGATCGGGTGCAGTTTATCTCGGCGAATTAGATCATCGATATTCTGTTTGGAACATTGAAGCTGTTCTGCCGCCTCGGCTGTGGTAATCACACGCTGGCGAACAAAGTCAGCAAAATCTTCCTGCGACAGAGGAACTAATTTACCGATTCGATAGAGCTCACTATCCGAGATTGTAAGCTGCTCCCCCCATGAGATACCATACCCGCCCACCTGAATCTTGACATTCTGAAAGTAATCATTGTTTTTCAGTACAGGTGTAAATGCCTGACTGGAAGACAGCACCTTGGTAAGATCACAGAGCTTCGTTTCTCCGTTACGAAAGAACACCAGGAGTCTTTTCTTAGGCAACACAACGATATCTTCGATCTTCCGATCAAATCTCGCAGAAAAGCTCTCAGGCAATTCCTGGAGCGGTATCTCGGCGATATAGTAACTATCCTGAGCGCATCGCCCTTCCGCTTTTAGCAGCAGTTGAAATTCATCATAAGAATTCAGTTCATTCTCCTTTAGGATCTGACCGATATTCTGACGATCAGAAGGAATAATACGCTGCTGCACCCAAACCTTGCTCCAGTACGCATTAATGGTCTTACTGCCTCTTTTTAGGATAGAAGAAAGGATCAGCGGGGTATCCCAAGGATCTGCATCATCTGGTAGCTCAATATAGAACCGTTTTTCATGCTCATAATAGAAGAGATATGCGATGTCACTCCGCAATGTGTCCTGTTCGTCTCTGATTGCAAAAACTCTCATAGTACTGCCACCTCCGCTCAATCATTTCCCATATCCGATCCTGCCAAAGCTGCGGGAGCACCGGATCAAGGCCATCTAATATGAACTCTCGATCAGAGCTGTGTAAAGGCCGCAGTACCGGCATTTCAGATGCAGGAATCAGCTTAAGATTTTCCTGTGCAGAGTGCGAACCAACAAAGCATTGGATCTGCTTATCCTGCATCACATCAAAACTTCGGACAGCATCCTCATCGTGGCAATTAAAAAGCAACGATAAGCCGTGATCGAAAATTGGTGCCAGGCGGATCGTTCTTTTTTTTGTGTTTCGGAGGACCTCGATATTTGCCCCGTGGCGATCTCGATTCAAAAGAAGAAAATCTACCACCAGCATCTGATAAACATAGTCTGCCCATCCGTTCCGAGCGCAGAACGTCAGCGGTGTCTCCCCTTCTTGACGCTCTAATTCATAGAACACATCCAGCGCGACCTTGTCTTCCCCACGCTGCTTGAAATCCTCCGAAGCGCAAAGATACGTTTCAAGCGTTCGTCCTTGAACGTCGATATCTGCGTGGATTAGTTGATAATGAAGGTGGTCTACTCCCAGCACAGTCAGTAACCTGTCCGCGATGATTTCATTGGCGCATTCGTGCCCTACAACGCCGTTTACAGAATCGAAATTTGACAGTTTATAATATATCTTCTGGCCACCGAACTCGGTAGTTGCCTTCAAAAACGAACCCGCTGTTCCCGAAGAAGATCGAATCAAAGACCATGACAAATGCGTGAGGTCCTGTTTTTCATGAATGATTTCAGTTTTCATGTTCCACCTCCGTCCATCAGTATCATAGCATTATTACTTGTCGTAAGTCAAGTAGTGATGTTTCTTTTTTAACTCGACATTTTCCGGAACATCGCCTATAATCTGGAGTATACTTGTTTGCTGCGGAAGGAGCGTTTGCTGTGAAAATAATAGATCCTGTTGCCATGTCCCGGTTTACCGCTCTGCGGGAAGCCGCCGGAAAGATCGACCGTCTGGTCCCCCACGTCCGCCTCATGGAGCAATCGCCCCACGAAAGCCGGGATACCGCCTCCGTGGCACTGGAATTTCCAACCCCTCTGGTAATCCTCAATTCCACAATTCGGCACGCTCTGTCATTCCTGTTCTCAGCCTGCGACACCGTGCAGACAGATAAGACGGAGCGCGGCATCTGCTTCACCTTCACCGTTTCCCAGATGTGGGTCACGGAGGATTCGGAATGAACCGCCCCTCGGATATTGAAAAGCTATCCTCTGACAAGTGTTAGATCTATTAAGCACATTCAAGGCGCACAAAAATAAGAAGCCATTCGCAGGACCAAGCAAATCAGATGAAGGGGGGGATTTCATGATTTATTGTATGTCCGATATCCATGGAGAAATTGATCGATACCATGAGATGCTGAAGCTCATCCAATTTTCCGAAAAAGACACGCTCTATATTCTTGGTGATGTTATAGACAGAAAACCCGGCGGCGTTGATATCCTTAAAGAAATCATGGATACCCCGAACATCATCATGCTACTTGGAAATCACGAGCAGATGTGCCTTGATACACTGGGACCTGTCAGCGTTTATGGCAGCCGTTCCCTGTGGCAGCAAAATGGCGGGCAGGATACATATGGAGAACTGCTCTACGCATGCTCGAAGGCCGAACGGAAAAAGATACTCAGGTTTCTAATGAGCCTGCCGGATTTTTGAGAACTAGAGGTGAACGGCCGGCAGTTCTATCTCGTGCACGCGTTTCCATCAGATAAACCGGATGAACGGATTTGGAATCGCCCAGACCCGAAGGCTCCATCTCCTATGGAAACCCATACCGTAATTGTGGGCCACACGCCGACTTGCTATCTGTCTGAGAATTACAGTGATGGATTTTCAGGCACATTCTTATAGGAGAATTTATGAAATTATTATTCGTATCATTAGGCTGTGACAAGAACCTTGTAGATTCCGAAGAAATGCTCGGACTTCTTACAGGTAACGGGTTCGAGATCGTAGATGATGAAACTGAAGCAGAGGCCATTGTGGTGAACACCTGCTGCTTCATCAATGACGCAAAGGAAGAGAGCGTCAACACCATCCTTGAGATGGCAGAATACAAGAAAACCGGGAGCTGTAAAGTCCTGGTTGTCACAGGATGTATGGCACAGCGTTATAAGAATGAGATCATTGAGGAAGTACCGGAAGTAGATGCAGTACTTGGCACAACTTCCTACGGAGATATCCTTAAGGCAATCCGTGAAGCAATGGAAGGAAAACATTTCCAGGAATTTAAAGATATTGATTACCTTCCGGAAAAGCTTGGCAAACGTGTTCTCACAACAGGCGGACATTTCGGATACCTCAAGATAGCAGAAGGCTGTGATAAACACTGCACCTACTGTATCATCCCGAAACTTCGCGGTAAATTCCGAAGCGTTCCGATGGAACGTCTGGTAACACAGGCAAAGGAGATGGCAGAGGAAGGCGTAAAGGAGCTGATCCTTGTCGCACAGGAGACAACCGTATATGGAACTGACATATATGGAAAGAAATCTCTTCATATCCTCCTGAAAGAGTTATGCAAGATCAAAGGAATCCGCTGGATCCGCGTGCTTTACTGCTATCCGGAGGAAATTTACGATGAACTGATCCAGACCATGAAAGAGATCGGAAGAGCACACGTCTGAACTCCAGTCACACTTGAATCTCGTAT
>OOBZ01002571.1_pt1 | contig 10787 bp, 12 predicted proteins | sample 1671601 | NCBI WGS metagenome assembly OOBZ01 (sample SAMN06348173, study PRJEB24527) | human gut metagenome | biome: human gut; feature: ankylosing spondylitis patient; material: feces | host: Homo sapiens | place: China | collected 2015-10
CATTCTTATGGGGTAAGGGGAACTATACCCTTTTTTATGTAATATAGCTATTATTATAACTATAAGCAAAAGGACGAATGAAAAAACTCTCGTTTTTTCACACGCCCTTTTTTTTTGTTTCATTAGGACACATATATAAAACGAATCAATTAATACGAAACATTCAAGGAGGAACAAATTATGCTTACATGCGAGAAATGTAACGAAAAGAAACCAAACGTAGCCGATTTGATAACCAATGGAAAACCGATGCTATCAATGAAAGAATGTTATATATGTGGAAGAAAAACATGAATACAGTATTTTGATTTCGTAGATGGAAGATTCGTTTTGAAAGAGAAATGTCTGAATCCATATTGTAGAAGATATAACAAATGGGCAGTGAAATAGAGAAGTAAAACAATGTATCTACACAGGACGTAATCGTGATTGGTTGCTTCTTTTTGCGTATTAAGATGAAAAGTTTTGTAAATATCGTGACGAATTTCGTTTATTGTGAGCCTCATTATAATTATCAAAACGATAGGAGAACAATATTATGTTTCAAACAGAAAAACTAACACAGATAATTGATCAGTTACGGAATACAGAAGGAATGGGATATTTCGATACCCTCAAATTGGTACTCCAGTTAATAGGTATCTTTATCGGACCTGTATTGATTTTAGCAGTACTTATTTTCATCTGGATAAAACTTCCACGGTTTTTATCTGTTAAGATGACACGAACAGAGGATATTCCAGTTGAAATCGGAATCAAGCAGAACCCGAAAAAGAAGAGTTGGAAAATTAAATATGTATGCTGGTATGGCGACGCGTTTAAAAAGAGGCTTGATAAAAGACAAACAATCGAGACAGCAGCAAAATGGATCCTTGCGATTCCTGTTTGCTTAATTTTGAGCCCGTTCTTATTTGTGACTACAGGTCTTTCACTTTTTATAGGTCTTGTTTATTTCAAGATTTTGCTCTATTTGTTTATTGAAACATATCTTGATGAATGGGGAGATGTTTTAGATGAAGAACGGGATCGGTTGAAACGACTAGAAAGAAAGACATCTGATGTTCTTAGTACTATAAATCGTGACAAAGAAACACGAGTTAGCAGTACTTATGTATTAAGTCGGATACAAGCAGAATTAGCTTCAGAATGTGTAGTCATCAATAAAAAAGAATAGTAAATATAGCAGGCATGGTTGTACATACGTTATGTTCCGTTATTTTGTAGAAAAGAGCTACGTTATGAGAGCAGAACGTTTACCTCAGATATTAACAAACAACAAATTGATCGTTCTCGACTATGTCGGAAACTACCAGACGGATTGGGACTTGCGGGTATTCGCCCGTGAGTTTCCAATGTATCCATTATCGTTCAAAATCGTCTGCTGGTGTTTGGCTCAATATAACCTGTATTCAAATTTATTTCATTTTTCTGACGAATTCGAACAGGTGTGAGCCTTATAAATATTAGAACAAGCATTCACCATTACAAAGAAAGGACGAAACGATATGATTTACATCGGAAATCTTGATTCATTATCAGAAAAAGATTACAAAACAATCGCAAATGATTCACCAGATAAGCTACTATTGTTTGCAAAGAAAGGTGCAACGGTCCCAGTAACTCAGGCTGTTAAGTTTGGTTCACTTACAGCAAAAGTAAACGAGTTTGAGATCGTAGAAGCGGAAAGCATCGATCTTAAAGCTTATTACATTGGAAAGCAGGATACAGAAAACGGAATCAAATTACTTGGAAACCTCGGATTTAGTGCCGAATTAATCGCAACCGTGTGCCCGCAGCAGAGAAAGAGACGTTCCACAAAAACGAAATCAGAAGCTGCAGAAAAGTCGGTTGAAAAAGAAAAGGCACAGGCTGTTTCCGAACCGGTTGTTCTTGAGGACAGAGTAACAGACAAGGCTGTTTCAAAAGGATTGGCTGTTGAGAAAGAATCAAAACCAAAAGCAGCCATTGCAGAGAAACAAACAAAAGATAAGAATACGACAAGCACAACACCGATTAAATCTTTAAACGACGAAGAGGCGAATATGTCAGAGATTGTTCGAAAATTCTTCAAACAGATGTCAGTCCGTGTTACTGACTTAAAACGGTATAAAGGTAGCAATGAAGACTTAGTATTCGATATTGCAAACGTATTCAGCATCATGGAAGCTAAGAATACAAAAGATTTGTTATCTGAATTGGAACTTAAGTTCACAGAAGAGGATGCAAAGACAATTTACACCTGGGTAAAACCAAATATTAAGAAACTGACGCTGTTAGCAGAAGACGTATTACAGGAAATGTAAAAGTCATGTTACGATTGAATATCTCGTCGAATTTGTTAAAAAAAATGGAAGAGACTGGCTTATGCTGGTCTCTTTTTTTTTGTTTCCGTTCATTTTGTGTGCAGTTATTCGTTACATATTTAAGATACAAACAAATTATACAATTCAAGGAGGAAACAAAATGAAAACAAACAAATTAAGCTACGAGGAACAGGTATTAAAGATTGGAAACGGCAAGATGTTAGAGCCAGGATTTTACAACGTTGATCTCGAAAAAGTAGAGGATATCAACGGTTTCCTAAAAAGCAGAACTCCGAACGAAAAGACAGATTCTATTCGATATGCTATTTTCGAAAAGGACGATACATCTATTCGATCTGAGAAATGTTATAACCTGCGAAATATGTGTGCCGTTGTGCTGCCGCAAAATTTAAAAACGATAGAAGAAGAAGCATTTTCGTTCTGCTTCAACTTGAAAGAGATTGTTTTCCCAGACGGATTAGAAGAAATTGGAGAAGACGCCTTTTTAATGTCAGGGTTACAATCCGTAACGATCCCCGCTTCTGTTAAAATGATTCGTGAGAGTGCTTTTCGTGTTTGTGAAAATTTAGTCTCGTTTACAATCGAAGAAAACGAGAAGCCATGTTTTGTGATATATCTTGGTTCAAGGATGTTTGAAGATTGTTCTAAATTGAGAGATCTTTCTCTTTCAAACTGTGTACTGCATATTCCGAACGAGTTCTGCCAAAAATGCAATTCGCTAACAAATGTCGATCTACCAGAGTCGGTGCTGACTATAGATGCATGGGCATTTGGAAGGTGTCATAATCTCGAAACGGTAAAAATCGGTGCCAACATAGAATATATCGATAACTGTGCATTTGCTCTTAGCGAAAATTTCGATATCGAATATTGCGGCATCAAAACAAGCATTAACGATCTCTGGTCAGAATCACTTTGCGATCGATTAAAATGGGTTCATGAATTAATAACAAAAAGCGAAACAGCAATTAATTCGAAAAAGATTGAAGAAATCAAATCGTTGCTTAAATGTCACGATAATTACAGTTTAGATACGACTCAGGTAAATTATGAGTTAGTGAAGGCTATAAGGGTTATTTTAGGCATTGATGAACGTAACGAAGCGTAAACGAAAGAATGAGACTGACATATGTTGGTCTCTTTCTTTTTGTTTGCGCATATTAGGAACATATTTATGATATGGATATTCATGGCTTCAGGGTAATGATATCGTAACGAATCTTGATTTCTTACTGCCTGAATTCCATCGTACTACAAAGCTGTGATGGATGAAGCAAGAAGCTCGGTTACTTGTATCCGAGTAGTTCACTATATGACGAATTGACCATAAATTGAGCCTTATCAGATATAAACAGACAGAAGAAAAGGGGATTAAATCATGAAATCTAATTCATCAACTCGCGTATAAAATAACTGATAAAAATGGAGGTATGCGTACTATGCAGGAAGTGAAAATATTCATAATAGAGGATGATTATCGTAATGTGACTGTAGAAACAGCTGCAGAAAATCATCATTTTCTGATTCGTGACACAAAAGCAAACATTGATCAAGTAAAAGAATTGCTTCCGGATTATGACGTAATCGAATTGAATCCTATGAAACATGCTATTGACTATCTTTCGTTGATTACTAACGAAGAGGAAGCAAAATGGTTTGTAGATCTTTTACTTCAGACCGATAGAGCTGTATCTGATTCAAATGAAGAAACTATTTACGATAAAATGGAAAAACAGCTTTTAGGTGACGCGATAGAAGCAACATTAGCAAAAAAGCATTGTTCATTTAAAACTGTCTTCGAATTATTAAATCATGAGCTTAAAATTAGTTATGAACGATGTGAAAACAACGAATCATCAATACCACAGTCAATGCTTCGATCGTACAATGATATAATATCGAGCCCAGAAATGGATAAAATTCGAATTCAAACATTACTAACGGCATGCTTATTGCTATTAGGTCAGGTATATAATCCGTTAGTATTAGGACATATCGTTCCTTCTGAACGAGATGATATTCTTAGTGACTGCATTACAAAAATGAAAACGGAAACAAAAGTTGCTATTGTCATACCAAATCCATCTGTTCATTTTGCTTATGAAAGCATTATGTTGAATATATTCGTTTGGTTGTGTAGAAAATGTGAGTGCTTTGATATTGTTAACGAATCGAAATAAATATATGTGAAGTAAAATATAAAAAAAAGAGCCCGTATGTTGGACTCTTTCTTTTTAGTTACAACGAAGTATTCATTTTCCGGATAATGAATACAACTTGGCTACATGCTGATCTCTTTTATTTTGTTTTCGATTCTTTTGTGTGCATCGATATGACCCATATTTAAGAAGTAGTACGGGAGGTCTCGATTTCTGGTATCCGGGAAATTCAAATTAACAAATCAAATGCACACGGAAAGGATGAAAACGAATGAGTGATAAGAAAATCAGAGAAACAACAGTAGTTAAAGGGTACAAAGTGTTCGATCCAGATTGGACTTGTGACCCAACATATATAAACGCAAAACAATATACATGTCCAGGTCGTTTTGAAGAGGATTTAAAACCTATTGTTACAAAACAGGGTATGCATTTCTGTAAAAATCTAACGTCATGTTTTAGTTATTATGAATTCGATCCAGCTAAAAAAGTCGCAGAAGTTGCTGCATATGGTGACATCTCCGAGGATGGGAATCTGGTATGTACTAATAAACTCGAAATCATTCGAGAACTGTCATGGTATGAGGTTCTTGATCTTGTGAATGAAGGGAAATATTGTACCGGATTTAACAATTCAGGCGATAACAATGTTGGATGTAATAATAACGGTTGTCGTAATTCTGGAAATGTTAATAACGGAGATTTAAACACCGGTGATGGAAATTGTGGTGATGGAAATACAGGTTGTAATAATACTGGTAATTGGAATACTGGCTTTTGTAACTCAGGTAATAGCAACACTGGTGACGACAATGTCGGTGATTACAATAGTGGGATCAAAAATTTTGGACACAGTAACACTGGTTGTCAAAATATCGGAAATCAAAACACCGGAAACAAAAATATAGGACATTCTAATGTTGGTAATAATAATGCAGGCAATCTCAATACCGGTAATTATAATCTTGGTAATGAAAACACGGGAATCGGAAATTCTGGTAACAATAACACGGGAGATTGGAACAAATCTGATGGAAATACTGGATGTTTCAATACCAAAGACCAACCATTAATGATGTTTTTCAACAAACCATACCGTATAACACTTGATGAGTGGCGGAGATCGAAAGCGTATAAGATTCTGTTAACAATGCCTATGTTGACTTTTAAAGATACGGAATTTGAAAAAATAGAAGATGAACAAAAGTGTGATGATTCAAGAAAAGAACCAATGTGTGATTACGATTATGATAAGACAAAAAACGAAGAATCAACATCCGAAATCGCATATATCAGATTACAGTGGTGGGATAATCTTAATGATCGTGACAAAGATGTAATCAGAAATATTCCTAATTTCGATGAAGATGTTTTTCTGAAATGTATCTGCAGCTAATTTAGAGAACAGCATACATTTACGGTAGGTAGTTTATTTTATAGCTGAGTTGGATGACCAGCTTTTTCACAATTCTTTGCGATTTCCTGACGAGTTTTCCAGAAAATGAGCCTTATTAATATTAGATAAACAAATATTTGAGTTTGCAAACGTCGTATATTGGATGCCGATACCAGAATACGAATATAATAACGAGAACAAAGAAGAGAGGTAATAATTATGAGAACTATAGACAGCTATAATTGGGATGAACTTTATGCAAAAGCAAATGAGTTTGTCTCCAAATACATTCCAGTCGCAACAGTTAATACTAGCCGTAAAAGCTTCGCCAATAACCGCCCTAGCGTAGACATATCGTTTGCGGCTAAAGGAAATACAAAATACATCAAGTTAATTGACGAAATGCAATGTATCAGAAAATTAAAAGGCATAAATGGCAAGACCGGAAGAATTGTGAATGCCGAAATAATTTTTGCCACAGACGGCTCATTGGAGGTATAGAGATGAATCCAAATGCAGATGAATATAGCGAAGCTATCCAAAAAGCAATTATGGCAGTTGAAGTAAGCAATCTTTGGTTGCCTGTACCTTTATGTATTGTCGAGGACAGATACGGCGGTGCATATTCGGATGCATATTATCTGGCGTTTAAGAAGTAGGGCGGGAATTCTCAGTTACTTGTATCCGAGTAGTTCACATAGAAATAAGGAGTGAAACCTGCCGCCTAATGGTGTGCAGATCGGTTAGATAGAAATAAGGAGAAATAATTATGAAAAAGAAAGTAGCAGCATTAATCGTAACTTCAATAATAACAGCGACATTATTTGTTTCTGGTTGTAATATCCAGATTGTGGATGATGTTGATTCCAGCTCAAACTCGAATACAAGTACAAGCGAATCTCTTAAAGATGAATCATTGGTTTTAGTTGAAAAGGGAACACCGTATTCTGGGTATCAAATATATGCTGACAAAGAAACAGGTGTTATGTATCTTTGGATGTGGAGTGACAACAGAGGTGGATTAACTGTTATGCTTAACGAAGACGGATCACCAAAGATTTGGGACGGATTCATGGATACAAATGAGTGAAAATGCAAGGAGGGGATAGCTATGCATGGTGGTGGCGGATTGGCGTTTTAACATACTAAGCATGTTCTTTATGAACGGGCTTTTCTTTCGTACTGAAACCTGCCGCCTACTCAAGATAATTGAACTACTAATGTTCAATTATAGGCGTGCAGATCAGTTAGTCAAAACTTAGAAAAATGGAGGTAGTTGTTATGAAATACGACGATAATGTGGAATGTTGTGCAAATTGCAAATGGTTAGAACAAATACCAAGAAATAACCGTTATGGAGATACCGATAATCTTTGTATATATCTTGGATATTATTGTACTGGAATATACAAAGATCGAAACAAAGTCAGACATTTCACTCCTGGTGGTAGAGAGTTGAAATGTAACTATGAACGAAAAAGTAAACGAATATCAGAAACTGATACAGGTGAAATGAACGCGAATTTGTAAAACAACAAAAACATGGACACTAGTTATCAGTATCAGCAGGAATTGTTAACAATATATTAGAAACGATTAATTTGTTTCCAAGTCATCTAAACGATCTGCATGTGTTTCACACGAAAGGAAAGAAAGGAGATTTATAATATGGCTGATTATCAGGAGATTCGAGACAAGATGAAAGAAGAAAACTGCAAACGCAAGGAAGAGGAAAGACGAAACAAACCAAAGCTAGGTCTTACAGAAGAACAGATCCTAACAACAATCTGTGATTATAAGCGCATCTTAGACCGTGTGAAAGATGTTGCGGATGAAATTGGCTTTCTAACAGATGAATTTGATACTTTAGAACCAGACAAAACCGAGTTTTATGGCGATATGGTTCGGATTACTGCATACGATTCTCATTATGATATGTACGATTCTACGTCCGGTTCTTTTCCAATTCGTTTCTTATCAGAAGATGAATCTGAGCACAAAGACTGGTATGCAAAGAAACGAGAATCGTTGGAACAAGCTAGAGAAACGGAGCGTCTGGCTCAGGAAGAACGTAAAGAGCGAGCCGAATTAGAACGTCTGAGAAAGAAATATGAGGAGAAAAACGCATGTACGGATTAATCATCAAAAAGAAATGGCTCGATCTTATTGTTTCCGGAAAGAAAGTAATAGAGATCAAAGGCAGTGACACAAAAAGACAAAGTCAACTACCCATCACTAAAGTGACGGGCTTGTAAAAAGCCATGGTTGACTAGCCTCAGTTCTTGCATTGGTTTTTCATGTGAGAACTACGTTATCCGTAAATAGGTAGTTTATATCCCGGTGATAGTCACCTGCAGATGTCGTACCTAGTCTGCAGCTCTGAGGTTAGTGATTAAACAGTTCCAAAGGGTAGGAACAGTGTTGCTGACAGGAAACTATGGATAACATTGGCGAAGGTATAAAATGAGCAGACTGAAAGATATCTGTTCATTCTACAGTTGTGTGACACTGGTTTACAACACAAAGTTACACAGAAATAACAGAAAGGAGTGTCTGACATGGTATATGTGTTAGGACAGGACGGACATCCACTTATGCCGACATGCAGGCACGGGAAAGTCAGAAGGATGTTAAAGTCCGGGATGGCAAAAGTAGTAAAGAGATGTCCGTTTACCATACAGCTACAGTATGAGAGTACGATTCATACACAGGAAATAAATTTAGGTATTGATGCAGGAAGTAAAACAATTGGTGTTTCTGCAACCACTGAGAAGAAAGTTTTATATGAGTCTGAGGTTATTCTAAGAAATGACATCGTGGGACTGCTTTCTGGAAGACGAGCTTTGAGAAGCAGCCGGAGGAACCGAAAAACCAGATATAGAAAACCTCGGTTTGATAACCGGAAGAAACCTGACGGATGGCTCGCACCAAGTATCAGACAAAAGATTGAGACTCATGTCACAGTCGTGGGAAACGTCATAAAGATCCTTCCGGTGACAAAAATCATTGTCGAGACAGCCAGTTTTGACATCCAGAAGATCAAAAACCCGGAGATCGAAGGCGAGGGATACCAGCACGGAGAACAGCTTAATTTCTGGAATGTAAGAGAATATGTACTGTTCCGGGATGGACATACCTGCCAGTGCTGCAAAGGGAAATCAAAAGACAGCATCTTAAATGTACATCACATTGAGAGTCGAAAGACTGGCGGAAATGCACCGAACAATCTCATTACGTTGTGTGAAACCTGTCACAAAGCTTATCACAAAGGCATCATAACACTGCCAAAGGAGATATATCGTGGTATGAGATTCCGTGACGCAGCTTTTATGGGTGTCATGCGCTGGGCGTTCTATGACAGGTTAAAAGAACTGTATAACCCACTTGGCGTCGAAGTGATCAATACCTATGGATATATCACAAAGAATACCCGTATTGAATATGGTCTTCCAAAAGAACATTATGTCGACGCAAGGTGTATCAGTGGCAATCCGGCAGCGAAACATTTGGGTCATTATTATTTTCAGAAGAAAGTCCGCTGCCACAACAGACAGATACATAAGAATACCATTCTAAAAGGTGGAACCAGGAAACGTAACCAGGCTGCATATCTAGTAAAGGGATTCCGGCTGTTTGACAAAGTAAAGTATCAAGACCAGGAATACTTTATATTCGGCAGAAGAACCAGAGGGTCCTTCGATATCCGTACTTTAGACGGTACGAAAGTCAATAAAGGAAGTATCAGTTGTAAGAAATTACAGCTGGTCGAAAAATCAAAGCACTATTTAACAGAACAAAGAAAGGTAACGGCATAGCAGGAGTGCCCCTCCCACGACTAAAGGCGCGGGTCTCCGCACATGGCTTGTTAAAGGTATTAAGATGAAATATCAGGATGGAAGACGTGTCCCATCAGCGAAAAACACAATCGCCACAATTCAATTTCAGGAAGACGGAAGTGGTGTTGTAATTTCGAAGTGTTATGTATGTTTAGTAAAAATGATAGATACAAAAAGAGGAGCCGCACTAGCTCCTCTTAATTTTGTCTTATGAACGCATATGTTTCAAATAGTATTCTTCTCGTTCTCGTTTCGCATCTGCTAACCGGTCTGCAAGTACCAGTTCCCAGCTGTTTGGTGTCCGATATTTCCAGTATTCATCTTTGGACTTATCATAATACGGGAACGGCTGCCGTTTTCCCTCTTTAAGACATTTCTCGATGAAACTCTCGGCTTTCTTGACATGACGAATTTTAAAATTGCGATCGTATATACCGTCTTTATTGAATGGAGGTCCGAACTCATTATATCGAAATCCCCACATTTCCCAAAAATTGAGATAGTAATAATATTTACGGGAATAAGTTTCATATTCGAGTCCCTGTGCGATTTTTTCTTTAGCAATATTAATAATTCCGCATTCGTCAATAAAGTGACCTTCCGGAATGTCTTTTCGCCAAAACGAATCAAAACACTGAGGATGATATTGCTCATTGAAGTGAAAACCGTGATCTTCCCAGTGCTCACCGCATCTGTAATCGTCTAATCCATTAACTTCTGGCTGAATGCGTGCAACTACCCATTGAACGTTTGAATATGTGGATGCCGAATTTGCAAGCTCCAGAACCAAACCTCCAATCGGACAACGGTTTAATATCTGATGATGATATCTAAGGTCGCGCAGTTTAGTTTTCCATGTTGGTTGATAATTTGTTTCGCTTTCAATTAATGGATAAGTAGACTTGTTTTTTCGATAAACATCCAAGGCTTCTCGATCACCTGCAAGAAAAAACTCTGCGTCTTTCTTTGCTTCGTTTCTTTGGTGTGAAGACAAATAAACGTATGGATTTTTTTCTCTAACTGAAAGTCTTATACCTTCATCACGTAAATTTTCAAAAGCTTTATCATAATT
>OOBZ01002584.1_pt1 | contig 10766 bp, 10 predicted proteins | sample 1671601 | NCBI WGS metagenome assembly OOBZ01 (sample SAMN06348173, study PRJEB24527) | human gut metagenome | biome: human gut; feature: ankylosing spondylitis patient; material: feces | host: Homo sapiens | place: China | collected 2015-10
TGCCCCACGCGGGGCGAGAAGACTTTTTCGACACGCTGAAGGAGGAGCGCGGATGGCGAGTATTTTGATCCACACGGCGGATGAGTCTGTTACGCTGACGGCCCAGACGGTAAAGCGTCTGCTGGACCGGGGCGACGGCGACGCAGCGCTCCTATATCTGGCGCTTCTGCGGCATCACGGCACGGTGCAGCCCCGGTCTTTGGCGGGAGAGCTGCGATGGGAAAAGAGCCGCATCGCGGCGGAGCAAGCCCTGCGGGACCTGCGGCTGTTGGCGCCCGCAGCGGAGGAGATCCCGGAGCCTGCTGATGAAAAGCCCAGCTACCAGCGGGATGACATTGCCCGGCGGCTGGAGAGCAGCGAGGAATTCCGTCTGCTGACGGCGGAGGTGGAAAAAAAGCTGGGGAAGCGGCTCACCACGCCGGATGTGGGTGTTCTGCTGGGACTGAACGATTATCTGGGCCTGCCGGCGGACGTGATCTTCCTGCTGGTGAATCACTGCGTGGAGCGGGTCACCCGGAAGTACGGAGAGGGGCGGCGGCCCACTCTGCGGCAGATCGAGAAGGAGGGCTACGCCTGGGCCAGACGGGGCATCGACACCCAGAGGGCCGCAGTGGAGTACCTGAAAAAGTACGCGGAGCGTCAGGGGGCCATCCCGCCGTATATGCGGGCGCTGGGCCTGGGAGACCGGCTGCCGGTGGCATCGGAGGAGAAGTATCTGAACGCGTGGCAGGAGATGGGCTTTCCGCCGGAGACAGTGGCTCTGGCCTATGACAAGACGGTGCTCAAGTGCCACGAGCTGAAGTGGCCCTACTGCAACGGTATTTTAAAGCGTTGGCACGAGGCGGGCTTACATACCCCGGAGGAGATCGAACGGGCGGACAAGCCCCCGGCGAAGCAGCCGACACAGTCGGCGGGCGACGCTTGGAAATATGTGTAAGGAGGGAGCGGGGACATGGCATATGACGGACGGCTGCTGCGTCTGGCGCAGGAGCGGTATGAAGCGGACCGGAGCGCCCGGGAAGCGGATCTGGCGGAGCAGCGGGAACAGCTCTATGCCCGCAGACCCCGGCTGCGGGAAATTCAGGATCAGCTGCGCCGCACGGCCAGCCGGGTGATGGCCGCCGCTCTGCGGCGGGGAGAGGACCCGCTGCCGGAAATCCAGCGCCTGCGGGAAGAAAACCTCAGCTTGCAGGCAGAACGGCAGATGCTGTTGGCGGAGCTGGGCCTGCCGGACAACGCGCTGGAGGATAAGCCCTTCTGCCCCTTCTGCAATGACACGGGCTACCGGGGCGGCGAGATGTGCCGCTGCCTGAAAACCTACTATGTGGAGGAGCAGCGCAAGGAGCTTTCCAAGCTGCTGGATCTGGGCAGCCAGAGCTTTGACACCTTTGACACCGACTGGTATTCCGACCAGCGGGCACCGGGAAAAACCAAGTCTGCCCGGGAGCACATGGAGTGGGTGTATGACACCTGCGTGGAATATGCCCACAATTTTGGAAAAAAACCGGCCAACCTGCTGTTGTTCGGCCGTCCGGGGTTGGGAAAGACCCACCTGTCCGCCGCCATCGCCAGAGAGGTCAGCGGCAAGGGCTTCTCTGTGGTATATGACACGGCGGGGCACATTTTTGAGCGGTTCGAGGCGCAGAAATTCGGCCGGGACGAGGCAGAGCGGGACGTGGAGCGGGTGCTGAACTGCGACCTGCTGATCTTGGACGACCTGGGGACGGAGATGGTGACCACCTTCGTCCAGAGCGCGCTGTATCAGATCATCAATGGCCGCCTGCTGGAAAAGAAGTCCACCATCGTCAGCACCAACCTGATGCCGGAGGCCATCGCACAACGGTATTCCGGACAGATCGCCTCCCGGATCGAGGGAGAGTATCAGCTTCTGCCCTTTGTGGGCGAGGACATCCGGGTCTTAAAAAAGAAGCGGGGCCTGTAAGGCTGCTTCCGTATAAGCACGTATAAGCATAAGATCCCCCCGCCCATACTGATGTATGGGCGGGGGGTTGCGGTTTTGATCTTAAAAACGGATGGAGATGCCTGCTTTGCAACGAACAAGCTGTGGGGCGCTTCCGTTACGGTTCCGCCGGGATCTCCGGTTCGACAGGAAGGCCAGGGGACGCGGCAGGTTCCGCAGGGACTGTTGGCTCCATAGGAACAGGGGTATCCGACGGAGTGTCCGGTGTGACGGCGGGGATCTCCGCTGTTCCACTGCCGGGCTGGGCGGCGGGGGCCTGTAAGATCACCTTGTTGCGGACCTTGTAGTTGCTGGACGCTTCAAAATGGCTGTCGATCACCTTGCCGTCCTTGTCATAAATGGTCTGATAGGAGTTGACCTTGTATCCGGTATAGGGTGTTACCTTCACCACATCCGGGGAGCCGGGAGCCATGGTGGGGTCCTCCTGATAGATGGTTTCCCAGGGGGTCTTCGAGAGGACCTCGTTGCTCATTTTTACATAGGTGCCGTCCACATTGGTGCCCAGAATCTGAACGGTGAGATAGCCCTTTTCATATTTGGTGACGATTTTCACGGGATACAGGGTGTTGTTGGTGAACTTATAGTCGGGGCCGCCCCAGGACACCGTGGCATCCATGCCCCAGGCGATGTAAGCGGGGACATAGCGGTGGGCGTACCGCTCCGTGATCTCCAGATTGCTCAGGAGACAGGCCAGATACAGGGTGGAGGAGGTCTGGCAGATGCCGCCGCCGATCTCGTCCACGGTTTCGCCCTTGACATAGGCGGGGGCGGGCTTGAAGCCCCGGTCCGCCGTCCGTTTGCCGACGGATCCGTTGTAGGAGAAGGTTTCTCCGCTGTTGAGAACAAGGCCGTTGATGATCTGAGCGGAGAGCTTCACGTTGCCGATCCGCCCGGCGGAGCCGGAGACATGGGTCTTGGCCTCGCCCAGCACGTCCCGGAACAGGACGGCCTTCAAATCGGCGGCGGTGACCTCCGGCTGCTGAATATCAGCCTTCACAGTCAGCGTTTCGCCGGGAGCGGCCTCGTCCATGGCCTTCTGAACGGCGGCTATGTCAAAATCGGCCCCCAGCTGTTCCGGTACGATAGAGTCCGTAGCGGAGTCATAGGAGGCGTTTCGCACCTCGCCGTGGAGCTGGTCATAGAGCTGCTGGGCGGTGAGGGCTTTGGCGGGGAGAATCTCCGCAGGAAGATCTACAATCGCTTCCTGTTCAGAACTGACCTGTACAACATTTTGAATAGAGCGGCGCAGTTCATTATCCGCGACGGACCGGCCATCCTTGGCTATGGTAAGTTGGAGGGAATGATCACCCACCTGAAAGGCCATATCAAGGGGCTTACTATTCAGCACAGCGGACAGCTTGGCGATGGCCTGATCCAATTGCCGGCTGTCCCAATACAGACTGCTGTTATAGCCGGTATTTTTTCCGAGGAGAGATTTCAGATAAGTGAAGCCGGTAGAACAGTAGCCTTTTCCGTGCTGAAGAATATAGGCGGATTTCGTCGTGCCGTCATAACCAGCTTCCGGGGAGATACCTAACTCTGCAAAGGTGATGGAGGCGGCGGGTTCCCGTTCTTCGGGAGAGACGGTATTCTGTTCACTCAGATAGATTTTGCATACCCGTTGGGGAAGTACAGTTTCCAGGCGGGACTGCGCCTCCTGAAGCGTCAAGCCACTCACATCTACGCCATTGATGGCCGTATGGGGGAAAAAGGTGTCGCGGCTGTTGGCCAGCATACAGCAGGCGCAAAAAAGCACGACAACAGCCGCCGTGACGATGCCGGTCGCCGTTTTCCACGCCTTTCCCGGCTTTTTCCGCTTCGGTTCCTCCGCCAGCCGCTTCCCCGGCTGGGTCTGCATCTCGGCTTCACGGATCGGTTCCATAAGAAGCCCTCCTGTTTTGATCGTTATGTTAAATGAGAAACAATCTCCCATTTAACGCTATCATATCACTCTTTTCTGAAAAAAGGCGTTACAATCCGGTAACAGAGTGGAATAATTTTGACTTTTGGCGTAAGTGGCAGGCTGCGGTTTCCGAAAAAACCAAAAAGCGGAGACCGAAGTCTCCGTTTTTTTGAAAAGGACTGTAAACGTCAGCCGACCCGGCGGTTCTTGGGGATGCGGATGGTGAGGAGGATGGCGTCCTCCGTGTCCTCCCGGCGGGATTCTGCGCCGATGCCGGCCTCCCGCACCAGCCGCAGGCCCCGGTCCAGACTGTTGAGAAATAGGCGGACGTCCTTGAGAAGAAAGACCCGGCGGCCGGAGGGGGACGTGGTCTGCAGCTGGGCCAGACGCTTGTCGATGTACTGCTCCGTCTGGGCTACGTTCAGGTGCTGGCGGATGATGTGGTGGAGGGCGTTGAGACGTTCTTCTTCATCCTCCAGACGGAGGAGGGCACGGGCATGACGCTCGGTCAGGTCATGTTCTGTGAGCAGGCGGCAGCAGTCAGGGGAGAGCCGCAGCAGGCGCAGCTTATTGGCCAGAGCGGAGGGGGAGCGGCCCAGCAGGGCGGCGGCTTCCTCCTGCGTGGAGCCGGATTGACGGAGATAGGCGGCGATGGCGGTGGCTTCCTCCAAGTAATGCAGGTCCCGGCGCTGGATATTTTCGATAAGGGCCAGAATAGCGGAGTCCTGCTCATCGACCTGCATTTCCAGACAAGGAACTGTTTGCAGTCCCGCCAGCTTGGCTGCCCGGAGGCGGCGCTCTCCCGCTATCAGCTCCCAGCCGTCAGCGCTGTGGCGGACGGTTAGGGGCTGGATGATCCCATGGCGGCGGATGGATTCCGCCAGTTCCGCCAGAGGTCCGGGAGCGAATTCCCTTCGGGGCTGGTGGGGGTTGGGAGCGATCTGCTCCACCGGAAGCCAACGGACCTGCGTGTCCAACATGCGCGGCACCTCCTGACAGGTTCGGAAACGGCGGGCGTTCCCGGTTCTGCCTGTATTGTAGCGCCGGAGAGAGGGGGAAATGTCGGGAAATCTGTCGGGAAAATAAAAAAAGCACGGAAAATTCCGCGCTTTTTTGCAAATAGGTTGTTATGAGGCGGGATGATCGATCTTCTGCTGCCGTTTTTGCAGAGCCCGCACCGCCAGAGAACTGGTGAGCTGGGAGAACAGGGGAGAGACGGAGGGGGAGAACACCACCTCCGAGGGGAAATACTGGGCGGCCAGCGTAGCGGCTGCGGCATTGTTCCGCATACTGGAATTGACGGTCACCGTCAGTTCTACCGGATAGGGGAAGCGGAAGAGGGTGGAGAGCAGAAAGCCCAAGCCCAGACCGATGAGCCGCATGGCCAGCGTTATGCAGAGCAGCAGTACCAGCTCGCGGTTCAACTCGTGGAGGAAGGGAGCGCAGCGGGTGACGTTGGCGCAGATGATGACCAGCAGAGCCAGCTTGGAAAAGGGACTCAGCTGTTGTTTGGCTTTGGCACAGATGCTTTGGCCCAGCAGGCGGCAGAGCACCATGGCCAGAGCTGCCGGGACTACGATCATGACGAAGAGATCCCGGATCATGCCCAAGGTATCCAGCTCCACCACGGAGCCGCACAGCAGCCGCAGCGTCAGCGGCAGGATCACCGGGGAGAGCATGGTATCCAACAGGATAATGGACAGGCATAGCTCCACGCTGCCGCCGCCGATGACGATCCACATCAGAGAGGATACGGCGGCGGGGGAACCCTCCATCAGCACCAGACTCAGGGTGTAGAGGGGCTGGTCAGGGAAGCACATGCTGCCAATACCCAAAGCGGCCAACGGCATGAGAAGGTGGAGAGAAAGCATGGTGATGAGCACCGGCTTGGGGTGGGAGAGGACCCGGCCCAGATCCTGCACGCTGCTGCCCAGACTGTTGGCAAAGGTCTGGAACATCATCAGGGCGGAAACGGCGGGACACAGCAGGCCGATCTGATCGGGGAACAGCAGTCCCAGTGCCAGAGCGCCGAGGATCAGCAGGGGCATTTTCGGGGTCATCCAGGTGTTGAGTGCTTGGAGCTTATTCATGGGCGTATTCAGGGTCCTTTCTGAGTTTAGCGGCAAGCGTAGGAGTACCAGCCCTCACCGGAGCGGGTGGTTTCGATCTCCCAGCCGTTTTGACGGAGGGCGTCCGCCACCTCTTCGGCCCGGGTGTCGATGATGCCGGAGCAGAGGAACAGCCCGCCGGGCTTCAGGAACTGCCGCACCATGGGGGCAAGCCCTATAATGACGTCCGCTACAATGTTGGCAACCACCACATCGTAGCCGCCGCCCAGAGTTTCCCGGAGGGCGCCATTGGAGAGGACATCTCCCACCAGAACGGTGTAGCGGTCCTTGCCGATGCCGTTGAGAGCGGCGTTTTCATAGGCCACCGTCAGGCACTTGTCATCAATGTCCACAGCCTTGGCGGAGACGGCGCCCAGCCGCAGTGCGGCAATGGAGAGAATGCCGCTGCCGCAGCCCAGATCCAATACGGTTTCGCCGCCGTGGACGGCTTCCTCCAGCGCTGTCAGGCACAGGCGGGTGGTGGCGTGGCTGCCTGTGCCGAAGGTGAGGCCCGGCTCTAAGATCAGGGGCACCTTGCCGGCGTATTTGGCCTGCCCCTTCACGTTTTCCTGTTCCCATTCCGGGATCACCAGCAGGCGTTCGCCGATCTCCATGGGCTTATAATACTGCTTCCAGTTGTTTTCCCAGTCGGCGTCCTTCAGATTTTCCAGCGTCATCAGGAGGGTGCCGTATTTTCCGGCATGGGCGTCCTTGAAGCCCTGAAGAGCAGTGCGGAGGTGGGCCAACTGGTCAAAGCCGTCTCCGTCCGCCGGGAGGTAGAAGGTGATCCGGGATTTACCCTTCATGGACGCCTCCAGATCCTCGTCTACATAGTCCCAATATTGGTGGTTGTTTTCCAGAAAGCTCTGGAAATCCTGCTCGTCATCAATGACCACGCCGTCCACCCCATTGGCGGATAGGAAGATCTCCAGGGGCTCCAGCCCGGCGTGATTCGTGTCAATGTGTACTTCCAGCCATTCCATATATGATCCTCACATGTGCTTCCGCCAGAGCGGAAAATTTAATTTCATACGCATAAAACTTCATGCATGAGCAGTGCATCGCGAACATGCACAAATGCCAGTGCATGAAGTTTTCGTGCATCATTTCCGGTTGCCCCGCAGGGGCGAGGAAATGGCACATTTCTTATTTTGCTATGTGTTTGCATAGCAAAAATAGTTTGGGGATTTCCCCAAACTATTTTTGCATAATTATCGTTCGCTGCCAAGGAAAAACAGCGCCATGGTGCCGGGGCCGGAATGGTTGCCAATCACGGGGCCCACATAGTTGATGTGAACGGTCTCCACGCCCAGACGGCGGCGGACCTCACCGGCCACAAATTCAGCGTCCTCCAGACAGTCACCGTGGCTGATGAACACCGTCTGACCGGCGGGGTCGATGGCGGTGGCCTCCATCCGGTCTACCAGCGCCGTCAGAGACGCCTTGCGGCCTCGGGCCTTGCTGACCGGGATCAGGCGGCCCTCGTCGTCCACATGCATGACGGGCTTGATGGCCAGCATGGTGCCGAACAGGGCGGTAGCGGCGTTGATCCGGCCGCCCCGCTTCAGGTGGTTCAGATCGTCCACTGTGAACCAGTGGCAGACGCGGCCCTTGGTCTCCTCGGCAAAGGTCTTCACCTCGTCGATGGTTTTCCCCTTTTTCTGCTCCTGCGCGCAGAGATACACGAACAGCCCCTGACCCAAAGAGGCGCAGAGGGAGTCCACCGTCAGGATCTTCGCGTCGGGAAATTCGTCCTTCAACTCCTCCGCGGCAATGACGGAGGACTGGTAGGTGGTGGAGAGGGCGGAGGAAAAGCTGATGCTCAGGATGTCCTTTCCGGTTTTCAGGATCTCCCGCATCTTTTCCTCAAATTCCCCCACGTTGACGGCGGAGGTGGTGGCCAGCTCGCCGGAGCGGACCCGCTCGTAGAACTCATGGAAGCCGATCTCCCGGCCATCCAGATAGTTGCGGTAGGTGCGATCACCCATTTGCAGGCTCAACGGTAGGACCTCTACGCCCAGCTCTGCGGCCATTTCCGCGGAGAGATCGCAGCAGCTATCCGTTAAAATTACATAATCACGCATCAGTCCTTGCGCTCCTTTCTGCTTTTCGCGGCCTTTTTGGCCTCGGCTTTATCCGGTTTGCCGGCGGGTTTCGTCCGGGCGCGGAGCTGGGCCACATACTGACGGCTCACAAGGCCGGCGGCATAGCTCAGCAGACCGAAATGAACAGCGGCGTCCGCCAGATTGTCCGTTCCTTCATAAGCGCCCATCTCCTGCACGGCACTGGACAGGGCACCGTCCAGACTTTCCAGAAAGGCCCGGTAGCCGTTTTCCACGGAGCGGTCATCAGAAAGCTCAGTGCGGATCAGCAGGTCCATATCCCGGACGGACATCACCTGCTTGAGAATGCAGACGAAGGTGAGGTAGGCCAGATGGTCCCGGTTGTATTTCTTGCCCTCAGCCCGGGGGACCAGGGCGTTTTTCGTGTAGTTATTGACCATAGAGGCTGTCAGAGCGTCGCTCTCGTCCAGACGGATGGTCTGCCGTTCCATGTAGGAGAGGACCTGATCCATATACAGGGGGAAATCCGGCAGTGTTTCCCAATCCGCAGGGCGGTGGGTCTCCAACTGACGGCGAAAGGCGGAAATTTCTTCCATACCGGTGCTCCTTCCTTTGAAATCAGAGCAAGTATATCACATTTTTGTGGTTTTGTAAACCGGATTATGCGTTAAGGAAAACGGGAAAAAGACAGGGGAAAACGAAAATTGTCATTTTCCCACGCAGAAACGGCTGAATACGGCGCCTACGATCTCCTCCTTGGCGGTGCGGCCCGTCAGCTCGCCGATGGCCTCCAGTGCCTCCTCCGCATCGGTGAGGACAGCGTCGGGGGTCAGGCCGCTGTCCAGAGCGGCCAATGCCCAGCGGACGGCCTCCAGACTCCGGCGGACGGCGGATTCCTGCCGGGCGTTGGTCAAAAGGGAACCGGCGTCGGCAGGGGTCCCCGCGGGGAAGCAGTTTTGCACAGCGTCCACCAGCAGATCCAGCCCACCGGGGGCCACGGAGTTGAACGAAACCAGAGCGTCCGGCTCCCGCAGGCCCTTGGGGAGCTGCCAGACGGCGGTTTTCACGGCGGGGTTCAGATCATCCTTGCTGACGGCTAAGATCCAGTGGGGGGCCTTCGTGGCCAGGGCGAGAATGTCCTCGTCCACAGTCATCGGTGTCTGGCTGCCGTCCACCACGGCGATCACCAGATCGGCAGTCTCTGCCGCCTTGCGGCTGCGCTCTACGCCCAACTGCTCCACGGCGTCGGCGGTATCGTGGATACCGGCGGTGTCAATGAGCCGCAGGAGGGTGCCGCCGCAGGTGACGGTCTCCTCCACCGTGTCCCGCGTGGTGCCGGGGATGTCGGTGACGATGGCCCGGTCATAGCCCGCCAAGGCGTTGAGCAGGGAGGACTTACCGGCATTGGGCAGGCCTACGATGGCGGTGCGGACGCCGTTTTTCAGCACCCGGCCCCGCTGGGCGGTGTCCAGCAAGGCAGAGAGGGTGTCGGCGGCGATTTGCAGAGAGGATCGGATCTGCTGCGGCTGAATGTCCTCAATGTCCTCGTCGGGGTAATCCACCACGGCGTAAAACCGGGAGGTGATGTCGATGAGGGCCTCCTGCACCGGCTCCAAGCGGCGGCGGAGACCGCCGTCCAGCTGGGCTGCGGCGTTTTTCGCGGCAGCGGCGGACTGGGCATCGATGAGATCGATGACGGCCTCCGCCTCCGTCAGGTCCATTTTGCCGTTGAGGAAGGCCCGCTTGGTGAATTCACCGGCCTGAGCCTGACGGGCTCCGGCGGCAAAGAGAGCGGAGAGCAGGGTGTGAAGGACCACGGGAGAGCCGTGGCAGTGGAATTCGGCGGAGTCCTCCCCGGTGTAGCTGTGTCCGCCGCCGAAGCGGACGGCTAATCCCTGATCGATGACGGAGCCGGAATCGTCCAGCATTTCTCCGAACACCATCTTGTGAGAGGGCTGCTGGGCGAAGGGGACTCCGTTCCGGGGACGAAAGACCCGGTCACAGGCGGCAAAGCAGCCGGTCCCGGAGACCCGGACGATGCCGATGGCGGTGGCGGTGCTGCCGGTGGCAATGGCGGCGATGAGATCCATAAAATCAACTCCTGACTTGGATTTTGGCTTCCATGCGCCTCAGCAGGCGCACCAGGCGGAAACGGTTGTACCGCTGGATGGCGGCAAAGGGCAGGTTGCACAGGCCGATGAACAGGGCAATCCAGAAAAAGAGGGGCAGCCAGTCCAGCGGGTGCTCGCACAGCAGGCAGAAAAACAAGGAGAGGAAGCCCAGAAGGGCGATCAGTTCGTGGATGACCTCCGCGTGACAGGTGACTTCCAGAAACTGCCGGAGATAGGCCGGGGTGGGGACGGCGGCCAGATGGCGCTTGTCAAATTCCGGATTGAACTGGGGCAGGCGATCCTTCCAGCGGGGCAGCCGGAGGCGGCGGTACAGGGCCATTTCCCTTTCGGACACCCGGAAAAAGGGGCGGTTCCAGTCAAACAGGCGGTGCTGGGTCTCGGCGGGCAGGTGGGTGATGAGCTCCGCCACGCCGAAGTGCAGGGCAAACCAGAAAACGGTATTCACAAGGGTGATGACCAGAGCGGAATGCATAAAAACCTCCTGTTTGGCGCTGCGGCCCGGCAGGCTGCGGCCGGTCCGGAAAGGCGGTTGCCCCCTGTTTCAGGCAGGGGAACGATAGGAAAACGGGGCGGGCGAAG
>OOBZ01002599.1_pt1 | contig 10726 bp, 8 predicted proteins | sample 1671601 | NCBI WGS metagenome assembly OOBZ01 (sample SAMN06348173, study PRJEB24527) | human gut metagenome | biome: human gut; feature: ankylosing spondylitis patient; material: feces | host: Homo sapiens | place: China | collected 2015-10
TGCGTTTGGTCAGCGTATTGTAGAAGTACAGGTTGTGCATGACTGAAAGCCGCATGGCGAGCATCTCTTCCGCCTTGAACAGGTGGTGCAGATAGGCACGGGAATAGCGCCTGCAGACCGGGCAGTCACACTGCGGGTCGATGGGGCCGTCGTCGCGGGTGTACTTGGCGTTTTTCAGGTTGATGCTCCCCTGCCAGGTAAACAGCTTCGCGTGCCGCGCGTTGCGCGCGGGCATGACGCAGTCGAAGAAGTCCACGCCCCGGGCGACGGACTCGATAATGTTTGACGGCGTGCCGACGCCCATGAGGTAGCGCGGCCGGTCCTTCGGCATGTAGGGCTCGACGGCCTCGATGATCTCGTACATGCCCTCCGTCGGCTCGCCGACGGCAAGTCCGCCGATGGCATAGCCCGGCAGGTCGAGCTTGGCGATCTCCTTCATGTGCCAGATCCGCAGATCCTTGAAGGTCGCACCCTGGTTGATGCCCCAGAGCTGCTGACCTGGGTTGACTGCGCCCGGCTCAGCGTTGTACCGGGTCAGCGCTTCCTTGCACCGCGCGAGCCAGCGGGCCGTGCGCTCGCAGGAGGCCTTGGCATAGGGATACGTCGCCGGGTTTTCCACGCACTCGTCAAAGGCCATGGCGATATCGGAGCCGAGGTTGGACTGGATCCGCATGCTCTCCTCCGGGCCCATAAAGATCTTGTGCCCGTCCAGATGGGAGGCGAAGGTCACGCCCTCCTCCTTGATCTTCCGCAAGCCCGCCAGCGAGAAGACCTGAAAGCCGCCGGAATCGGTCAGGATGGGTCCGTCCCACGTCATGAACTTGTGCAGGCCGCCCATGTCACGCACCACCTCGTCGCCGGGACGCAGGTGCAGATGATAGGTGTTGGAAAGCTCGACCTGCGTGCCGATCGTCTCGAGATCGGCGGCCGACAGTGCGCCCTTGATGGCCGCCTGCGTGCCGACATTCATAAAGACCGGCGTCTGGACTGTCCCATGCGGGCAGCTGAACTCTCCCCGGCGCGCCGCGCCGTCCGTTTTCAATACTTTAAACATCGTGTTCCTCTTCCATCAATAAATATACATCGCATCGCCGATATGTACGGGAGTCAGGAAAGTGAATAAACTGCACATTATCCTACTCCCTTTCATAGCGAAATACGGCAGCCATGGCCGCCGTATCTCCGGTTGAAATCACTTGCCATCAGGCGATGTCTTCCGCTGCTTTTGAATGCTGATATAGATATTCCGGCGCAATATCAATGTCGCCGTCATTCCAAACAGTCACACCGTAGTCAATATAGACGCCTGCAAAGGTGTGTTCATCGACCAACGGTGCAAAACCCGCGTCTTTCAATAAGGGTGTAAAGTCAAAAACTTTTGCCTCTCCAGTCGTAAATCGCAGCCATAGCTTGTGACCAGCCAGCGGGCGAACGCCGCAGACCTTGATAACAGGTTCCTGCTCGCCTGCATACGCAATTCCATTCGAGATATACATAAAGCGTTCCTCCTTATCTCAGCGGTTCGATTTTGCCGAACGGGATATTTTGTACCGCCTTGTTCCACGCGGCATAAAGTTCATCCTCATGGATAGCCGCCCAAGCCTGCACCAGCTTCAACTGTTTGACAGGAAGGCTGCCTGCGATCAATTCGCCGTCCACACCAACAGAGGCTTCGTACTCGTTGTAATAAACATGAAAGTGCGGCTTGTGGTGCTTGTCAGTGTCGCTGAAAATCATCTTGATAACGATGTTATAAAATCTGCAAAGTTCCGGCATGATCTTCTCCTCGCTTTTTCCGTGTTCAAAATCGCATCATTATTTGCTCCGGTAATTCTATTATGCCATATTATTTTTCTAAGTCAACAATGAACGTTTTTCTTGAACGAAAAAGTTACGCCGATATCAATTCTTCCCGAAATGTTTTATCAATATCGGTCAACCGATGTTACCATATGGTATTTCGTGCTTACCAATTGGTAATATTGCATAATTTTAATCTATCTAAGTAATGATATTTTATGCAAAATCACGAGATTAACATCGCATCACCGAAGGAGAAGAAGCGGTAGCGCTCCTGCACGGCGATGTTGTAGGCGTTCAGGATCTTTTCACGGTCTGCGAATGCGGAGACGAGCATGACGAGCGTGCTTTCCGGCAGGTGGAAGTTTGTGATGAGCGCATCCATGGCCTTGAATTTGTAGCCGGGATAGATGAAAATATCCGTCCATGCGGAGGCTTCATGGAAATACCCGTTTTCGTCAGCCAGAGATTCCAGCGTCCGGCAGGAAGTTGTGCCGACGCAGACGATCCGCCCGCCTGCGCGTTTGGTTTCGTTGATGATATCCGCGGTTTCCCTGGAGATCATGCAGAATTCGGAGTGCATATGATGCTCCGTGATTTCCGCAGCCTTGACGGGACGGAACGTGCCGAGGCCGACGTGCAGCGTGATATACGCTTCCTTAACGCCCTTGGCGGCGAGCTTGTCCAGCAGCTCCTGCGTAAAGTGCAGACCGGCTGTCGGTGCGGCGGCAGAGCCGTTGATTTTGGAATAGACGGTCTGGTAGCGTTCGCCGTCCTGCAATTCTTCCTTGATGTACGGCGGCAGAGGCATTTTTCCGAGCCGTTCCAGCACCTCAAGGAAGATCCCCTCATAGTGGAACTGCACGAGCTTGTTGCCGTCGTCCCTCTCCCCTACTACGGTCGCCGTCAGATCGCCGTCTCCGAAGGACAGCTCTGTCCCGGTGTGCGTCTTGCGGCCCGGCTTCGTAAGGCACTCCCAGATGCCGTTTCCCTGATCCTTGAGCAGCAGCACCTCGACCGCGCCGCCGGACGGCACCCGATGGCCGAGCAGGCGTGCGGGCAGCACACGGGAGTTGTTCATGACCAGGCAATCTCCTGGCTGCAGAAGCTCAAGCAGGTCGTAAAAATGCCGGTGCGTGACCTCGCCCGTTTTCCGGTCGAGCGTCATGAGCCGGGACGCGTCGCGGCGCTCCAGCGGCGTCTGCGCGATCAGCTCCTCCGGCAGATCGTAATAAAAATCATGTGTTTTCAACAAATACAGCCCTTTCCAATACGCCGATTTTTTCCGCGATTCACATTGACAGGCAGGAATGAATATGATATGATGAGGCCGCTGGAATTCGCGGACATTTGTCCATCGTGCAAGAACATCTTATTTCTGCACAAACCAAATGTATTATATTACATTCCAAAATGATATGCAACCGGAACTTTCCGGCGAGTTTGAGGATTGGAGCTTTCATCATGGAGAAATTCAGAGTTGGTATCATTGGCGCAACGGGCATGGTCGGGCAGCGGTTCGTGCTGCTGACGGCAAACCACCCGTGGTTCACCCCGGTCGTGCTGGCCGCCAGCGCGCACAGCGCAGGCAAGACCTACGCGCAGGCGATCGAAGGAAAATGGCATATGGCTGAACCAATTCCGGAAAGCGTCAAATCCATGATCGTGATGGACGCCGAGGCGGACGCGGAGGAGATCGCGAGGCAGGTCGACTTTGTCTTCTGCGCCGTCAATATGAAAAAGGACGAGATCAAGGCGCTGGAAGAGAAATACGCGAAGCTCGAATGCCCGGTCGTATCAAACAATTCCGCCCACCGCCACACGCCCGACGTGCCGATGGTCGTGCCGGAGATCAACGCCGACCACATCCGCATCATCGACGCACAGCGCAAGCGGCTCGGCACAAAGCGCGGCTTTATCGCCGTCAAATCCAATTGCAGCCTGCAAAGCTATGTCCCGGCACTGCACCCGCTGATGAAATACGGCGTGGAAAAGGCGCTGGTCTGCACATATCAGGCAATTTCCGGCGCAGGCAGAACATTTGAGACATGGCCGGAAATGATCGACAACGTGATCCCCTATATCGGCGGCGAGGAGGAAAAGTCCGAGCAGGAGCCGATGAAGCTCTGGGGCCATATCGAGGGCGATAAGATTGTCAATGCGACGGAACTCAACATCACCGCGCAGTGTCTGCGCGTGCCTGTTTCAGACGGTCATATGGCGGCGTGCTTCGTTTCGTTCAAGGGCGAGAAGCCGTCGCTGGAGCAGATCAAGGCAGACTGGGCAGCGTTTTCGGGCCGCGCACAGGAATTGAAGCTGCCGTCGGCTCCCAGGCAGTTCCTGCATTACTTTGAGGAAGCCGACCGTCCGCAGACGAAGCTCGACCGTATGCTTGAGGGCGGTATGGCCGTCTCCATCGGCCGTCTGCGCCCCGATACGCAGTACGATTACAAATTCGTCTGCCTGTCTCATAATACCCTGCGCGGAGCAGCCGGCGGCGCTGTTTTGCTGGCGGAACTGCTTTGCGCAGAAGGATATATCACAAGGAAATGATCCCGAAGGGAGCGATTCTTTGAAAAAGCCCGTTTTTGAAGGCGTCGCGACTGCGCTCGTTACGCCGTTCAAGCAGGGTACGGTCGATTTTGCCGTCATGAATCAGCTGCTGGATCTGCAGCTTGCCGCAGGCGTCGACGCGGTCGTCGTCTGCGGAACGACCGGAGAGGCCTCCACCATGACGGACAACGAAAAGCTTGCGCTGATCGCGCACACAGTCAAATACTGCGCCGGACGATGCAAAATCATCGCCGGAACCGGTACAAACGACACGGCTCACACCTTGCAGTTGAGCCGTGTCGCTGCGTCTATGGGCGTGGACGCCGTGCTGCTGGTGACACCCTATTACAACAAGTGTACGCAGGCAGGGCTGATCGCGCATTATACCGCGGCAGCCGACACCGTCCCCTGCCCCGTGATCGTCTACAACGTGCCGAGCCGCACGGGCGTGGACGTCTCGGTCGAGACGTGCCGTGCGCTCTGCGCGCATCCGAACATCGGCGGGATCAAGGAGGCCAGCGGCAGCGTCCCGAAGGCCATGCGCATTCTGGACGCCTGCGCGGAGGAGCTTCCGCTCTGGAGCGGAAACGACGATCTGACCGTACCGCTGATGGCGGTCGGCGCGAGGGGTGCGATCTCCGTTTTGTCCAATGTGCGGCCTAAGCTGACGCTACAGATGGTCCGCGCCTGTCAGACTGGCGAATACGCGCAGGCGGGACGGATCCAGACGGCGCTGATGGGGCTTGTAGACGCGCTTTTCTGCGAGGTCAACCCGATTCCCGTGAAGCAGGCGCTGGCGCTGGAGGGCATTCCGGCCGGTCTGCCGCGTTTGCCGCTGACGCCCTTGAGCGGTTCGCATCTGCCCGTTTTGGAACAGATGCTGTCCGCCATGCCGGAGCCATAAAGCACAAGGTTCACCATAATTTTTTTGAAATAGAATCCGCAAAAAGTTATTCACACTGTCAACAGATTTGTCAACACGCAAATTTCCCACATATTTCGACAAATACACGTCTTTTTGCCAGTATCTTTCAGGGGCGAAAAACGAAGAACTTTCACGACATAACGCACGGATATTGTTGACATAACGCATTTTATGCAGGAGTTTTTGCAGAACCGCACGCAAAACGCCCGGCGTCCATGACTGGCCGCCGGGCGTTTTTTATTTGAGGGTTTCGCTGTGATTGAGAACGGAGACGCTGTAGAGGAACAGGACATCCTGTGAATCGAACGTCAGCCAGCGGCCAAGCCGCTCCGGCTGCACATAGCGGATATCGACTAGTGTGATCTTCGCATAGGCGCTGGTCAGAAGCGGCGCAAGGCTGCTTGCAAACGAATCGCGGAAGATCACAAGCTCGCGGTCCGTATCCGCACTGGGGTTCGTGATCGTGAGCAGGGATTTTGAGCCGGAGAGGAACACGGAGTACGGGTCCTCCCCTTCCAGCGCGGGCAGATCATAGACCGGCCCGGTGCTGTCCGTTTCATAATCGTAGACGGTGCAGCCGAGAAGCGTCTCGCTCGTCAGATAGCGGAGCGTATCCGGGGCAAGCGGCAGAGCCGACTGTCCGCAGTAGACACCGTAGAATGGCGTGTCAGCCGTCACCGTATCATATTTCTCCGACAGTTTCACACCCATTGCTTCTGCTAATTGACTTGCAACCGGCAAAATCGCCTCTTGTCTCCAGTGCAGATCAGTACGATAATAGCTGTTCAGAGACAGCACTGGCATCAGGTCGATTGCTTCCGCATAAGGCATATTCTTCTGAAGCAGCGCGGAAAACGCACTGTAGTCAAGCGACGGATAGCCATTCTGCCGCGCAAGAAACGCTCCCTTATCCGGGATCACGGCTTCATAGATTCTGGCATCTGTCCCGGACAGGTACGTTTCATAGATAGTCCGGAAGCGCTCTGCGGCATGGAGGACGGAGGCCTCGTCCAACGGATATTCCAGCTTGGCGGCATAGCCGTCTGCAAGATAGATGCCGTTGTTATCCTTTTCGCGCAGCATATCCAGCAGAACAGCGGCCTTGAGCCGCCGGAAGCCGTCGCGCAGCGGGAACTGGTCGAGCGTATAGGATTCGAAATCCGTCATAAACGTGCCGTTCAGCACAGAAGCGGCCGTCAGCTCCGGCTTTTGCGCCAGCTTCCGGCGCTCACTCTGCGAAACCGCATCATCCGGCTTCAGAAGGCTCCAGACCAGAAATCCGAGCAGGAACGCCGCCGTCAGGCAGACGACTGCAAGATTCTTTCGTTTTTCCATGGGGCCTCCCCTCTAAAACCGGAAATACAGGAACGGATTGAACGAGCCGTCAACCAAGAAGGCCGTACAGACAGCCAGAAGCGCGGTCAGACCGACCGGCTTCAGAACCGCAAGAGCCGTTTTTCCTGCTCGGCTGCGCTGGACTGCTGCACACAGGCTTTTCGCCAGCGGCGTTGCGCCGGCAACGGCAAGCAGGAGCAGCACGGTGCAGCTGCGCAGCTCGTACAGGCTTTCCGCACTGACCAGCGGCAGGCCCCCGCCGCCGAACATGGCGCGGATGGACTGCGCGGCGTCCTGCACGCTGGATGCGTCGAACAGTACGAAGCCGAGCGTCACAAACAGGAGTACATAGACGTGGTTCAGCACGTGCAGCTTTTGAAGTCCACGCAGCAAAAACAGCTTTTCCGCCGTGAGCAGAACCGCGTACAGAAGACCCCACAGGACAAAATTCCACGCCGCGCCGTGCCACAGGCCGGTCGCGAGCCAGACGAGCAGGATATTCAGCAGCTGCCGGGCGCTCCCCTTCCGGTTTCCGCCAAGCGGGATATAGAGATAATCGCGGAACCACGAGCCGAGCGAAATATGCCAGCGCCGCCAGAATTCCGTGATGCTGCCGGACAGATAGGGGTACTGGAAGTTCTCCGGAAACCGGAAGCCGAAAATCCGGCCAAGGCCGATGGCCATGTCGCTGTAGCCAGAGAAATCATAGTAGATCTGCAGGGTGAACGCAATCGCGCCCAGCCAGTAATACAGGACCGACAAATCGGCGGACGCGCGGAAGCTTGACACCAGCTCTCCGAGCAGATTGGCAAGCAGGATCTTTTTCGCAAGGCCCAGAATGAAGCGCCGCGCGCCAGCGGCCGCCTCTGACACACTGTGTTCGCGTGTTTTCAGCTGCACGGCGATATCGGAATAGCGGACGATCGGCCCGGCGATCAGCTGCGGGAACATGGCGATATAGGCTGCAAGATCGATAAAATTCCGCTGCGCCGGGACCGTCCCGCGGTACACGTCCACGGTGTAGCTCAGGATCTGGAACGTATAGAAGCTGATGCCGACCGGGAGCGCAAGGCGCAGCAGCGGCGCGGACAGCCCGGTCAGCGCGTTCAGGTTTGCGATCATGAAATCGGCATACTTGAAATACGCAAGCGTCCCGAGGCTCAGGAGAACAGACAGGACCAGAAACAGCTTCGCCCGCCTGGTATCGCGGAAGCGCTCGATCAGCCGTCCGAAAATATAGCCTTGCAGGATGGAGACGAGCATGACCGGCAGATAGCGCGGCTCACCCCAGCCGTAAAACACAAGGCTCGACAGGAGCAGCACGCCGTTTTTCGCCCGTTTGGGTACGAGAAAGTAGACAAGCAGGACAGCGGGGAGAAAATAAAACAGAAACGGAACACTAGAAAACAGCATGGCGGCCCTTTCGGTTTACATAAATTAATTATTTCACACCACGATCGGCTCGTCAGTGATGACAACAGCGCCAGAATACGCGGCCTGCAGCTTGTCGCGGAAGGTGTTGACGAGATCCTCCGCGCCGAAGCACGAGATCAGATAGTTGTCAACCGAAACGACGATCAGCTTGTCCGGGAAGCCGCACATCCACTGCTTGGCCATGATATAGTCCCGGATTTCCTTTGCCGCCTCATCCAGCTTCCCCGCATCGGTCAGGCGCAGCGCACCGCAGGTGAAGGTGTTGCCGTTCATCATGTGGAACAGCGACCGTTCCGGGCTGGCCATCGGTCATGTTGGCTTCGGAATAATCGCCGCCCGCCGCAGGGAATTTTTCGTCTTCGGAATAGCTTGCCCAGACGGTGTTCAGGATGGTCAGCGCGTCGGGAATTTCCGACGCGTCCGGCTGCGCGCCAGACTTTGCCGCGCAGGCTGTCAGGGAAAGTGCCGTCAGAGCGGCCAGAAACATCGCAATCAGTTTTTTCATGTTGGAACTCCTTTGGAATCTTTTTTCTGACGCGGGAAAATCCCGCGTCATCCTACAGACGCGTTTTTGTGCCGCAGGTTCTGTCAGTATACGCGATAGTTGTGAACGTTTCGTGAATAATATGCGGGCAGGCACAAATTGTGCCTGCCCGCGTGGTTCAGCGCTGTTATTTTGTCAGATACCGGTGCAGCATGGCTGCGAGCTGGGCGCGGGTGGCGAGGCCGGAGGGGTTGAGCTTGCCGTTTGCGCCTTGCAGGAAGCCTGTGCCGCAGGCCCAGCGCATAGCGGGCAGCGCGTAACTGGACACGGCCTGTGCGTTGCCATAGCCGGTGAGGCTGGTGGTTTCACCGGCGCTCACGTCCTGTCCGCGATAGAGGGTATAGCGGTAGAGGATGGATGCCAGCTGTTCGCGGGTGACGGGCGCGTCGGGGCGGAAGGTTCCGTCGGTGTAGCCGCTGACGATGTTGTTCTGCGAGGCCCAGACGACTGCCTTTTCATAATACGCGCCGGGCTTTACATCCGAGAACGCCGCGCTGCCGAAGCACCTCGGCTCGTTCTCCATGCGGTACAGGATCGTCACGAGCATACCGCGCGTCGCCGTGCCGTAGGGGCTGAACCGGTTGCGGGACGTGCCGTTCATCAGGCCGTTTTCGCAGACGTAGCGCACATCGTAATAGAACCAGTCGACGCGGGAAACGTCGAGGAAGTCCACGTTCGGCGTGGGATTGAGCGCGGCGATAATCGTCGGGTCGAATTCCCAGTGCGCCGTATAGCGGCGGTCGCCAATACTGCCTGCCGGAATCGTGACAGTCAGATTATCTTCGCCCACCAGGTCTGTGCCGCTCCAGCCGGTGAAGACATATCCGGCCTTTGTCGGCTCGTTCAGCGTGATTGCCGCGGATTCTACGGTATAGGAATCCGGATTCCCGAACGCTGTGCCGCCGTCCAGATCGTAGGTGATGGAGTAGGTATTGAGCGACCAGTGTGCCGTGTAGCTGCGGTTGCCGATGCTGCCGGTCGGGATGGTGACGGTCAGGTTATCGCTGCCAGACAGATCAGTTCCGCTCCAGCCGATAAACGTATAGCCGGTTCTTGTCGGCGGATTCAGGGTAATGGTCGACGATTCCACGGTATAGAAGTCCGGATTGCCGGAAGCCGTACCGCCGTCCAGGTCATACGTGATAGAGTAGGTATTCAGCGACCAGTGTGCAGTGTAGCTGCGGTCGCCGGTGCTGCCTGCCGGGATCGTGACAGTCAGATTATCTTCGCCCACCAGGTCCGTGCCGCTCCAGCCCGTGAACGTGTATCCGGTCTTTGTCGGCTGATTCAGCGTGATTGTTGCCGATTCCACGGTATAGGACGTCGGGTTGCCGGAGGCAGTACCGCCGTTCAGGTCATACGTGATAGAGTAGGTATTCAGCGACCAGTGCGCGGTATAGCTGCGGTTGCCGGTGCTGCCCTTCGGGATGGTGACGGTCAGGTTATCCTCGCCCGTCAGGCCGGTGCCGCTCCAGCCGGAGAAGATGTAGCCGGGGCGTGTGGGGTTTTTGAGGGTGAAGGTCTCCGTCTCGACGGTGTAGGTGTCGGGGTTGCCCTCTGCCGTGCCGCCGTCCAGATCGTAAGTAATGGTGTATTGATTGACCGTCCACTGCGCCGTGATGGTCATATCCCCGGCAGGCATGGTCGCGGGGATCGTCTTGTCCCAACCGGTGAAGGTATAGCCTTCTCTTGTCGGGGCGGCGGGCGCGGTGATGGCTGTGCCGTAGTCCTGCGTGATGGGCGCGACTTCACTGCCGCCGTCGGTGTCAAAGGTGATGGTGTACTGATTGATCGTCCACTTCGCCCAATATTCCTTATTGCCCATTTCTGTACCGCCGATTGCCATCACAGGATCGCCGGTCAAGCCTTCGTTGTCATACCAGCCCTTGAACGTGTGGCCGGTATAGGTCATATCGTCGGCTGTCGGGAGTGTTGCGCCCACACCGTAGATGTATTCGGTGACATTGCCGTTGTTGATCGTGCCGCCGTTCGTATTCAAGGTTACGGCGTAGATCGGGGCTGTCCACTGCACCGTCAGTTCCGTCACATCAGCAGGAACACTGCCGCCGGGTTCGTAGGAATTGCCATTGCCGTCAAGCCACATAAAATAATTATCGGTATCTCCGGCCGGGCGG
>OOBZ01002611.1_pt1 | contig 10686 bp, 5 predicted proteins | sample 1671601 | NCBI WGS metagenome assembly OOBZ01 (sample SAMN06348173, study PRJEB24527) | human gut metagenome | biome: human gut; feature: ankylosing spondylitis patient; material: feces | host: Homo sapiens | place: China | collected 2015-10
TCTCCGACGAGGCCTTCGCCGGAGGCGTCAGCCACAGGGGCCGCGACGGGGTGTTCGCGATGGAACTCCACGAGCACGACAAATACAACGGTTCGCTGCGGGCGCGCAAGTCGTGGTTTTTCTTCGACAACCGCATCGTCTGTATGGGTTCCGACATCGAAAACAAGGCCGAGGGCGGTGTGCATACGACGCTGTTCCAGAATTTTCTGGCGGACGGGGCCGATCCGCTCGTCGTGAACGGCGAGGCGGTGACGCAGTTCCCCTACCGGGCCGAACTTGCGGGCGGCGCCGTCCTGCGCGACAACCTGCGCAACGCTTACTTCGTGCCGAAAGGTAGGGTAGTCGTTTCGAAATCACTTCAGCGTTCGCTCGACGAGGAGACCGACGCCCCGACGCAGAACAATTTCGCAACGGCGTGGATAGATCACGGCAGCGGGTCCGTCAGCGGCGGCGGGTACGAATACATGCTGGCCGTGCACGCTTCGGACGAAGAGGCGGCCCGCTACGCGCGGGAACTTCCCTACGAGGTGCTGCGCCGCGACGCCTCGGCGCATATCCTGCGCGACAGGCTGTCGGGCATTACGGGCTATGCCCTTTTTGCGGCCGGTAAGGTGGGCGAGGGGTTGCTGGAAAGCGTTTCGCTGCCTTCGCTGGTGATGATCGGCGGGGATGGCGAAGGGCTGACGGTGAGCGCTGCGGACCCCGACCTGCGTTTCTACGAGGGGCCGAGCGACGAGGTGTTCGATGCCGACGGCAGGCGCGCCGAGCGGAGCGTCTACTCCCGCAAGTGGATCGACAATCCCTCGGGAGAGTCGCAGCTGAAGGTCGTGATCCGCGGCCGCTGGCAGTCCGCAGACGATAGGCCGGAGTGCCGGATCGAACCCGCGGGCGAAAACACCGCTTTGATCTTCACGTGCCGCGAAGGTGCGACGCGCGAAGTGAACCTGATTGAAATGAAATAAGACACGATGTTGAAAATTAGAATTGCAATTCCGTTTGCGGGCCTCGCCCTGACGGCCTGCGGGCAGTCGGAGACCGGGCGCCCCAACGTGATCTACGTATTTCCGGACCAGTATCGCAACTCCTCGCTGGGGTTCTGGAGCGATCCGGAGTTCGCCGCCGAGGTGGGGTGGAAGGGCGATCCGGTCGCAACGCCCAACCTCGACCGCTTCGCCCGCGAAGCCACGGTGCTGACCGAGGCGGTGAGCAATTTCCCCGTGAGCAGCCCCCACCGGGGCATGTTGCTTTCGGGCATGTATCCCGAGCGGAACGGCGTGGTGCTGAACTGCATGTCGGAGCGTCCCGAAAGTTCGCTGCGCGAGGACGTCGAGTGTATCGGCGACGTCTTCTCGGCGGCGGGCTACGACTGCGCCTACATCGGCAAGCTGCACGCCGACTTCCCGACGAAGAACAACCCCCAGCGTCCGGGAACCTACGTCAGCGACGCCGTTCCCGAGTGGGACGCCTACACGCCGCCCGAACGCCGCCACGGGTTCAACTACTGGTACTCCTACGGCACCTACGACGTGCACAAGCATCCCCATTACTGGGATACCGACGGCAACCGTCACGATGTCGACGAGTGGTCGCCGCGGCACGAAGTTTCGAAAGCCATCGAATATATCGAAAACAAGGGCGGCGTGCGCGATCCCGAAAAACCGTTCCTGATGATGATCGGCATGAATCCGCCGCATTCGCCCTACGCTTCGACCGACGACTGCGACCTGGAGGGGTATGAACGTTACAAGGACAAGTCGCTGACCGAACTGCTCGTGCGCGACAACGCCGACACGACGATGGCCAAGGCCGCCGCCGTGCGTTACTATTTTGCCAACGTGAGCGGTATCGACCGCGAGTTCGGCCGCCTGCTCGCTGCGCTGGACAGGGCGGGGCTTACGGAGAACACGATCGTGGTCTTCGCTTCGGACCACGGCGAGACGATGACCAGCCATTCGACCGACGACCCCAAGAACTCGATCTGGCGCGAGTCGCTGAACATTCCCTTTCTGGTGCGCTATCCGGGGCGGGTGCCGCACCGTGTGGACGATCTGCTGCTCTCGACGCCCGACATCATGCCGACGCTGCTGGGGCTGGCGGGCCTCGGGGAGCGGATTCCCGCGAGTGTCGAGGGGCGCGACTACTCGGCCGTGCTGCGGCAGGACGCCGTGCAGCCCGAACGCCCGCGCGCTGCCCTTTACATGCGCAACCTCGACGGCGGGCGCGATGCCGACGGACTGGTCCGCGGCTTCTTCGCCCAGGCGCGCGGCGTGAAGACCGCAACGCATACGATGGAGCTGCGTATCGGCCGCGACGGGACGCTCGAACGCGTGCTGATGTTCGACGATGCGGCCGATCCCTACCAGCTGCACAACCTCGCGCCGGAGGAGCATCCCGCGCTGTTCGCCGCGCTGTGCCGCGAACTGGCTGTGTTGCTGCGCGACAACGACGACGTGTGGTTCCGCGAGGGCGTCTTGTCCGACGTGGTTCCCTATGATACGAATAACTAACAATCAATCGGATATGAATAAATTGTTTTTGTGGATTGCAGCGGCCTCGGCCTTTGTGCTGCAATCGTGTGAGAACACCGACGGCATCCGCGACGAGATCGGGAGCCTGCGCGACCGGGTGATTGCGCTGGAGGCGAAGATCGGCAGCGTGAACACCTCCATTGTGGCGCTCCACAAGTTGATGGACGAGTCGACGATCATCGTCGGGATCAAACCCAACGCAAAGGGGTACGAGATCGAGTTGAGCGACGGAACCCGGCTGCCCGTCATCCTCGGTGAGAAGATCGAGGCGCTGGTTCCCGTCATGGGCATCGACGCCGAGGGCTACTGGACCGTGAGCCTCGACGGCGGAGCCACTTCCGAGCGGCTGAAGGTCGGCGGAGAGTACGTTTCGGCATGGCCCGTTTCGGGCGGCGACCATAAGCCCGGCGCCGAGGGCGTCACCCCGCAGCTGAAGGTTTCGGCCGACGGGGAGTGGCTCGTGAGCCTCGACGGCGGGGCGACCTACGCGCCGCTTTTGCAAAACGGACAGCCGGTCAATGCCTTGGGGGATAAAGTCGTCGTCAGTTACAGTTCGGCTTTCAAGTCGGTGACTTACGACGCGACGACCGGACTTTTGGCGGTCGAACTGCTCGACGGCGAAAAACTTACGCTTCCCGTCTTCGACGATTTCGGACTGACGGTGACGGCTTCCGACAACGAGACTTTCCGCCTCGGGGAGACCCGGGCCTTCGAGGTCGTGCAGAACAACGTCGCCGAGGCGGTGATCGACGCTCCTGCGGGCTGGACGGCCGTGCTTGGCGAGACGACGCTGACGGTCAAGGCTCCCGCGACGTTCGACGCCGCTTCGCAGCAGGCGGCGGTCTCGGTGACGGTCTATTCGGACAGGAAATACCGGAAACTCGTCACGCTGAACGTGACGCTGCTCGACGAGCAGGTGGATGCCAACGCCGCTCTGGCATGGCGGAATTTTAAGGCCGGAACTGCGGATAACGTCCTGCTCGATTATTCGTATGCCGGTTACAAGCACGGCGAGGAGGCTCCGGCCGATGTCTGGGGACTGGGCTACAAGGTTTACAACGTCGTCGACTACGGCGCCGATCCCACGGGCGTCAGGTCCTCGCGCGGGGCGTTGACTGCGCTGCTCAAGGAGCTGAAACTTTCCGGGCGGAGCGATGCGGGGGCGAACCTCGCGAATGCCAATGCCCGGGCGGTGATCTATTTCCCCGAGGGGCGTTTCGTCCTCCACAACGACGACGACAACGTGGTGGACCCAACCTCCGCCAACCAGAAATACACCGATTCGAAGGGGAACAACCGCAGCGAGGAGATTTTCATTCGCGGGGGGTATTTCGTGCTCAAGGGCGCGGGCCGCGGCAAGACGACGCTCGTCATGGACACGCCCAACCTGCCGAACAACTCGGAGCAGATGTGGTCGTCGCCCATGATGATCAATATCAAGCACAATTCGGGACTTTCGGACCTCACGACGGTGACGGGCGACGCCGCACGCGGCACGTTCTCGGTGGAGGTGGCTTCGGCGGCCGGCATCGGGAAGGGCGACTGGGTGTGCCTTTCGCTTTCGAACAACGACCCGACGCTGGTGGCGCAGGAGCTGGCGCCGCACCGGGTCGAGGGAAACATGACCGATATTCAGACCATTACGGTCGAGGACTATCACCAGGTGGCTTCCGTAAGCGGCAACCGCGTGACCTTCGCCGAACCGATCATGTACGCTGTGGAGGCCAAATGGGGCTGGAAAATCCGTAAATACCCCCATTATGAACATGTCGGCGTCGAGGACCTCACGTTCGAGGGTCGCTCGAAGGAGAACTTCGGCCACCACGCTTCGTGGGAGGACGACGGGGCCTACAAGCCGCTCAACATGATGCGTCTGACCGATTCGTGGATTCGCCGCGTCGATTTCAGGGGCGTCAGCGAGGCGTTGTCGATCGTGTCGAGCGCCAACTGCTCGGCCTACGACATCGAGATCAGCGGCAACCGCGGCCACTCGGGCGTGCGCTCGCAGTCCTCGTCGCGCATCTTCATCGGCAAGGTCTGCGACCGCAGCCGCGGGCAGGCTGTCTCGCCGCCCTATACGAGCACGGGGTATTTCGAAAACGCCGGACAGTACCACGCCTCGGGTGTGTCGAACACCTCGCTGGGGGCCGTGCTGTGGAACAACACGTGGGGTGACGACGCCTTCTTCGAGTCGCACTCCAGGCAGCCGCGCGCCACGCTCGTCGACCGCTGCACGGGCGGATTCGTGCAATGGCGTTTCGGCGGCGACGAAACCAACGTGCCCAACCACCTGGGCGACCTGACGATCTGGAATCTGAACGCCACGCGTGCGGCGCACGATTTCGGGGCCGAACCGTTCAAGTGGTGGCTCTCCTCGGACAAGTGGTGGAAGACCATGCCGCCGATCATCGTCGGATTCCACGGCGCGGCGGTCACCTTCGACGAGAGCGCCGAACAGGTGAAATACCTCGAAAGCAACGGCGCGGCCGTCGAGCCGCTGTCGCTCTACGAAGCGCAGCTGCGCCAGCGGTTAGGGTATGTCCCCGCATGGCTCAATTCTTTGAAATAGAATAAAAAACCAAACATATTATGAAAAAGTATCTGATCCTGATCTTCGTCGCGCTGACTGCGGTTTCCCAGTCGTGCGACAACAACGATGACCTGTGGGATGCGATCGACGACCTGAAGAGCCGCGTGCAGGCGCTCGAAACGCAGGTCGACGCGCTGAACGGCAACATCGAGGCGTTGCAGAAACTCTACGGCGGCGCCACGATCTCCAAGGTCGAGACCTCCGATGGCAAATACGTCGTCACGCTGACCAACGGCGAGACCATCGAACTGGTGCAGGGCAGCGAGGCCGTGGCCGTGATTCCGATCGTCTCGATCAACGACAAGGGCGAGTGGCAGGTGTCGACCGACAACGGAGCCACGTTCACCTCGCTCGGCGTGAAGGCCGTGGCCGAGGACGGCACGACGCCCCGGTTCCGCATCGACGAGGCCACCGGCTACTGGCAGGTGAGCTACGACGGCGGCACCTCCTTCGAAAATGTGAAGGACACCAAGGGCCAGCCCGTCAAGGCCATCGGCTCGGGTACGGTGACCGACAAGTTCTTCGAGGAGGTGAAGGTCGACGGCGGCGACCTCTATATCAGGCTGCTCGGCGGCGAGGAACTGCGCATTCCGATCGTGAGCGATTTCTTCTGCCGGATCGTCACGCCGACCGAGGGCGTGCAGACGTTCGACGCCGGGGCCACCAAACGTTTCGTGGTGGAGATCCGAGGGGTCGAGCAGGTGAAACTGTCGGCTCCCGAGGGCTGGTCGGCACGCCTGACCGATGCCGTGGATGAGAGGGCCGAACTGATCGTGACGGCCCCCGCAGCCGTGACCCGCGCCACGGCCGACACGTCGAAGGACGTGGCGGTCGAGGCCTTTGCGGCCGGCGGGCTTTCGACGGTGGCCAAAATCCAGGTTGAGAGCACCGGAACGGCTCCCGTCGCTCCGACGGTTGCGGTGACCAACTCCGCGACGGTCGAGCCCACGCAGTCGGCGCTGACCTTCGACGTTGCGCCCTCGGCCAATGCCGACGGCTGGAAATACCTCTGCCTCAAATCGACGGAAGCGGCTCCCGACGCCGCCAGGGTTCTTGCCGAAGGCACGGCCGGTGCGGGTACGGGCGTGACGGTCGGGAATCTCGAAGCCAATACGGCCTATACGATCTACGTGGTCGCCTATGCCGGCGATCTGACGAGCGAGGTGGCAAGCGTCGGGAACACGACGGCGGAGGCTCCCGTTACCGCCGAGGCGGACTACTACCAGGATTATCAGGACGGGAAAGACATCGCGCTGGGCGACCTGACGATCAATAAGACGGTCTATCCGGAAGCGCAGCTGCTCAAGCCCTCCGAACTGACCGCTGCGATCATTACGGCCGGAGGTTTGATTTTCGTCGACAACTCCGATGCTGCCGATCTGTCGTTCACGATTTCGGGCGCGTCGATCAATATGGGCGACATCGTGCTGATCGGCCGTTATCCCGAACGTGCGCAGGCGACGATCTCCGGGCCGGAACTGCGTTGCAAGTACAATGCGGCTTTCAAGAACCTGCATATCGCAGCCTCGGGCAATTACAACCTCTTTACGACGACCAATGCCACCTATGATCCGACGCTGCATGTCGAGGATTGTACCGTGGATGCCGCCTACAATGTGGTTTACGATTCGCACAATACGCAGAATTTCAAGAGTGTCTATTTCGGGAATTCGATCGTGAAGATGACCGTCGCCAACAAGCCGTTCTATTCGACCAAATCGAAAGGAGCCTATACGCAGCAGTCGATCCGTTTGGAGAATAATGTCTTCTATGCCGAAACGCCTTTACAGAACTACCTGATCAACTGCGGGGACAGGTCGCAGGCATTCCAGACGACCCGGCTTCAGGTCGAGGTGACGAACAATACGATTTATAACATTTACCAGCCGAACATTATGATCCGGGCTTATGTCCTCGCAGGGCTGACCGTGACCAAGAATGTCGGGTATTATACCGGTGTTACCGCGAAAAATTATCTGACGGGTGTGTATGACACGGCCGGATTTACGGCTGACAAGGCGGAGGTAACCTATAATTACCTCTACACCGCGCCGGTCAGCGATACGAATTTCTGGTCGGCGAAGCATACCGGAAGCTACACGCCTGCAAACAACCAGATGGGCGACGGCGTGGAAGCTCCGTTCTCTTCGATGGATGCGGCGAAGGGGTATTTCCCGGTCAACGCTTCGGTGGTGAAGACGGGTGCGGGAGCGACCTACGGCACGAAGGCGTGGTTCAAGGCGGAGTAATTCCGGCTTGCCGTAACGAAAAACTCCGGCCTGCATTTTCGCAGGCCGGAGTTTTTTCGTTGAGCCGAAGAGGCGGATCAGCCGATCCAGCTTGTCAGAATCTTCATGCCGCCGTCGGGCGTGAAGGCGAGCGAACGGGCCGAAGCAGGAATCAGGACCGTTTCGCCCTGGTGCACCGGAACCGCTGCGCCGCTGTCGTCGGTGAGCGTACCGCGGCCCTCGATGCAGATCGCCACGACGAACGAGTCGAGCGACGCGAGGTCGAGCGTCTCGGGGCGGGTCAGATCGTAGAGCGACGTGGTGAAATAAGGGCACGACACCAGCTCCACGCGCGTGTCCTGCGCCGGCTCGTAATGCGTCCGGTAATCGGGCAGCACGGTGTAGTCGATGGCGCCCTTCGCCAGTTCGGTGTGCAGTTCGCGGGTGTTGCCGTTGGCATCGCGGCGGTTGAAATCGTAGATGCGGTAGGTGATGTTCGAGGTCTGCTGGATTTCGGCGATGAACGACCCCGCGCCGATCGAGTGCACACGTCCCGCGGGCAGGAAAAACACGTCGCCCGGTGCGATCTTGTAGTCGGCCAGGATGTCCGTGATGGTGTTGTCTCCGACGCTGGCCTCGTACTCGGCCGGCGTTACCTGCTTCGAGAAGCCCGAACGCAGGTGCGCGTCCTTATCCGCCGACACCACGTACCACATTTCGGTCTTGCCCTTGGATTTGTGGCGTTCCCATGCCAGCTCATCGTTCGGGTGCACCTGGATCGAGAGATCCTGCCGGGCGTCGATGAACTTGATGAGCAGCGGGAACTCCTCGCCGAAACGCCCGTAGTTGGCTTTGCCCAACAGCGCCGCGCCGTGACGGGCGATCAGTTCCGGGAGCGATGTCCCGGCTTCGGGGCCTTCGGCGACGACGGACTCGTTGTCCTTGACGCCCGAAAGCTCCCAGCTTTCGCCGATGTTGCGCTGGTCGGTGGCGATTCCCTTGTAAGGGGCGATCTTCTCGCCGCCCCAGATCAGGGATTTCAGAATCGGTTGAAATTTATACATGGTCGATCTATTTTATGCGTTTTCCGTGTCGAGCTGGCTCAAGGCGAAAGCGTATGCTCCGACCGAAATGGCCTGGCTCGCGCCGAGTTTCGAAATGGTCACGCCGATGCGTTTTTGCGGGTCGTAGGCCACGTAGCGGTCCGTGCCGTAGACTTTCAGGGGCCGCTGCGCGCCCTTGGCGAATTCGCGGAATTCAGTCTCGTCGTCCAGATCGTAAACCTTCATCTGCACGCGGTTCAACTCGTTGCCGTTGAGCTGGTGCATCTTCGAACGCAGCTCGTTCAGCAGGCTGGGCATGATCCATTTGCGGGCCGCCGTGATGCCGCCGCCGATGACGATCAGTCCGTCCACCAGCGTCACGGCCGTAGCCATGGCGTCGCCGGCGATCTCGCCCATTTCGGCAAAAGCCTTCTTCGCGGCCTCGACATCTCCCGGGCGTTTACCCTCGGCGATTTCGCAGATATCTTTCGGTTCGAAGGTGTGGTTCACGTCGCCCGAAGCTTCGCCGTAGACGCGTTTCACGGCACGGATCGACGCCCCGTCCTCGACGATGATTTCGGGCATTTTCTTGTGACGCAGGCAGAACGTCTCGACGCATGAGTTGTCGCCGCGGTTCAGCCGGTTGTCGATCACAAGGCCCACGCCGAGTCCCGTGCCGAAGGTGTAGCCGACGAGGTTTTTGTATTTCTTCGGGCTTCCCAGCGCTTCGAGCCGGGCGTTGACCTCGGGCAGGGCGCCTCCCAGCGCCTCGCCGTAGGCGAACAGGTCGCCGTCGTTGTTGATGTATACCGGGATGCCGAATTTCGCTTCGAGGAACGGACCCAGCGCCACGCCTTCGCGGAACGACGGGAAGTTGGGCAGATAACCGCCGATGATGCCGTTCGGATAGTCGGCCGGGCCGGGGAATGCGAAACTGATGGCTACGGGTTTTTCGGACAGACGGTCGATGACGGCCTGGAACCCTTCGACCATCGTCGCGAGGCATTTGTCGAGGTTCTCGGCATGCGACGGGAGGGTGATCGGCTCCACAATGAATTTGTTGGCCTGCATGGCGCCGAAAACGAGGTTCGTGCCGCCGGCGTCGAGGGTGATGACCACCCGGTTGTCATGGCTGTACATATTGAGTAGTTTTGTTTGGATTGCCGGTGTTCCGGCAGGCAAAGATACATAAAAATTGAACGGGTGCAAAACCGAATTGCGCGAAAAAGGCCGGCGACTGCTGCCGCCGGCCTTTTTCAGGGCCTTGCCTTGTGTCAGTTGTTTTCGGGACGCAGCTTGCGCACGACGGCGCCGGTCTGCCACATCTCGCTTTCGCGCATCTCGCGCAGCTCCTCGTTGAGCTTCTCGCGGTAGTCGGGTTTGCTGTTCAGGTCGATCGAACGCTGGGCCTCGTTGCCGGCGGCCACCTCCCTGTACAGCTCTTCGAAGACGGGTTTCGTGGCGTCGCGGAACTTCTTCCACCAGTCCAGCGCGCCGCGCTGGGCCGTGGTCGAACAGTTGGCGTACATCCAGTCCATGCCGTTCTCCGAGACCAGCGGCATGAGCGACTGGGTCAGCTCCTCGACCGTTTCGTTGAAGGCCTCCGAGGGGGTGTGGCCGTTGGCGCGCAGCGTGTCGTACTGGGCGGCGAAGATGCCCTGGATGGCGCCCATCAGCGTGCCGCGCTCGCCCGTGAGGTCGGAGTAGACCTCGCGCTTGAAGTCGGTTTCGAACAGGTAGCCCGAACCCACGCCGATGCCCAGCGCCACGACGCGTTCGAAGGCGCGGCCCGTGGCGTCCTGGAACACCGCATAGCTCGAATTGAGTCCGCGGCCCTGGAGGAACATGCGCCGCAGCGAGGTTCCCGAGCCTTTCGGGGCGATCAGGATCACGTCCACGTCGGCCGGGGGCACGATGCCCGTGCGCTCCTTGTAGGTGATGCCGAAGCCGTGGGAGAAATAGAGGGCCTTGCCCGGCGTGAGGTGCTTTTTGATTGAAGGCCATACGGCGATCTGCCCGGCGTCGGAGAGCAGGTACTGGATGATCGTGGCGCGCTCGGCGGCCTCCTCGATGCCGAAAAGCGTCTGGCCCGGCACCCAGCCGTCGGCTACGGCCTTGTCCCAGCTCGCGGAGCCTTCGCGCTGGCCCACGATGACCCTGAATCCGTTGTCGCGCAGGTTGAGCGACTGTCCGGGGCCTTGCACGCCGTAGCCGATGACGGCGATGGTCTCGTCCTTGAGTGTTTCGAGCGCTTTTTCCAGAGGAAATTCCTCGCGGGTTACGACGTTCTCTTCGAC
>OOBZ01002621.1_pt1 | contig 10648 bp, 9 predicted proteins | sample 1671601 | NCBI WGS metagenome assembly OOBZ01 (sample SAMN06348173, study PRJEB24527) | human gut metagenome | biome: human gut; feature: ankylosing spondylitis patient; material: feces | host: Homo sapiens | place: China | collected 2015-10
GGAAGCGGCTGTCTCTTTGGTTTCTTTTTCCTCAGAAACGGCTTTTTCCGTTTTCTCTTTTTCTAACTCTTTCTCTTTCACTGCTCTCTTCACCTTTCATTTTTAAACGTTTCGTTCAGCTGCGCAACTAACGATCTCAAGGTCGATACGACTTTTTCGTAGTCCATTCGTTTTGGTCCCACGATACCGATCGTTCCGCGCATCCCATCGCCGAGCGCATAATTTGCGGTTACGATGCTGCAGTCTTTCATGCTCTGGACCGGAGTTTCATCTCCGATATAAACCTGTATGCCGTTGTTCTCCTCACTTGCCAGTGTCTCTGTCACCAGATCTGCCAGCTGCTGTTTCTCTTCAAATGCACTGATGATCTCCTGTGCGCTCTGCTTATCACTAAGCTCCGGATATTTGAAAATATTCGTTGCGCCGCTTGTGTAGATCTCCATGTCATTATCTACATGAATGATCTCTGCCACTGCATCCAGTACATGACCGACAACCTCGCTGTGGATACCAGCCTGTTCTTTCAATCTGGCAATCAGACCTAATGTAATCTGATCAATGGATAATCCATTCAGTGTCGTGTTCAGAAGCATATTCAGCTTCAACAGATTCTCATTACTTAAGGTTTCTCCAACTTCAATGATCTTATTCTTGATCACATTACCACCAAGTACGATGACTGCTACGATCTGTTCTTCATCCACCTGTGATAGCTGAATGAACTTCAATGTGTTCCGGCTGTTGACCGGTGCAGAAACCATCGTCGCATAATTGGTGTTCGAAGCAAGAACCTTTGCTGCCTGCTGGAGTACCTTCTCGACCTTATCTGTCTTTTCAAGAAGTGCGTCCTCACGTCTGCTGATCTCCTGCTCCTTGTTCTCCATCAGAAGATCTACATAAAAGCGATATCCCTTATCTGATGGAATTCTTCCTGCCGATGTGTGTGGCTGGAAGATGTAACCAAGATCTTCCAGATCTGCCATCTCATTCCTTATCGTTGCGGAACTTAATTTCAAATCTGTGTATTTTGAAAGGGTTCGTGATCCGACCGGTTCGCCAGTCTCCAGATAATTCTGTATGATGGCTTTCAATATCGTAAGTTTTCTTTCACTTAATTCAGCTTCTACAGACATCTCTGTGTTCCCCTTTCTCTTCATCTTTGTTTGTTATTAGCACTCTTTGTTTTTGAGTGCTAACGCCTTACAGATACTAAGATAGCACCTCGATTTCTGTTTGTCAACACTGATTGTTATTTTTATAAGTTTTTTATTTTCTTCTTATTTTTCTTCGGACACAGGACTTGCTGTTTGTTTGCGGCAAACCAGTGCTGCTACCGGTATGGATAATATGATTCCGTAAAATATATTATTGAAAATACCCTGGATAGCCATGTGGATGGGAGTGAAGTTGGTCCGGCTGATGGCCTCGATCACTTCACTGTTGAAGTCAGCGTTCTTCAGCGCTACTATGGCTTGAGTCATCGTGTTGTTCAGGAAGTCGGGCGGAGCGATAAACTGGAAGAATATGAAATGCTCGATCGAAACGATCAGGGCCGCGAAGAAATACAGCATGATGCCGAACCGCCATGCATGGAAGAAACTGATGCTTCCTCCTATGTCCTGCCGGTAACGCTTGGTCAGGTAGTAGGCTATGAAAGGAACGGCAAGGCTTAAGCCTTCATAAATAAAGATAAGCGAGGGTATGGAATATCCGAAAATAAGGAACAGATATTTTATCACCCAATAGATGCCCATAGCTAGGCCATAAGACATCGCGCACTTCAACAGTAAACCTTTATTCTCTTCCATGATAATGCTGTTTTTTTTATGTTCTCATCAGCAAAATTAATCCTTTTGTGAGAATATACAATGCTTAGAATTGTCAATTGTCAATTGTCAATTGACAATTAACGAACGATTAACAGATAATTAACAATTGACAATAAAAAAAGACAATTGACAATCGCAATTAAATATCTTTCTTAATTGTCAATTGTCAATTGTCCATTTGTTTCGAGCCTCTTGTCGGATTCGAACCAACGACCCCGAGATTACAAATCACGTGCTCTGGCCAACTGAGCTAAAGAGGCAGGTGGGTAAGCTTACTACATCGCGCCGCTACAACCAAGTACCCTTGCTGCGGTCAAGCCCTGGGGGATTCCGAGGGAGCATGCCGTGTAGGACTTACCCGGGTGCAAAAGTAGATATTATTTTTTACAATGCAAGCGTTTTCTGCGTGTACGAGTGTTATTTGTTTGTAAGTGATTGGAAACCTTTTGTTTTTAGATGTGTTAAAAAATGTATGCGATGATAGGAAAAAGATAGAGTTTGTTTATAAGGTGGGATATTTCGGATTTCTAAATAATCTTGTACCTTTGCAACCAAATTCAAAAATCAAAAACACTATTTACAATGGGTGGTTTTTTCGGAACTATTTCTAAGTCGGCCTGTTCAACTGATTTATTCTATGGCACCGACTATAATTCTCATCTGGGAACTCGGCGCGGCGGTATGGCTACATACGATAAGGAAGCCGGTTTCACACGTTCGATTCACAATCTGGAAAGTTCTTATTTTCGTACGAAGTTCGAGCCTGCTCTCGACAAGTTTGTGGGAAATGCTGGAATCGGTATCATCAGCGATACGGATGCGCAGCCGATCGTCATCAACTCCCACCTCGGTAAGTTCGCCATCGTGACGGTTGCCAAGATCAATAACATCGAGGAATTGGAACAGGATTTGCTGAAAGCGAATATGCACTTCTCCGAACTGAGTTCGGGCAAGACGAACCAGACCGAACTGGTAGCGTTGCTGATTACGCAGGGAAAGGATTTTGTCGAAGGCATTGAAAATGTTTACGACCGGGTCAAAGGTTCCTGTTCCATGTTGCTGCTGACGGAAGACGGTATCATCGTGGCCCGCGACAAGTGGGGGCGTACGCCTATTATTATAGGTAAGAAAGACGGAGCCTATGCCGCTACCAGCGAATCGAGCAGTTTACCTAACTTGGATTATGAAATAGACCGATTTGTCGGGCCGGGAGAAATTCTCCGCTTGCGTGCCGACGGCATCGAGCAGATGCGCCGTCCGAACGAGCAGATGCAGGTTTGCTCTTTCCTTTGGGTGTATTATGGTTTCCCGGTTTCTTGCTACGAGGGCAGGAATGTCGAGGAGGTCCGTTTCCAAAGCGGTTACAAGATGGGGAAGAAGGACGAGAGCGAAGTGGATTGTGTTTGCGGTATCCCTGATTCAGGCGTAGGGATGGCTTTGGGATATGCCGAAGGCAAAGGGGCTCCTTACCATCGGGCGATAGCCAAATACACACCGACTTGGCCGCGTAGTTTCACTCCGGCTAATCAGGAATTGCGTTCGCTTGTCGCGAAAATGAAACTGATCCCGAACCGGGCCATGCTGGAAGGAAAGCGGATCTTGTTTTGCGATGACTCGATCGTGCGCGGGACGCAGCTTCGCGACAACGTGAAAATCTTGTATGACTACGGGGCAAAAGAGGTACATATGCGCATTGCTTGCCCGCCTCTTATCTATGGTTGCCCGTTCCTCGGCTTTACTTCGTCGAAGAGTCCGCTCGAACTGATCACCCGTCGTATCATCAAGGAACTGGAAGGAGACGAGAACAAAAATCTGGAAAAATATGCGACGACCGACTCTCCTGAATATCAAAAGATGGTGCAGATCATTGCTGACCGCTTCGGCTTGAGCTCGTTGAAGTTCAATACGCTGGAAACACTCATCGAGGCAATCGGCTTACCGAAATGCAAAGTTTGTACGCATTGTTTCGACGGAAGTAGTTGTTTCTAAAGAGATATGATCGGATGAAATAAGGAAAATCATGTGCAGAAATGCGCATGATTTTTTTGTTGTTAGTGACACTTTAATTACTTTTATGGCTTGTAATATTAATGATAAGCTTATGACTGTAACAGATAGATTTCTGAAGTACGTGACGTTCGACACCGAGTCGAGCGAAACCACGGGTGTGACTCCCAGTACGCCGGGACAGCGCGTGTTTGCCGAAGCGTTGGTGAAAGAGTTGGAAGAGATAGGATTGGAAGACATCACCCTCGATGACAAGAGCTACCTGATGGCTACCCTGCCTGCCAATACGGCGAAGGAAGTTCCGACAATCGGCTTTATCGCCCATCTGGATACCAGCCCCGATATGTCGGGCAAGGATGTCGAGCCGCGTATCGTAAGTTACGAAGGGGGGGATATCGTGTTGTGCGCCGAAGAAAACGTGGTGCTTTCGCCGCTTATGTTTCCCGAACTGGACGATTATAAAGGACAGGATATCATCGTGACCAACGGCAAAACCCTGTTAGGAGCGGATGATAAGGGAGGAGTGGCTGCTATCATCGCCGCCATGAAATATCTGAAGGATCATCCGGAGGTCGAACACGGCAAGATTCGCGTAGGGTTTACGCCCGACGAAGAGATCGGAGCCGGAGCCGACTACTTCGATGTCGAAAAGTTCGGTTGCGAATGGGCCTATACGATCGACGGCGGACAGATCGGCGAGTTGGAATACGAGAACTTCAATGCTGCCGGAGCCAAAGTCGTTTTCAAAGGGCTGAACGTACATCCGGGATATGCCAAGGACAAGATGCTGAACGCATCGTTGCTGGCGGTAGAGTTCGCCTCTTGGCTGCCTGTCGCGCAACGTCCCGAACATACGACCGGTTATGAAGGCTTTTTCCATCTGACCGGCATAAGCGGAACGGTCGAGGAGGCTTCCCTTTCCTATATCATACGCGACCATGTGCGCACCGCTTTCGAACGGAAGAAAGAGTTGCTGCACGAGTTGGTGAAGCGAATGAACGAGATGCATCCGGGCAGCACGACGCTCGAACTGCGCGACCAGTATTACAATATGCGTGAAGTGGTCGAACCGAAGAAGTTCATCGTGGACTTGGCGTTCGACGCCATGAAGGAAGCCGGTGTCACACCTTGGGTGAAGCCGATCCGTGGAGGTACGGACGGTGCTCGCCTTTCTTTCATGGGACTGCCTTGCCCGAATATCTTCGCAGGCGGGTTGAACTTCCACGGACGGTATGAATTCCTCCCGGTCAAGTCGCTTGAAAAGAGCATGGAGACGATCGTTAAAATAGCAGAACTATTGGTCAAAGGTAATTATACATCATAAATCACAAATCATAAATCATGAAAACAACTCCGTTTACCGATGTGCACATTGCACTCGGTGCCAAAATGCATGAATTTGCAGGTTTCAACATGCCGATCGAATACACCGGTATTATCGACGAACACATGACCGTTGTGAATGGTGTGGGTGTGTTCGATGTCTCCCACATGGGCGAGTTTTGGGTAAAGGGCCCGAACGCGCTGGCATTTATCCAAAGCGTTACCTCGAACGACGCTTCCGTGTTGCCGGTTGGCAAAGCTCAATATACTTGCTTTCCGAATGACAAGGGCGGTATCGTGGACGACCTGCTGGTCTATCATTATGAACCGGAAAAATACCTTTTGGTTGTCAATGCGGGTAACATCGCCAAAGATTGGGATTGGTGCGTGAGCCATAATACAGTAGGGGCGGAACTGGAAAACTCTTCCGACCGTACTGCACAGTTGGCTATCCAAGGCCCGAAAGCCGTCGAAGTTTTGCAACGCCTGACTCCGGTCGACCTGTCTTCCATTCCTTACTATTCGTTTGTGACGGGTGAATTTGCAGGTTGCAAGAATGTCATCATCTCCAATACGGGATATACCGGAGCCAGTGGTTTCGAACTTTATTTTTACCCGGATGATGCCATGACGATCTGGAATGCCATCTTCGAAGCCGGTAAGCCTGAAGGAATCAAGCCGATCGGCCTGGGTGCACGCGACACGCTACGTCTGGAAATGGGCTTCTGTCTGTATGGCAACGATCTCGACGACACGACTTCGCCGATCGAAGCCGGTCTGGGTTGGATCACCAAGTTCGCCGAAGGCAAGAACTTCACCAATCGCGCCGAACTGGAACGCCAGAAGAAAGAAGGCGTTAGCCGCAAGCTGTGTGCCTTCGAGTTGGTAGACAAAGGTATTCCCCGTCACGGCTATGAGATTGCCGATGCCGAAGGCAACATCATCGGTGTGGTGACATCCGGAACCATGTCGCCTGTTTTGAAGAAAGGTATCGGTATGGGGTATGTGAAACCTGAATTTGCAAAAGCCGGGACGGAAATCTGTATCAAGGTCCGGGGGCGTAACTTGAAAGCCCAGGTCGTAAAAGCGCCGTTCCGCAAGTAAGCTTGACGATTGATACAATCGACGGGTCGCGAAGCTTCAATCGTAAGCCTCTTTAAGCGGCTCCGTCAGGCAACGAAGCCTGTTTCGTCACACGGCGGAACAGGCTTTGATATATCTGATTATTTGTCGTACCTTTGCGCCCGAAAATAAAAGAAGGTGCTATGTTGAATTTTCTGAAAAACTGGACATTGCCCGTTGCGATGCTTGCCGGTGCGTTAGGGTATTTTATCTTTGCCAACTTCGCTTTTCTGGAGCCGACGAAACCGTTCATGAGTTCTTTTGTGGCCTATCTGACTCCCGCTTTGATCTTTGTTCAACTATTGCTGACTTTCTGCAAAGTGCAACCGCACGAGTTAATGCCTTCTCTCTGGCATGGATGGCTGTTGCTGTTCCAGCTTGTTTCGGCTTCGCTTGTAGCTGCCTTGTTGATATTCGTACACATGGATGGTGCTTACAAGGAGGTTTTCGAGGGTGCGATGGTCTGTCTGATCTGCCCGACGGCTACGGCAGCGGCTGTCATCACCGGCAAGTTAGGGGGGAGTGCATCCAGCCTGACGACTTACACGTTGCTGTCGAACGTTCTGGCGGCGATAGTTGTCCCGTTGATGTTCCCGTTGGTAGAACCTCATGCTGATATAACCTTTGTGACCGCTTTTCTGAAGATATTGAGCAAGGTGTTCCCTTTGTTGCTCTGCCCGTTTTTCCTGGCGATGTTGTTCCGCTATTTCCTTCCGGGACTGCATCATTTCCTGTTGGGGTTCCGCGACCTTGCTTTCTATCTCTGGGGTGTCGCGCTTGCCATCGTGACGGCCCAGACCGTGAAGTCTCTTGTCGAAAGCAATGCTCCGGTAGGAGTGGAGGTGCTGATAGCCTTGGCGGGCTTAGTGACCTGCGCCGTCCAGTTCTATTTGGGTAAACGGATCGGAACCCGCTATTCCGACCGCATCAGTGCTGGGCAGGCCCTTGGACAGAAAAATACTGTACTTGCCATCTGGATGGCTTATACCTATCTGGACCCGCTTTCATCGGTCGGCCCCGGATCATACGTCCTGTGGCAGAACATCATCAACAGCTGTCAGTTGTGGAAAAAGAGAAAAAATGAGATAAAATATTGAACATAAGATATTGATATTTAGTATTTTATATTTGTTGAATGTAATTTCCTTTATTTTCCTTATTTTCTTGTTTAGTCTAATAAATGCCTTTATTTTGTTACTATTTTGTTACCTGTATTCATTGAAGTAACAAAACAAATCGCTATATTTGTATCGGTAACAAAATAAGAACATAATTATGGCGAAGAAAAAACAAGAAGTTAAATTGAAAGAACCTGTAAGGATTAGATTCAAGCAGCTTGCCAATGGCAACCAGTCTATTTATTTGGACTACTATACAGGTGATGTTATTAGAAAAGAAAATTATGTTGGCGGTAAACGGCAATATGAATTTTTGAAATTATACCTTATACCCGAAAAGACAAGAGAGGATAAGGCAAAGAACGAAGCTACGTTGGCTCTTGCAAAAGCTATTCAAAGCAAGCGGATAGTAGAGTTGCAAAATGATGCACACGGCTTTCAGAACACCAACAAGTCAAAAGCGAATGTGATTGATTATTTAATGAACATGAGAAGCCAATCTAAAGAACGTGGCAGCTTGAACTATGAAAAGACCGTTGGTAATACCATTCGTGAACTAAAATTGTTCAGAGGGGATTATATCGCTTTTCGTGATATAGATAAGGACTTCTTGAATAGCTTTGTGGATTTCTTGAAACAAGCGAAGAAAGCAAGCAAGTTTGGTTTGTTAAAGGCTGGGGGTGTATTAAGTAATAATTCCGTTATTGCTTACTATGGGGTGCTGCGTACCGCTATAAATAGAGCCTATAAAGAGGGGATTATTACGGTCAATCCAACGAAAGAGTTTGATTTTGCCAGTAAGGTAAAAGCGGAAGTCAGCCGCAGGGAGTATTTGACAATAGAGGAATTGAAGCGGCTTATCGGGACAGAGTGCAAGTATGGGATAATGAAACAAGCCTTTCTTTTCAGTTGTTTGTGTGGGCTGCGTGTAAGCGATATAAGAAAATTGAAGTGGAACGATTTGCAGAAAAGCGGTGAAAGAATAAGAATTGAAATAAAGATGCAGAAAACAAAAGAACCGCTTTATCTGCCTATATCCGATGAAGCGTTAAAGTGGTTGCCGCAACAAAATGAAGCAAAAGGCGATGATTTGATTTTTCCTTTGACGCATGAGGGAACTATAAATAAAATACTTCAAAAATGGGCGAAAGACGCAGGGATTATTAAGCATATCTCGTTTCATGTTGCCCGGCATACCCATGCTACCATGATGCTTACATTGGGGGCTGACTTGTACACAGTTAGCAAATTGTTAGGACATAAAAATATTGCCACAACTCAAATTTATGCGAAGATTGTCGATAAGAAAAAAGAAGAAGCTATAAGTTTGATACCGAATTTGACGGACTGATTTAAAAAGAAAGTATGGTTATATCACAGTTACCGTACTTTCTTTCTTTTTTTGTCTTTGTTTAGCCGGAAAAATATATCTTTGTTTCTACTAACTGAAACATAGATTATTATGACAGAAGAAGAACTGAAAATAAAATTCGACCATATACAAGGTATATTCAATCGCTGTATCAATCATGCCAGCCAAGTTATGATAGATAATATTGCCTCTAAGTCCTTATATTTCGACGAAGAACAGGCAGATAAACTGGAACAGCAAGAATATGTTCGTACCGCTGATGAGTTGGTGCAGTTATATATTCGTTATTCTGTGTTGAATGATATTCAATATTTTTATTCTGTATCTGATTTCTTTTGGGAAAGCGGTTTTTATGAATCCTTGAAATCCGATGAGAAAAGAAAATACATGTCGTTTAATCCTCTTTCATTTGATTATTCCCGGTATGAGCAAGATAATACGGTTTATGATGAAGAACTGCCTTATTTTTCCGTAATAGTTAAAACTGTTGTATTGGAAAAATATTCTGCGTACTTGCGAAAAAAGAAAGAAAGTAAGGTGCAAGCGGAAATGCAGCCACAACAGAAAGAGCCGCAACCAATTCAAGATAAATGCCAAGAGCCTAAAATTATCTCCCATATTGCTGAAACAGAAAATCCGTTTAAGTCTATTTTAAACGACAGACAAATAGCATTGTTGGTGGATTGTATCAATGAAGTGGAAATTTTCAATGCTCCTATGACTTTTGAAGATTTGAAAGCAATACTTTCCTGTAAGCCAAAAGTTATATTTAGGTCTAATAACAACAGGCAGGTAGCTTTTCTTTTTTCGGAATTAAGCAATCGTGGTTTGATAACACCTAACTGGCAATCTGTTATAGCAAAGAATAAGTTGTTTGTTACGAAGAATATAAAGAAAGATAAATATCTGAATCAAGGTGATTTAGCCACAGCCGCCAATTATGTAAAAGGGGTGGAACATGAAAAAGATTATGTAACCATCAGCAATTATATCAAACAACTGAAAAAACTTTAAGAATAGGTTAATACCTCAAACATAGCTTAATCCACTATCAAGCTATTCCTCAATACTTTTGCCCCCGTAATCGATTACAAGAAACTGGAGGGCATGCACTCCATATTGTCTAACGCAAATACTTTTGTTATATGGAAACAAGTATTGAGAAGCGAGTTGCAGAACTCGAAAATTTAGTGTTCCTTTCAAAGAATGTGCTTAGTTTTGATGAAGCGAGCAAGTTCTTGAACCTTTCAAAAAGTTACCTGTACAAGCTGACTTCGGGTAACTTGATACCCCATTACAAGCCGCAGGGCAAAATGCTTTATTTTGAGAAAGCGGAATTAGAAGCGTGGTTGCGTCAGAACCCGGTGAAGACGCAGGCGCAGATAGAGCAGGAAGCGCAGAAATATATCCTTAACCGTCCCTTAAAGAAATAGCGGCTATGGAAAATAGAAAAGCGACAGAAGCCGGGCAGGATGTCACCATGCAGAAAGAGGATTTTGCAGCCCTTTGGAAAACCATCCATCTAAAGGTGACGGACACTTACGAAGTGCCGCCCGAAATACTCTGGGTGAACGGCTCTACCATTGGCACGCTGGGTAATTTCAGCGCATCCACAGGAAAAGCCAAGAGCAAAAAGACATTCAACATTTCCGCCATCGTTGCGGCGGCGTTGAAGAATGACGAGGTACTGAAGTATTCGGCATATCTGCCACCGAACAAGCGGAAAATCCTCTATGTAGATACCGAGCAGAGCAAATACCATTGCCATAAGGTCATGGAGCGTATTTTGCGACTTGCCGGACTGCCTACCGACAAGGACAGGGACGATTTTGTTTTCATCGTGCTAAGGGAGCAGACACCCGACAAACGGAAACAGA
>OOBZ01002622.1_pt1 | contig 10640 bp, 9 predicted proteins | sample 1671601 | NCBI WGS metagenome assembly OOBZ01 (sample SAMN06348173, study PRJEB24527) | human gut metagenome | biome: human gut; feature: ankylosing spondylitis patient; material: feces | host: Homo sapiens | place: China | collected 2015-10
TCTACACTCTTTCCCTACACGACGCTCTTCCGATCTTAAATAACAATAATATTTATTTGAAATATTGTTTTTTTAACTAAACCAATTAACATTTCATCTCTATAAGTACATGCAAATTCATATCAAACTTCATTTTTGGACCTTCAATCCACTTCGAAAGCAAATAAAAACCATAAAAGTACTTAGTTCTCCAAGAACTAATTAAAACTAATATCAATATGGCAGCTACAGAACCCAAAATGCGCAGTATTACAGGAAAATTAACACCGAACAAATTGACTGAACGCGAAGACGACTTCACTTGTAATATTGTTTACCAAGCAAACCGAAGCATACAAGATCTTTGCCAGTTTGCCGCAGCAAACAGTAAATTCTCTGCCTCAGAACTGGAAAGTGCCTACAACGCCCTGAAAGAACAGGCAAAAATCGAATTATATAATGCCTCTACGGTAGAATTTGGTTTTACTACTAACTCATTAGGAGCCGACGGCCCGTTCATCGGTCCGGATGCGAAATTCAGCCAAACGAAAAACAAGGTTGTTCTACGAAGTGTTCCGCTCGCTGAACTAAAAAAAGATCTTGACAATATAACTGTTATCATCTCCGGAACCTATGAGGGACTACCGGTCATAACAGTAGTGACAGATGTAACGACAGGAAGCGTAAACAATCAAATCACACCGGGAGGAGGCCTGAACGGGGAAGGAAACCGCGTGAAAATCGCCGGTGAAGAAGGAAAGGAAGTCGGTTTCTATTTTGTTTCTACTACAAACGATACAGAAACAAAGGTCCCCACAGCCTCATTATTGCGTAACGATCCTTCCTATTTTTCTTTCATCATTCCGCCTTTGACAGCCGGTACTTACTATCTGGAAATTGCAACCCAGTCAAGCGGAAACACAAAGTTTTTGTTAAGCGAACCCCGCCGCAACCGTTTCCCTTACGTGCTGACAGTAGGAGGAAGCGACAGGCCGGAAATAGAATAAATCATTTCCGGTCACCGGAAGCGTACTCTTCCGATGACTGGAAGTGTACTCTTCCGATGGCTGGAAGCGTGTTCTTCCGATGAGTGGAAGTGTACTCTTCCGACCATCAGAAAAATACCAAAACAAAATCAGAGAGTTTTTTTACCTATACATATTAATTAAACTAAAAACGCACATTATGCTAAAAAACTTCAAACCGATTGGTTTAATGCTGTTTGCAGGCATATTATGTTCTCCCGAGAGCATAAAAGCCGACACAACTCCCATTAGACCGAGTGTGAGCATTTCCCAACAAAACGGGAAAGTGACAGGAACAGTAGAAGATGAATTCGGTCCCGTAGCCGGAGCTTCAGTCATTGTGAAAGGAACCACAAACGGTATTATTACCGACATGGACGGTAATTTCACATTAGAGGGTGTAAAACAAGGAAACATCATCCAAATCTCTTTCATCGGTTATACTACACAGGAAATCAAGTACACAGGACAGGCTTCTATTAATGTAAAGTTAATGGAAGACTCACAGACCCTAGACGAAGTAGTCGTAACCGGTTTTAGCGGGGTTCAGAAAGCCAAAACATTGACGGCATCTGCCGTTACCGTAAAGATGGAATCAATTGCCAAATTGCCTGTGACTTCCGTCAGCGACGGTTTGGGAGGCCGCGTAGCCGGTATCATCTCACAGGCACGTTCTGGCGCTCCGGGTGAAACATCTAAGATCTGGATTCGTGGTGGTAGTAAAATTCTGTATGTAGTCGATGATGTCGTTATGGAAACAGAACAGGGTGAAGTATTCTTTAACCGCCTGCGTCCGGAAGATATCGCCTCCATGACTATTCTGAAAGATGCATCGGCTACAGCCGTATATGGTCCGCGTGCCAGCGACGGTGTAGTGGTGGTAACGACAAAAAGAGGACAGGAAGGCTCCCTGGATATCACAGTCAACCAAAAGTTCACGCTCATGACTCCGTCATACAGACCAAAGTCAATGGATTCATGGGAATATGTAAATATGAAGAATGAATTGTATGCAGCTAATATGGAAGAAAACCCGGCATACAATACGACACAAATGTCCAAATATTATATGGGGCATCTCAGCCAGCAGGGATACGGCCGTCAGGAAATCACCGACATGGTCAACCAGAAATATAATATGGGATACTCATTGCAGGATGTAAACGACCTGTTCAATCCGTTCGTAACCCAAGGCGGTGATATTGAAAACTATTATACCTATCAGGACCCATGGGACTGGTTTGACAATACACAGCCAATGACACAAACGAACATAAGTGTACGTGGTGGTGGCGAACGTGTCAGATATTATTCCAGTTTAGGATATTTGAACCAGTCCGGTATCAGCGAAACATATAACTACGAACAGTACAACGCCATCGTCAATACGGAAGCTTTTTTGCTCAAAGACAAAAGCCTGCGGTTCACAATGAATCTGAACGGGATCATGGCAAAAAAGAAACAGCCGGCCGGTGGTGACGGTATTTTCAACTCTGTCCTGATCGAAGGTGATGAAATACACTCAATACCAAGAAACTGGACCACCGGTTTAGATAGATCAGGAGGTTTGGATTCCAGATTGCGTACAGGTTTCAATAATACTGACGACTATCGCCTGCAAGCCAGTATGGGGCTGAAATGGAATTTGCCTTGGGTAGAAGGCTTATCTGCCAGTGCAACTCTCAACTTCAATCATAGTTATTCAATGAACAAAACGTTCAATCATCCGGAGGAAGGAGTATATGCCAATCCATATGCAACCCAAGAAAACAATTTCAACCCGAACGATGCTAATTTATCACAAACCTGGAACAATTATTCTTTGACAACCGGTATTTTCCAGGTAGACTATAATCGTTCATTCGGTAAGCATAACCTATCTGCCATGGCGAACTACCAAAGCCAGGTAAGAAATACCAACAGCACAATGGCTAAAAAATATGGTTACCCGACGACTTTCTATCCACAGATCGATGGTGGGTCCACCATGAAAGAGATGAGCGGTACGGAAGGACAATGGGGTTCTGCGAGCTGGGTCGGACGTGTTTCATATGATTACGACAGCAAATACTTGTTGCAATTAAGCGCAAACTATAATGGTTCTCTATGCTACCACCCGGACAAACGCTGGGGATTTTTCTACGCTGTATCAGGCGGTTGGGTACTGACGGAAGAGAGCTTTATCAAAGATATCATCAACACGGATTACATCAGTATGTTCAAGATCCGTGCCGGCTATGGTGTTGTAGGTAATGAACTTTCAAAAGCGTTCAGTTATATGAATCAGTATGGATTGACAAGTACTATCTTAACCGGTGAAAATATGAGCGCAAGTTCTGCCTGGAAAGAAAGTAACGTATCCAGCAATCTGACCTGGGGTGAATCGCAACAGATCAGTGGCGGAGTTGACTTCGGATTTTTCAAGGATCGGTTAAGCGGTTCATTCGATACTTATTTGTATCTGAACAAAGGGGACGAAATGGATATGAACCCTAAACTGACTTACACTCCGGTCTTGGGTCTGCCCAATACCCCGAAAATGAATGCACCTTACGTTACCAGACATAAGGGAGGAGTCGAATTCGCTTTAAACTGGAACGACCAGATCGGTGATTTCACCTATAAAATCGGAGGTAATTATACCTATTGGGATGAAATAACGGTAAGACATACCCAGGAAAAGAATGACTATTACTATCCGAACCTAACGAATCTGGGCAAAAGAAGCGAGGTGAAAACGTATACTCAAGCTTGGCAAACAGACGGTCTGTTCACATCTTATGAAGATATGTACAATTCCTACCTGCATTTCACCCGTAACCACACTCTCGGTACATTCAGGATGCAAGATATCAACGGTGACGGTGTATTGAACGGCGGCGACCAGGTTTGGGACGAAAGAGGCGGCGAAGTACCACAAACGCTATACGGTATCACACTGGGTCTGGGTTGGAAGGATTTCAGTTTCGAAATCTTCCTGCAAGGGGCCACCAACGTTACCGGAGATGTGGTATCTCCTGCCCGTTCACAACAGGATTACTACTGGAAATACGCTAAATACCTGTGGCAGGAATCTTACACGCCAAGCAACCCGATTACAAACAAGCTGCCGTTGCCTACCAACTCCACTTATGGCTGGGGATACAGTTTTGTCGATTCCTGGGTATATGACGCATCTTACCTGAAGATCAAGAATATCAGCGTAAGTTACGACTTGAAACGAAGAGTTCTTAAAAACGTAAGCTACATCAAAGGTTTACAGCTGAACTTCATTGCCAACAATGTACATACCTGGGTAAAGAAAAGTAATCCGTTCAAGGATTTAACGGACCCTGAATACCTGCCGGCCAACTCGATCTGGGGCGGAAACAAGTTCGGTAGCTATCCTACCCAACGATCTTTCACACTCAGTGCTACATTAACATTGTAATCACAACAGACAAATTAAGAAATATGAAGAAAATAAATATATTCGCGTTACTCGCAGCCGTATGTTTCTCGAGTTGCGATCCGTTAGGAATCGAACCGACTACCAGCGTTTTCGAAGACCAGTTCTGGGAAAACCCGCAGTTGTCACGATCCTTTGTCAATCAATTTTACTTATGGGCGCCTGCCGGTGCTAATCATGCTTTCAGATCTGAACAATGGTCTGACAACGCGGTCGGCAATGTTGACCGTGACCAGAATACATTCCGCCAATATGATTTTAACAACAGGCGGTATGATGAATTAACCGGCATTACCGACCTGACAGGAGCTCCATGGGGAGACGGTTATAAAAACATCCGCCAGGTAAACCTTGCCATCGAGCGAATCCCTAGTGTTCCGAATATGACGGAAGAAGTGAGAGACCAGCTACTGGCAGAAAGTTATGCCTTTAGAGCTCAGTTTTATTTCGATATGGAAAGGTATTGGGGAGGATTGCCTATCATAACAAACTCCATGACCATATTTGATGAAACGATGCTCGCACAAAATACCCGTGAAGAAGTCTTGGACCAGATTCTGTCCGATTATGACAAATCATTGGAATACTTCGGTAAAATGACCAGCAAACCGGTATTAGGCCTGGTCAATGCGGATGCCGTTCAAGTGTTGAAATCGCGTGCTGCCCTGACTGCGGCCTGTGCTGCGGAAGCGTCAGCCAAGGGTTTGTATGATAAGTTGGCCGGTTCGGCCGAAAGCAAAGCGCTTTACAAATTCACCAAAGATGCGAATCATTATTATCAGATTGCTTATAATGCTGCCAAATCTGTTATCGGCAAGTATTCGTTAGACCCGGATTACCGGAATCTATTCAACGGAGCATCAGGCCATACCTCTGTTGAGTCTATTTGGCCGATGATGTTCAATGAATCCAACAGAAGCGGATTTAATCCGGCTAATTATGCACATCCCGGAGGCAGAATGTACGGAGCGACAACCGATCATAGCCCCGACTGGGGTGGAGACCATGGAGGTGCTTATCCCACTCAAGAGTTGGTTGACTGTTACTACCAAAAAGATAAAGCTACCGGCAAATGGATGCAGTGGTGGAAAACGCAGCAAGCTAAAGAGATGGGGGTTGAAGCCGGGTCAAACGGAGCTTTAAAAGCAACAACCAAAGATTATCGGTTGATGTATACCGACAGAGATAAACGTTTCTATACAACAGTTCTTTACGACGGTTCTTATTATGCGGATAAAGAAGGAGTTGAAAAATGTCTGGTAGGTGTATGGATCGACTATTCAGTACCGACAAAAACGGAAAGATACAGCGCATTGCATACCACTTACAAATCTTCCGAAAAACTGGAAGTAGCAGGACGTGGCCAGTCGACAATGACCGGATATTATACTGCTAAATATGTTCCCGGAAAATTTAAGGAAGACGGAACCCTGGAGACAAAGCAAACTTCTATTTCATTCTTCATGGTACGTTACGCCGAAGCATTATTGAACATGGCTGAAGCTGCATACAAACTGGGAGGAAAAGAAGGTGAAGTAACAGATGCCATCAACCAGATCCGTAACCGTGCAGGCTTGGACAACTTCGACGCTTCTGTGGTAGGCCATAATTTATGGGAAGAATATCAACTGCAACGCCGTATTGAATTTGCATTCGAAGTACCGTCTCACCGCTACTTCGATTTGCTCAGATGGGGTGAATCAGAAGGTAAAACTGTAATCGAAGAATTAAACAAGCCTTCTTCCGGTATGTTTATCTTCCGCAAAGGTATTGAAAGTGAAAAAGTAGAAGATAACGGTTATCCGGCACCGGAAACAGATCCTAAATATTTCACTCCGTACTTCGAAGTACGTCCGATAGATAACACATACTATGAACGTAGATTCAACGATGCTGTATTCTATAAACTTCCTTATGCAAAAACAACTTTGGAAAGTGACAGGAATCTGGTTCAGAATCCGGGTTGGGAAAACAGAAGTTATCAATAACATTTAAACAGAAATAAATATGAAACTTAAAAATATATTAGTCGCAGCAGTATGTTGCCTGACAGCTTTATCCGGTTGTCAAAGCGGATTAGTCTACGATGAAGTGCCCGAATCCGTTTATACAAATGTGAATTTGGGATCTGGTCTGGCTAAAGTCCGTGTCCGTGAACTGTTTACAAACAAAATCTGGCAAGTAAACCATAACGATGGAAAAGGTCAGTGGTTAGAAAACTGGCTTGCCCAGACACTTATCAGTGAAAGTTTCCAAAACGGAATAGATTATACCAATAACACCGGTTCAGATGTTACTATCATGGGCAAAGTGCTAAAAGCAGGAGAAACGATGTTCGTACAAAATACATTGGAAGTTGTGGACGATAGTACTGCCCCCGACGGGAAAAAATATATAATCCATGTCTTTTCTCCGGCAAACGTAATGTACACAACACCCAACAAAGGACATCTGTTTGTAGCCTCTGCTTTTGATGGAGACAATCTACACCCCGTATTCGTTGAAGAAGTTGAAACAGGTAAATATCGTTCCGCCATCGTACCGGTAAGGCAAGACGCATTAGTCGTAGAACTTATCCTGGAAGATATGTATGCGTGCCGGGTGGAACCGGTTAACGGAGCACCGGCTTTAGGTGCCCCCGCAGATTTTACCCAACCACATCAATATATGGTTATTAATACGGCTTTCAGACCGGAAGGTGCTCCGGAAACAAGACGGTTGTATGAAATTCAGGTTCAGCTATTAAAATAAAAACAATAATTTTTTATGTTAGTAGAGCTTCACAGCTCTACTAACTCTATTATTATTTACGGGAATTTTATACGACTATATTCATTTACCCCATAAATAAGTCAAAGATGAAATACATTCTAATTCTTTTAATTTCTTGTTTCGAATTGTTCAACGTTTATTCCCAAGAAGATAATACACCTTATCTTTTTCCTGAATTTACGAAAGGATATGTTTATTACAAAGACGGAAGAATATTCCATGTACCGCTCAACTACAATTTATTCAATGAAAAGTTTTTCTTCATTGATAATGATAATATAAAGAAAGAGTTTTCCGATCCGAATATGGTAACTTCTCTCAAAATAGGAGAAAGAACTTTTCTACCGGTTTCAAGCAAAGAAACAGCAGAATTAATCCAATCCGAACCTAAAATCCTTGTCCAATACAGTGGAACAAGAAAAATCAAAAAAGATTTGACATATGGTGGTAAAACAGAAACAGCCTCGGTCGATGGCTATAGTAACCTCATATATGGTTCTGGAGATTACCAATCAAATACTTTTCTAGACAAGATCAAGTATAAATTCTATATTGAAAAAGGTAACCGGTTAAAGAGTTTCTCTACCGAAAAACAATTCTTAAAAATATTCTCTAAACACAAAGAGAAGCTCAAACAATATATTGATGGTAATAAGATAGATTTTGAGACTCTTGGCGAAGTCAAAAAATTATGCAACTACGCTCTATCTTTGAACTGAAAAGAGGTGGCCTCCTTCAACAGGGCCACCTCTTCAATTGTGTAATGTTTGTATTATTATTTCTTTTTGATAACCATCAGCTTTCCATTATCGGTCCCGTAAAAAGCAATTGTATTCACGGGCTTTACATTTCCTTCCGCCTCAAAACGAACGACTTTATTCAGAGCTTCCAGAAACTCCTGCTCGCCTTTCAGATCAGGACATGCCATGCGCGTCGTGGCGACTTGCGGAAACTTAATGATGTTTTTCCGGGCTTCCGAATATTCGATATTGCCGTTCATCCGGTTACAACCGGCATTTCCCGACAAATGGTTACGGGCAACATCAATGACAATAAGCTGTTTGCTGTCTGCCGGATCAAGTTTCTTACCGTTCAGTTCCACTACACTCCATTCGCCATTCAGGTCTGAATAGGAAGCCACCACGGCTTTTTGCGATTTACAGGAAGCAAATACGGCTATCCCCACAACTGCCAGGCAGAGATATAAATACTTCTTCATACGGTTTAATTTTTAGATAAAACAAGCAATACGTTGCCGTCCTGGTCTACCAGGGCCATTTCGCTTTCAGAATTACCGGCTTTAACCGCTTTCACATCACCCATCGCTTTCATGATCGCATCTTCCGTTGCCATATCCGGACAAGCCATCATTGTAGCAGCACCCGGTGCAATAGTGATCGAAGATACATCGTTGGCATCTAATGTAATGGTTGTATTGAACATATTACAACCGGCATTGCCATGCAATTTATTCTGAGCCATATCGAATTCCATATAGGGCAGTCCTTCTTTCAGAATCTTTTCGCCTTTTACTTCCACCACATTCCATTTACCTTCCAGTTTCTTTGCGTCTGTTTTGGCTTCAGAACAAGAAATCATCATCCCAAGTACCATCGGGAGCATCAATACATAAAAAATCACTCTTTTCATAATCTATACTATTTGTTATATCACTTACAAGGATAAGACGCCAAATCCGTCCAAATTGTTCCCCAAAGATATTCAATTTAGTCAATATTAACAAATCTTCCCTTCTACGCTACTTCCATGCGCCTGATGCTTTACATTATTTTCCGTAAGTTTGCACCCGACGAACAAACTATAAATGAGGATATAATGAAGAGATCAGGCATTGCACCTATTTTGATTTTACTGTTCATAGTAGGTATCTCCTGCAAAAACACCCCCAAACAATGCGAAGAAGAAGTTGACAGCGAATGGATCGACAGCCTCCAACGCGTATATCAATACGGTATCTGTATCGATACACTCGACCTAAAAGAGTATAAGATGAAAAACGGTGATAATCCGGCTGCAATCTTCTCTAACCTCGGTTTCTCTGCCTTAATGGCTGACAGTATCAGCAGATCGTCCAAAGAAGTTCTGGACCCTACAAAGCTACAGGCGGGTATGCATTATTATACCTTCTCCATGCAAGACAGCACTGCACAGATACGCTATATTGCTTTTGCTAAATCGAAAACCGATTACGCAGTGATCGACTTTACCGGCGATACGATCAGTGCCTACGAGTTTAACAAGCCTATTACTTTAAAACGCCAGTACGTAGAAGGAACGATCAATTCCTCCTTATGGAACGTATTACAATCGAAAGGCGTAAACCCGCTGCTGGCGATCAATATTGCCGATGTCTTTGCCTGGCAAATAGACTTTTATGATGTAAAAGAGGGGGATTCTTTCCGTGTACTCTATGATATTGCTTATATCGACGACACAACTGCACTGAATATAAGCAGTATCCAGGGAGCAATTTTTACTCATCAGGGAAAAGACTTTGTTGCCATCCCCTTTACCCAGGACAGCGTATTCGAATACTTCGACCAGGACGGGAACAGTTTGCGTAAAGCATTCCTGAAAGCCCCGCTGGATATCTTCCGTATCACGTCACGCTTTACGAATGCCCGTTTCCATCCGATTCTGAAACGTTATCGCGCTCACCACGGGGTTGATTATGCGGCACCGGTCGGTACCCCGGTTAAAAGCATCGGAGCCGGAACCGTTATTGCCAAAGGATACCAGAATGGCGGCGGAAATTTCCTGAAAGTAAAACACAACTCCGTATATACCACCACTTATATGCATCTCAGCAAGTTTGCCAAAGGCATACAGGTGGGCAGTCATGTGCAGCAAGGTGAAGTGATCGCCTATGTGGGTTCTACGGGCCTCTCAACCGGTCCCCATCTCGATTTCCGTGTACACAAAAACGGCCAGCCGATAAATCCCCTGAACATGGAGGCACCTCCTTCATTGCCTGTCAAAGCGGAATTCCGCGACAGTTTTGCTATCGTAAAACAACAGGTACTTGCCGAATTGGACAGCATGCAAACACGGCATATAGAAGTTGCCGATACACTTCTGATAACGGAATAAATATCCGGACAGGAAGGTTTCAAACGGATGCCTACCCGCGGATGAAGCGGTGCCTATCGGTTTCAGCTCCGATAACTATTGCTTTTAAGTAGAATTATGCTACATTTGTAGGAACTATAAATCACGCAAGTATGAAATTTTTAGGTAATATCATCTGGTTAATATTCGGCGGACTGATCACCAGTATTGAATATCTGGTTTCAAGCCTCCTGCTAATGGTTACGATCATCGGCATTCCATTCGGACTACAGACATTGAAACTGGCTCTAGATCGGAAGAGCGTCGTGTAGGGAAAGAGTGTAGAT
>OOBZ01002623.1_pt1 | contig 10637 bp, 10 predicted proteins | sample 1671601 | NCBI WGS metagenome assembly OOBZ01 (sample SAMN06348173, study PRJEB24527) | human gut metagenome | biome: human gut; feature: ankylosing spondylitis patient; material: feces | host: Homo sapiens | place: China | collected 2015-10
GCATCAAGGAGCCGCAGAAGGTGGAGATGGCCCTGTGGAAGATCATCCCGCCGGAAGAAGGCAGCGACCTTTGCCACCGCTTTGTGATGCACGGCCGCGCGGTGTGCAACGCCCGCAAGCCGGAATGTGAAAAATGCTGTTTGAAGGACATCTGCCGCGCCGCCCGTGAAGCCGCCGGGCAGCAGGCAGAACTGTAACTTTAGGAGGTATAACCTATGATTACTTTAATGATTTTGCTTATCGTCACCCTGCTGTGTGTGCTGGTGGGCTGCCTGACCGGTCTGCTGACGCTGGTAGGCGTGCTGGCCTCCCTTTTTGTGGGCGTGCTGGTGGGCGCATTGGCCGGATATCTGGCCGGGCGCTTTATGGGCACGGAAACTTCCCTTGGCCGCAACATCCTGATGGGCGTGCTGGGCAGCTTTGTGGGCGAGTTTTTGTTCGGCCTGCTGGGCATTCACGCTTCCGGCAGCTTTTCTTCCTTTGCCATCTCGGTAGTTGGTGCCTGCATCTGCATCTGGATCGGGCAGAAGCTCTCCAAGTAATCGTTTTATAGCAATATACCGCCGCATTCTGCAGCCGGAGCTTCCGGGCAGGGTGCGGCGGCTTTTTTATGGGCGTTCTGCCGGATAATCCCTCGCCCGGGCTGTGTAAACCGCCAAACTTTCTGCCAATTCTTGACAGGAATTCCCTGCCGTTGTATCGTTGACCCAGAAACGGAGGGTTCAACATGGAAAAAGCACTTGCACATATTTCTGAGGACGGAACCCGCACCCAGACCGTCTACGAGCATCTTTCCGGCACAGCACGCCTTGCCGGAGCTTTTGCCGCACCCTTTGGCGCTGCGCAGGAGGCTGCATACACCGCATGGCTGCATGACATTGGCAAATACAGCGTTGCTTTCCAGCAGCGGCTGGCGGGCGGTGCTGCAACCGACCACTCGACCGCCGGTGCACAGGAAGCGATGAAGGGCTGTACACCCCACATTCAGGCCGCCTTTGCCGTAGCCGGGCACCACACCGGTCTGCCGGATGGCGGCAACCGAAGGACAGCCGATGCCGCTGACGCTACCCTCTTTGGGCGGCTGAAAAAGCCGGTGGAGCCTTACGATGGCTGGCGCGAGGTCGCCCTGCCCCAGAGCGCCCCGCCGGACTGGGCAAGCCGCGACCCGCTGGATTTTGCATTCTTCACCCGGATGCTCTACTCCTGTCTTGTGGACGCGGATTCTATCGACACCGAAACTTTTATGAACGGGCAGGCCGCGCCACGGGGCAACAGCACCACGCTTTCTTCTCTGCTGGAAAAGGTGCGTGCCAAGGCCAGCGGCTATCTTGCGGCACAGAGCAGCTCGCCGGTAAGCCGCCAGCGCAATGCCGTGCTGCGCGCCTGCATGGAAAAAGGTACCCACGGCGCACCGGGGCTGTATACCCTCACCGTGCCCACCGGCGGCGGCAAGACCTTCGCCTCCCTTGCCTTTGCGCTGGAACAGGCCGCCGCGCAGGGCATGAAACGGGTGATCTATGTGATTCCGTATATGTCCATCATCGACCAGACTGCCGCTGTTTTTGCAGACCTTCTGGGCGCAGAAAACGTTCTGGCGGATTACTCCTGCGCGGACTACAAAAGCCTTGAACAGGAAAAGTTGACCCCGGCACAGTACCGCCAGCTGCTGGCCAGCGAAAACTGGGATGCACCTGTTGTGGTGACCACCGCCGTGCAGTTTTTTGAATCGCTGTACGCCAACCGCAGCAGCCGCTGCCGTAAGCTGCACAACATCGCGGACAGCGTGGTCATCTTTGACGAAGCGCAGACCCTGCCCGTCAGTTATCTGCTGCCCTGCGTCAGTGCTATTGCGCAGCTGGTACGGCATTACCACACCACCGCCGTGTTATGCACCGCCACCCAGCCCGCATTAGAGCCCTATTTCCGGCAGTTTGCGCCGGAGCTGCCCTTGCAGGAGATCGTGCCGGACACTGCCACTTTATACAGCACCCTGCGCCGCACCACCCTTTGCGATGCCGGAGAGCTGACGCAGGAGGCACTGACTGCACAGCTCTGCACGCTGCCGCAGGTGCTGTGCGTAGTGAACCGGCGCAAAACGGCGCAGGAAGTGTACGCAGCCCTGCCCACCGAGGGCAGCTACTGCCTGACCACGCTATTGTGCGCCGCAGACCGCCGCCGCCAGCTGGCAGAGATCCGGCAGCGGCTGCGGGAGGGGCTGCCTTGCCGGGTGGTGTCCACCTCGCTGATCGAAGCCGGTGTGGACGTGGATTTCCCCGCCGCATACCGGGAGCAGTGCGGGCTGGATTCCATTTTGCAGACCGCCGGGCGCTGCAACCGGGAGGGACACCGCAGCGCGGCAGAGAGCCTAGTATACCGTTTTAAGCTGGAAGGCTGCGGCGTCCCGCAGATGCTGCGCCAGAACGTACACGCCATGCAGTACGCAGCAGGCTGCACCGCAGCGCTGGACAGCCCGGAGGCAGTCAGGGCTTATTTTAAGGAGCTGTATTTTGCGCGGGGCGAGGCCGCACTGGACACCAGCGGCATTCTGGATGCCCTGCGCAAAGGGATCTCGGGCTGCATTTTCCCGTTTGCGCAGGTGGCAGAGCAGTTCCATCTGATCGAAGCCCCCACCCGCACCGTTTACCTGCCTGTTGGCGAAGGAAAAGCCCTTTGTGAGCAGCTGCGCAACGGAACTGTGAGCCGTGCACTTTACCGCAAGCTGGGCGCTTACAGCGTAGCCTGTTATGCCCAGCAGTTTCAGGCATTGAGGGACGCCGGAGCGCTGGAAATGCTGCCCAACGGCAGCGCCATCCTGACTGACAGCACCCTGTACGACGCCAAGACCGGACTTTCCATGGATGTGGAGACCGGAAAAGGCCTGTTTTTCTGACAAAAAATCTCAAATAAATCAAAGAAAAAACGCAAAAGTCCTTTTTATAACACCTTAGAAGCAGTATTATAAATATAAACCAAATTTGAAAGGAGGTGGTGTTCATGTCCATGTTGATCGAGGCCTGGGGCGACTACGCCTGCTTTTCAAGACCCGAGATGAAAACCGAGCGTGTATCCTATGACATCATGACGCCCTCGGCGGCGCGCGGGCTGGTGGAGGCCATCTACTGGCACCCGGGCATGAAGTACCATATCGACCGCATCTACCTGCTCAAGCCGGTGCAGTTTGCCAGCATCCGGCGCAATGAGGTCAAGGATACCCTGCGGTCCTCGGCAGCGCTCAGTGCAGCCAAGGGCGGCGAGGTGCCCATGCTGTGCACGGCAGAGAATATCCAGCAGCGGGCAGCGCTGGTGTTACAGGATGTGCACTATGTCATCGAATGCCATTTTACCATGACCGAAAAAGCCGCACCCGGCGATAACCCGGGCAAATTTCAGGATATCCTGCGGCGGCGGCTGAAGAAGGGGCAGTGCTATCATCAGCCCTGCTTCGGCTGCCGGGAGTTTCCTGCAAACTTCCGGGAATGGCACGGCAGCGCCGAGGGGATCCCCACACTGCCGCTCACGCAGGATCTGGGCTTTATGCTGTATGATCTGGACTACTCCGACCCGGAAAATATCCGCTCCCAGTTCTTCCGGGCAAAGCTGGAAAACGGCGTTCTGGACTGCCGGGATGTGGAGGTGTTTACATGATCTTACAGGCACTTACCGCCTATTACGAGCAGCTTGTCCGGCAGGGCAAGCTTTCTGCCCCCGGCTGGGACGACAGCTTTAAAGTGAGCTACGAGCTGCGCCTGAACGATGCCGGGCAGCTGGTCTCCGTGCTCGACCTGCGCACGGAAACAAAGATGGGCAAAAAGACCGTCCTTGCCCCGCGTGCAATGCGCGTACCGGCGCACGTCAAGCGCACGGCCGGTGTTTCGGCAAACCTGCTGTGCGATAATTCCTCCTATCTGTTGGGTGCAGACGAAAAAGGCAAGCCGGAGCGTGCAAAGCAGTGCTTCGATGCCTGTGCGGCGCTGCACCACAGGCTGTTGGACGATGTCGACAGCCCCGCAGCCCGGGCGATCCTTGCTTATTTTGACCGCTGGGATCCGGCGCAGGCTGCCACGCATCCCCTATTGGCTGAGCAGTGGAAGGAGATCACCGGCAACGCCAACCTGATCTTCGGCTACGAAGCCGCCGACCACAGCCACAGTTTTGTCAACGACGACCCTGCCATTCAGAACGCTTGGCAGACGCACTACAACGACCGCTCTGCAGGTGCAGATACGGTACAGTGCCTGATCACCGGTAAGCAAGCGCCTGCTGCACTGGTGCACCCGTCCATCATGGGAGTACAGGGTGCGCAGAGTTCCGGCGCGGCACTGGTGTCCTTCAACGCAGACGCATTCTGCTCCTACGGCCACAAGCAGGGCGAGAACGCCCCCATGAGTGAGTACGCAGCCTTTGCCTATACCACTGCGCTGAACCGCCTGCTTGCTGACCGCGACCACTGCAAGCACGTTGGCGATACCACCATTTTGTGCTGGGCAGAAAACGCGGAGCCGGTCTATCAGGATGCCATGAGTATGTTCCTGTTTGGTGCAGACGAAGCCGTCGGCATTCAGGAAAGCGATGTACAGGCTGCGCTCAAACGTCTGTCTGCCGGGCAGACAGTGCCTTTTTGGGAAAAAGAGCTTTCGCCCGACCAGCACTTTTATCTATTGGGACTGGCACCCAACGCTTCCCGCCTGTCGGTGCGGTTCTTTTTGCGAGACACCTTCGGCAGCTTTGCGCAAAACCTGCAAAAGCACGCCGAGGAAATGGCAATCGACTGCTCGGAAAAAGAAAAGTTCCGTACCCTGCCCATCTGGGCTGTGGTAAACGAGACCACCCGCACCGTGCCCGGACAGCCCGCAAAGCCGTCCCCGCAGCTGGCAGGCGACCTGCTGCGCGCCGTGCTGACCGGCGGGCGTTACCCCGCTACCCTATTGAACGATGTGACCCTGCGCATCCGTGCCGAGCAGGCCGTGACCCGCGGCCGGGCTGCTGTGATCAAAGCATATTACCTGCGTAATTACCCTACCGAACTGAACAAGGAGGTCTATACTGTGAGCCTGAATGAAACCACCAATGTTCCCTATCTTCTGGGGCGGCTGTTCTCTGTGCTGGAGGCAGTGCAAAAAGCTGCCAACCCCGGCATCAACACCACCATCAAGGACCGGTATTTCAATGCCGCCTGTGCTACGCCGGGCATGGCCTTCCCCACCCTGCTGCGGCTGAGCCAGAAGCATCTGCGCAAGCTGAACGACGGCCTTGCCACCCACTACGATAAGCAGATCACCGAACTGATGGCGCAGCTGCCGGAAAGCGGTTTCCCCGCTCGGCTCAGCCTGCCGGATCAGGGCAAATTTGCCATCGGCTACTACCACCAGACCCAGAAACGCTTTGCCAAAAAGAACGAGGAGGAATAAAAAATGTCTGCACCTATCAAGAACCGCTACGATTTCGTCATTCTGTTCGATGTGGAGAACGGTAACCCCAACGGCGACCCCGATGCCGGCAATATGCCCCGCATCGACCCCGAGACCGGCTACGGTCTGGTGACCGATGTCTGCCTGAAGCGCAAGATCCGCAACTATGTGGAAACGCTGAAGGAGGACGCCCCCGATGCCGACAATTACCGCATCTATGTCAAGGAGGGCGTGCCCCTGAACCGCAGCGATGCCGAGGCGCTGGAGCACAACGGTCTGACCCTCAAAGACGACCTGAAAAAGGCCAAGAAAAGCGACCCGGAGATCGACCGCAAACTGCGGGATTATATGTGCGAACATTTCTATGATATCCGCACCTTCGGTGCCGTGATGACCACCTTTGTCAAGGGTGCGCTGAACTGCGGTCAGGTGCGCGGGCCGGTGCAGCTGAGCTTTGCCCGCTCTGTGGACCCCATCGTGCCGCAGGAGGTGACCATTACCCGCGTAGCCATCACCACCGAGGCAGACGCTGAAAAGAAGAACAGCGAAATGGGCAATAAGCACATCGTGCCCTACGGCCTGTACCGTGCCGAGGGTTACGTTTCTGCCAATCTTGCCCGCAAGACCACCGGCTTCTCGGAGGAGGACTTGCAGCTGCTGTGGCAGGCTATCCTGAATATGTTCGAGAACGACCACAGCGCTGCACGCGGCAAGATGGCCGTGCGGGAACTGATCGTGTTCAAGCACGATTCCGAGCTGGGTAATGCGCCCGCCTACAAGCTGTTTGATGCCGTTACCGTGGCGCACAAGGCCGAGGTGGTCGCGCCCCGCAGCTATCAGGACTACACCGTTACGGTGGCCGACACCCTGCCGGAGGGTGTGCACTGCGAGAGGTTCCACTGATGGACGCGCCGGACGACTACCTGCAAATGTCCGGTATCCAGCATTTTGCCTTCTGCCGCCGTCAGTGGGCACTGGCCTATCTGGAGCAGCAATGGGCTGAAAATCTGCGCACCACCGAAGGGCATCTGGATCATGCCCGCTGCCACGATGACACTCGCACCGAGCGCCGGGGCGAGTTGCTGATCACCCGGGGCATGCGGGTGGTCAGCCACCGGCTGCGGATGGCGGGCAACTGCGACGTGGTGGAGTTCCGGGCTTGTGCGGATGGCATCCCGCTGCAAAGCACCCCCGGGCGCTGGCAGCCCTACCCGGTGGAATACAAGCACGGCCACGCAAAGGAAACCGATGCCGACCGGCTGCAATTATGCGCACAGGCCATGGCACTGGAGGAAATGCTGGTGTGCCATATCCCGGAAGGGGCGCTGTATTACTGCGAGACCAAACGGCGGGAAGCCGTACCTTTTACCGACGAACTGCGCAGCACCACCCGGCAGATGGCAGACGAGATGAACCAGTATTTTGCCCGCGGCTACACCCCAAAGGTAAAGCCCGGCAAGCACTGCAACGCCTGCTCCCTGAAAGAGCTCTGCCTGCCGGTGCTCTGCCAGAAGGCAGACGCCAAAGACTATCTGCGGCGTTATCTGGACGAGGCTGCGGCCACGGAGGTGACACCATGCGACAATTCCTGAACACCCTGTTCGTCCTCAGCGAGGATGCTTACCTCACGCTGGACGGCGAAAACGTTGTGGTCAGCCGTGGGAAATCCGAGGTCGGGCGGGTGCCGCTGCACACGCTGGAAAGCATCCTCTGCTTCAGTTACGCCGGTGCCAGCCCTGCGCTGATGGGCAAATGCGGGCGTATGGGCATCGACCTGAGTTTTTATAGCCCGCGCGGCCGCTTTTTAGCGCGCACTGTGGGCGAGGAACGCGGCAACGTATTGCTGCGGCAGACCCAGTACGCCGTTGCCGCCAGTGAAGCGCTCAGCTGCAGCTATGCCCGCAGCTTTATTCTGGGCAAGGTGTACAATGCCCGCTGGGTGCTGGAACGTGCCACCCGGGACCACCCGCAGCGGGTGCCCGTGGACGAATTGAAACAGACCAGCGCCCAGCTGGCTGCTGCCCTGCCGCTGGTGGAAAGCTGCGAAGATCTGGAGCAGCTGCGCGGGCTGGAGGGCGAAGCCGCACAGCGGTATTTCGACCGGTTCAACGCGCTGATCTTACAGCAGAACGATGCTTTTGTGTTCACCAGCCGCAGCCGCAGACCGCCGCTGGACAACGTGAACGCGCTGCTGTCCTTTGCCTATTCCCTGCTGGCCAGCGATTGTGCCGCTGCGCTGGAGGGTGCCGGGCTGGACCCCTATGTGGGTTTTCTGCACCGTGCCCGCCCCGGGCGGCGCAGCCTTGCGCTGGATCTGATGGAGGAACTGCGCGCCGTTTTGGCTGACCGTTTCGTGCTGTCCTGTATCAACCAGAAAGTGCTGAGCGCAAAGCACTTTGAAAAGCAGGAAAACGGTGCCGTTCTGCTGACCGAGGAAGGACGCCGCGCGTTCCTGAACGCATGGCAGCAGAAAAAACGCGAAGTCATCACCCACCCGTTTTTAAAGGAAAAGCTCTGCTGGGGGCTTGTGCCCTATGTGCAGGCATTGCTGTTGGTACGCACCCTGCGGGGCGATCTAGAGGTCTACCCTCCGTTTTTTTGGAAATGAGGTGCAATCATGCTGGTACTGATCACCTACGATGTAAACACCGAGACCTCCGCCGGACGCAAGCGGCTACGCAAGGTTGCCAAGAAGTGCGTGGATCATGGGCAGCGGGTGCAGAATTCCGTGTTCGAGTGCCTGCTGAACGCATCGCAGTACGCGGTGCTCAAGGCAGAGCTGACCGCCCTGATCGACCCTGCCTTGGACAGTCTACGGTTCTACCAGTTGGGCAACAATTACCAGACTAAGGTCGAGCATGTTGGGCTGCACCCGGAGTTTGCGCAGGATAGTGTGCTGATCTTTTGATGCCCCGCCAGTGCGAACAGGCAGCGCACATGGTTTTCCCAGACGCTTCGCACTGGAATACCAGCCGTTTGCACAAGTAACGGTGTGATTTTGCGGTTTGTTTTACAGGCACCTCTTTGCAATTTGTGCAGAGAGGTGTATAATGAGACAAAAGCAGAGGGTTTTCTCTCTGTTTTTGCTGTCGCCCTCCTCGCGGAGGGCGTGGATAGAAATTCACACAGTCACTCAGCGGTATGGAAATCATCATGTCGCCCTCCTCGCGGAGGGCGTGGATAGAAATCGGTATAGTAGTCTGCATAGTGCCATGCGTCCAGGTCGCCCTCCTCGCGGAGGGCGTGGATAGAAATGCTTGCAAAGACGGAAGCCCAGTAGTATTCATAGGTCGCCCTCCTCGCGGAGGGCGTGGATAGAAATTCTTTTTGGATGTTGAGATAGGTTTCGTAATCTACGTCGCCCTCCTCGCGGAGGGCGTGGATAGAAATGAAACTGATGCACGAAACGGCACGCGATACCGTGTCGCCCTCCTCGCGGAGGGCGTGGATAGAAATTTCTTCGTTCCCAGCCGTCTGCTCTGGGAACACTGTCGCCCTCCTCGCGGAGGGCGTGGATAGAAATTTAGAAACAATAATCCAAAAAATAGAGAATGTGGAAGTCGCCCTCCTCGCGGAGGGCGTGGATAGAAATGTTTTACGGCCGAAAACTGGGCATGAATGAGCAGTCGCCCTCCTCGCGGAGGGCGTGGATAGAAATACAAATATGCTGGGCAGCGCGGATAAAGCGGAATGTCGCCCTCCTCGCGGAGGGCGTGGATAGAAATTGCAACTGTTCAACAAAGTAGCTAAGCACATTAGTCGCCCTCCTCGCGGAGGGCGTGGATAGAAATTTTATTTGCAAAATGGATAAGAGGGTATCTTGACGTCGCCCTCCTCGCGGAGGGCGTGGATAGAAATTAAACTGCGGCGTTAGTGGCAGTGGTTACGGAATGGTCGCCCTCCTCGCGGAGGGCGTGGATAGAAATTTTGTCCTTCGTTTGACGCTCGTTGTCCTTCGCTGTCGCCCTCCTCGCGGAGGGCGTGGATAGAAATTTGCAGAGAAGGGCAACGGACGCAAAACGCCGTGGGTCGCCCTCCTCGCGGAGGGCGTGGATAGAAATTTATCTATCACGTTGACCCAGTCGAACCACACCATGTCGCCCTCCTCGCGGAGGGCGTGGATAGAAATTCATTTAGCAACTCATCTCCACTAGAGACTCTAGCGTCGCCCTCCTCGCGGAGGGCGTGGATAGAAATAGATGTTATGTGACCGCTGGGGCGATTGCAAAGCCGTCGCCCTCCTCGCGGAGGGCGTGGATAGAAATATTTGAAGCAATCGAACGCTTGAAAAAGGAACGCGGGTCGCCCTCCTCGCGGAGGGCGTGGATAGAAATGTAGCCCCAAGCGCGGCGTTTGAGGATTACCAGACGTCGCCCTCCTCGCGGAGGGCGTGGATAGAAATTATGCAAAGCGATTCACAAAAGCGCCTTGCAAGGCGGTCGCCCTCCTCGCGGAGGGCGTGGATAGAAATTTCGAGATACGCTTCGCCGTTTTCATCGTACCGCGTCGCCCTCCTCGCGGAGGGCGTGGATAGAAATACAATTACGTCTGCGCAGAGCGGCTCGGCAAGAAGGTCGCCCTCCTCACGGAGGGCGTGGATAGAAATGCAGCAGTCAGCGACGCCGCCGTTTGTCTGCTCCCGTCGCCCTCCTCGCGGAGGGCGTGGATAGAAATCTTCTTGCCCTTGGCGTTGATGGCTTCCAGCTTGGGTCACCCTCCTCGCGGAGGGCTGTGCTCTGCTTCCGCTCGGTCGCCCTCCTCGCGGAGGGCGTGGATAGAAATAAATGCGCCTGCGGGCGCGGCGCTCCGGGTTCATAAGGTCGCCCTCCTCGCGGAGGGCGTGGATAGAAATATGGGCAGCTGGACCGCATGGGGCAACCACACTGGGTCGCCCTCCTCGTGGAGGGCGTGGATAGAAATGACATCTGGAACAACCGGATGAACCGCTATGTGCGCGTCGCCCTCCTTGCGGAGGGTGCGGATAGAAATATCTGCTATATCAATGGCACTGATTACCTGTCCGATCGCCTGAGCGCCACTTCTTGCGCCACTAAATAAAGCAATTTCCAGATAAACAGGGGTAATCAAGGCATATCCGCTCACTTTCCCATCCCCTGCCGCACAAACAAAAACCCCGAAAACTGGCTTCACAAGCCAACTTTCGGGGGTTTCTCTTTGGAGCTACTGACCTGATTCGAACAGGCGACCTGCTCATTACGAGTGAGCTGC
>OOBZ01002642.1_pt1 | contig 10587 bp, 8 predicted proteins | sample 1671601 | NCBI WGS metagenome assembly OOBZ01 (sample SAMN06348173, study PRJEB24527) | human gut metagenome | biome: human gut; feature: ankylosing spondylitis patient; material: feces | host: Homo sapiens | place: China | collected 2015-10
TGGCAACTTCATTTCCATTAGAATTAAGAATTTCAGACAACAAATCAAACATCAAAATACAATTTATTTAAACGCAAAGCCTTAACGGCAATATTCAAATTCAAATTTTAAATCATTATATATTTCCTGCCCTTCGGGCGTCTGCATGAATTCAGGAAAATCATCGAACCCATCCAACATTTGCTGTGCCCGTTCAGCCGACTGTCTTCCATAAAATTTCATGGCTTTCACCGCAGCCTGCTTTTCTTTGAAGGACGCCTCGAAATCAGTCTGGGCAAGCGTCCGCATACATTCCGCGACAAATGCGGTCCTCACCGGTGCTATCAAATCCTTTCCTTCCTTAAACAGTTCGGCCCAGACTAGATAAGCCACCGTACGTGCATATTCGTCTTCCACATTAAAAATCAACCCGAGCAGCAAATCCTCCACATCCGGCAACTTATAAAACAAATTGTGGCTGCACTGCTCTGCAATTTCCAAATAAGGGATTTCTTTCACCCATTGCTTCGCCTCTTGGGACGAGAACTCGTCTACCGGCTGCAAGAAAGAAGCCAATATCTTGAATTCACGGATGTCTTCTTTCCACAAAGTAGCGGCCAGCTCAGAGTCCGGTTTATGTGTAGTGGCAATCTGCTTGATTTCAGGCAAAGGAACACCGAAATTCAGCTTATAGACAATACCCTTCTCGCGCATGCTGGTAGAGATCACCCCATTCATCGCCAGGCGAAGCTGGGTCCGTATTTCTTTTAATTCATTCTGTAACATACGCTTTATTATTCATTATAGGAAGGTAAAAACGAATACTCCTTGCTGTAGCGAAGCATCTGATCGGTATACCCTTCGGTATAATCCAGCACAATATCCGTTACATCTCCCTTATCGTTCTTGACTTCCTTCATCACCGGGTTCACGAATCCCTTATACGGAGCCAGGTTCAATTTGGCATAGCGTTCGAGCACTTCGGCATGAAGAGCCGGATCGACCTTTACGGCATACTCCTCCACCAGTTTCTTTCCGGCAGAAAAATCACCTTCACTCTTGATACGCTGCACTTCCGCCAACAAAGTTCCGAACAGTTCACGCAACTTAGCATAGTCATTAACCACCACGTATGTCTTGCCATCCCGCTGTTTCAGCTCAATCACGTTATCGGCCTTTCCTTTTTCATAAACCCATTTGGCAATCAGCTGGCGGTTGCGCATATGGGCTTCTTCGACATTCTTGCCCTGCTCGATCCGAACCAGCTGTGTCATCAGGCCATTCATTATATATTTATAGTATTCGGCCTTATAAGCCTCTGCATCCGGCACAAGTCCGAGTTCCACCAGCTTGGCATCTCCGAGATAGTACAAACCGAAAAGATCGGCACGTGCCTCTTCCAAAGTCGAACTGTAGGCCTTCAAAGCATCCGGATCGGTATCGGGAAGCAATTTACCGGAACCATGTCCCAAGCATTCATGCAAATCGGTATGCAAATTGTCGGTGATGAATCCGTATTTCTTCAATCCTTCGCGCTCCTTATCGCTCCAGACAAATTCCTCATTGAAACCATTTCCCTGAGAAGCTTTGTCGTATGCCTCAGTGATATTCTCGATCGTAACGGATTTCGAACCATGATCGCGGCGAATCCAGTCGGCATTCGGCAAGTTGATGCCAATCGGAGTTGCCGGATAGCAATCACCTCCCAACATGGAAACCGTAATTACTTTGGCACTGACTCCTTTTACTTTTTCTTTCTTAAACCGTTTATCTACAGGAGAATGATCTTCAAACCACTGCGCATTATCGCTGATCACTTTTGTTCGCTTCGTTGCCTCCTTATTGATAAAGTTCACGGTCGACTCCCAGCTGGCTTTCATTCCTAACGGATCTCCGTATGTTTCGATAAAGCCGTTCACAAAGTCGACATCCGATGCCGTATCTTCCACCCATAGGATCGAATAGGCATCGAAGATTTTCAAGTCGCCGGTCTGATAATATTCGATCAGTTTCCCGATGATTGACTTTTGCGCATCATTCTCGGCAAAAGCCGTGGCTTTCTGCAATTCCGACACGATCTTTTCGATTGCCGACGAATAGAGGCCGCCTACCTTCCACACTTTTTCGACCAGCTTGCCGTTCTCTTTTACCAAACGGCTGTTCAAGCCGTAAGAGATCGGAGAAATCGTGTCTTTCCCAGCTTTCATCCGGGCATAGAAATCCTCAACTTCTACCTGGGTAACTCCTTCGCCATAATAATTGTTGGCCGAAGCCCGGATCAGGTCGACATCGCCACTCTGCACCGTACGCTTCGCCATCACGGCCGGATCAAAGATCACGGGACTGATCTCGGCGACAAACTGTTCCACCGTCTGCCCTTCACGTAACGGAAGTGCGGAAGCACCGACCTGAGAGATGCAAGTCTGGAAGAATTCGGGCGTAAAACCGGGAACAAATTTGTCTTCCGCATAATGATGATGAATGCCGTTGGCAAACCAAACCCGTTTCAGATAAGTCTCCAAAGCAACAAACTGCGGATCCGTACGATCTCCTTTATAGCCGGAATACACAGCCTCCAGCGCACGGCGGATCGGCAGGTTATAACGGCAGTTCTGGTCGAACAAAATATCCCGGCCCATCAGGGCGGCTTCCGACAAATGATATAATAATTGTTTCTGCTTCAAAGAAAGGGATTCAAATCCCGGAACTCGATAACGCAGTATCTGAAGATCAGCAAACTGATCCACGACATAATTGAAATTATCCTGAGTAGCTTCCGCCTTCTCAGCCTTCTGCCCCGTACAGGCAGTCATAGCCATTGCAGTCATAAGCGATAACATTATATTTCTCATATACTAACTTTTAGCTTTTCCTAATATTATTATTAAAAAGGTTTTCTCGCAAAGGTACAGATATTTCAGAAATAATACTAGTCATCTTCCTTTATTGCAATCTGAATACAGATAACTTATAAGGCAGAAATATGAGTAGATTTGATTTTTTTCTTCCAAGGACATAGAAAGAGAAGAAATTTAATAACTTTGCCTATAGTAACATTGACATAAAACAAAACGCAATGAAAACAAACATTCCTGAACGTATTGCCGCCCTAAGGGAAGCAATGAAACAGCATAAAATCGATGCTTATATTATTCCGACTTCCGACCCTCACATGAGTGAATATCCTGCCGACTGCTGGAAATACCGTGAATGGATTTCCGGATTCACAGGTTCGGCCGGAACAGTTATAATCACAGCCGATAAAGCCGGGCTTTGGACCGACTCCCGATATTTCCTGCAAGCCTCTACCCAACTGGAAGGGACAGGTATCGAACTTTTCAAAATGATGTTGCCTGAAACCCCGACAATCCCAGCGTTCCTGACACACGAACTAAAAGAAGGACAGACAGTCGGCCTGAACGGCGAGACATACAGCTTGGCAGATGCCCGCTCACTGGAAAAAGCGCTGGCGGAAAAAGAGATCAAACTGAATACAAACGCTTCGCTGATCGATCCGATCTGGAAAGAACGTCCCGCCATCCCGGAAGCTCCGATGTTTGAAATGCCGGTCGAACTCAGCGGAAAATCAACAGAAGACAAACTGATAGATATCAACAAGATGCTACACAAGGCAGGAGCCGACTGCACCATTCTCTCCGCATTGGACGAAGTGGCCTGGACCTTCAATATCAGGGGTACGGACGTTGCCTATAACCCGGTCGTCATCAGTTACGCATTCGTTTCCGAGAAGGAAAGCGTACTGTTCGTGAATCCGAAGAAGATACCCGCTGAAATAGCAGAACATCTAAAAAAAGAAGGAGTGACACTGGCCGACTACGGCATGTTGGCGACCTTCCTGTCACGGCTGCCGGAACGGACACGGGTGTTCATCGACAGTAAACGGACCAACGTAGCCATCTACAATGCACTGCCCAAAAGCAGTATCCTGATAGAAGGAATCTCGCCCACCAATCACTTGAAAAGCATCAAGAACGAGGCAGAGATAAAAGGATTCCGCAATGCTGTCCTGAAAGACGGCATCGCCATGACCAAATTCTATTTTTGGCTGGAAAAGAGGCTTAAAGCCGGAGAAAAGGTGACGGAGCTGAGTGCCGCTGCCAAGTTGACGGCTCTGCGCTCCGAACAGCCCCAATATGTCATGGACAGCTTTGCCAGCATATCCAGCTACGGTCCTCACGGAGCGGTCGTACACTATTCTCCTACACCCGAAACGGACACGGAGTTGAAAACGGACAGTTTGTATCTGCTCGACTCCGGAGCCCAGTATTTGGACGGAACGACCGACATCACCCGTACGATCGCCCTTTGTGACGAGCCGAGCGAGCAGATGAAGAAGGACTTTACCCGCGCCCTGAAAGGCACTATCGGAATTGCCAAATGTAAATTTCCCGCAGGCATACGGGGCTGCCTGATCGACGCTTTCGCCCGTAAAGCCTTGTGGGATGCCGGCATCAACTATCTGCACGGAACCTGCCACGGCATCGGCCATTGCTTGAACGTACATGAAGGGCCGCAAAGCATCCGCATGGAAGAAAACCCGGTAATCCTGGAACCGGGCATGGTGATGAGCGACGAACCGGCCATGTACCGCCCCGGCGAATATGGCATCCGTACCGAGAATATGATCCTGATCCGTGAAGACAGTGAAACGGAATTCGGAAAGTTCCTCGGTTTCGAAACTTTGACGTTATGTTACATCGATACGAAGCTGGTTATCCCATCCATGCTCTCCGTACGCGAACATGCCTGGCTGAACAAATACCACCAGATGGTGTACGACTTGGTAAGCCCACATCTGAACGAGGAAGAGAAGGCTTGGTTAAAAGAGAAAACGGCAGAAATTTAATCAACGGACAATTGACAATGGACAATTGGTTTGCCGTTGTCCTCCTTAAATTGTCAATTGTCAATTATTAATTGTCAATTAAAAAGTTATGGCTTTAATAAAATCAGTAAGAGGCTTTACTCCTCAAATAGGTAAAGACACGTTTTTAGCAGACAACGCCACTATTATCGGCGATGTAGAGATAGGCGAAGGTTGCAGTATCTGGTTCGGGACTGTGTTGCGAGGCGATGTAAACTCCATCCGGATCGGCAACGGGGTGAATATACAGGATGGTTCCGTCCTGCACACCTTATATGAAAAATCGACGATTGAGATCGGCGACGATGTATCGGTCGGTCATAACGTCACGATCCACGGGGCAAAGATATGCAACGGCGCCCTGATCGGGATGGGCTCGGTCGTACTAGACCATGCCGTGATCGGTGAAGGAGCGATCGTCGCTGCCGGCTCGGTCGTACTGAGCAAGACCATCGTTGAGCCGGGAAGCATCTACGCCGGCGTACCGGCCAAGTTCGTAAAGAAAGTAGACCCGGAACAGGCAAAAGAGATCAACCAGAAGATAGCCAAGAACTATCACATGTACTCATCCTGGTATAAAGAAGAGCACTGACCCGCTATCACGGAACAGGGTAAACAACACAATTAATTGCAAATGAAAGAGTACAAATACATCCTGCTGGACCTGGACGGGACGATTACAGATCCGATGATCGGCATCACCCGATGCGTCGAATACGCATTGAATCATTTCGGCATACAAGTGAATGACCTTCGCGAGTTATGTCCTTTTATCGGTCCTCCTCTTCTGGACTCGTTCCGGGATTTCTATCATTTCACAGACGAACAGGCTAAAGAGGCTACAGAAAAATACCGGGAACGTTTTGCCGACACCGGCATTTATGAAAACAAACTGTATGACGGCATGAAAGACTTTCTTGAAGAGGCAACCCGGCAAGGGCGCATCCTGATGCTGGCGACATCCAAACCGACAGTCTTCGCCAAACGCATCCTGGACTATTTCGATATCGCCCGTTACTTCACCTTCGTCGCGGGCAGCGGCCTGGACGGTTCCTTCTATACAAAAGGAGATGTGATCCGTCATGTATTGGAAAGCAATAACCTGACGGACCATCCATCAGCCGTCATGATCGGCGACCGAAAACATGATATCATCGGGGCCAAAGAGAACAGGCTCGATTCGATCGGTGTGCTTTACGGTTACGGTGACCGGGAAGAGTTATCGCAAGCCGGGGCGGACTATATCGTAGAGGATATCGCCGGACTACGCAACCTGCTGTTCCATCAATAGCACGCCCATTTTATCAGATAGCGGCAAAGCACATCTCCGACGAAGATCCCCACGCAGTAGAGGATTCCCAATCTGTAACCTTTCAGGTTACAGGACACTTTCAATGCCTGGAACATCCAGACCAGTGCCCAGATCAAAAAGACAAAAGAGACCAGCGACAGCCATATTCCGACAAGGAATCCGGGCTGTTGCATGATCTCCGCCGGAGGCATGTTCACATCTATCTGTGCGAGTTTCTGCATAGGCGGCAAGAAGTTGAAAAGGTTCATGACGATCAACGGCAATTGTGCGAAAACGACCGTTCCCAACACATCGACCATCCGTATGCGTGAACGGGAAAGCAGCAATCCTCCCAAATAAAACATAACAGCCGGAATCAGCCAGACGGCAAGGTGTTCCACCGCATAGCACCACCACGCCGGATTCGGAGCCGGACCAAAATGCAGCAACCCGTGATAATGCCAGCCGGAATAATAAGAAAGAGCTGTCGATACCACCATTCCAGCCAGTCCCCAAAGCAATGCTTTCAGGCCGGCAATCCGTTCAAAAGGATTTATCAATCCATAAAGATGTTGTTTGTTCATAACCTATTCGATTTTATTTAGTTTATCAATCAGATCGTCTAATACATTCCGGACAGTAGGGTAACTGACTCCCATATTCTTCGCCATATCCTTCAGGCTTCCGCTGGATTTGATGAAGTCGATTACAAACTGCTGTTCCTTATCCGTCAGTTTTGCCAGTACAGGCAGTTCAAATGTACCACACACCTCCGTATCGCATCGCCCACAAAACATCCGACCCACTTTCAAAGGCGCGTCACAAGCCGGGCACTGCAAGGGGAGTCTTCTTTTGATCTCGTTATTCATAGGTTTCTTTCTTATTCTTGTTTACACTTGACTAAAAGATTACTTTACAACAAAAGTATTCAATAATTTATAAAGATGCAAGAAACAATAAATATTATTCATTACAATATAAATATTATTCAAATATATATACAATTATATCATTCATCCTCGTTCCAAGTCGTACCTTATATAGGTACGTGGATTGAAACAGGTGTGGAATCGAAGGAAGGCAAAGGGTCTACGTCGTACCTTATATAGGTACGTGGATTGAAACCAATCTTTCGAGTCTTGGATGAAGGGGGCGGAACTTGGTCGTACCTTATATAGGTACGTGGATTGAAACCGCGGATTTAGTTATAAAGAAATCATCGAAGGGTCGTACCTTATATAGGTACGTGGATTGAAACCTTTGTCCTCCGACGGTTTAATGGGTGGCTCTTTGTCGTACCTTATATAGGTACGTGGATTGAAACAAAACCAGTATCAATAGAGTAGAAACTGTTGGCGGTCGTACCTTATATAGGTACGTGGATTGAAACGGGCTTAATGCGAACAGAGGACTTAGGCGGCACCAGTCGTACCTTATATAGGTACGTGGATTGAAACATATATCCCATTGGCATAATACCGGAAAGCCTTGGTCGTACCTTATATAGGTACGTGGATTGAAACCCATTGGCTATTGCTGATTGTAACAATTCATCTGAGTCGTACCTTATATAGGTACGTGGATTGAAACGATCCGATACACATCGTCCGTATCCTGCCAGATGTCGTACCTTATATAGGTACGTGGATTGAAACTGGAGTAAGGGTATCAATGACTATCTGAACGAGAAGTCGTACCTTATATAGGTACGTGGATTGAAACCTTTGAAGGGTTGGAAGATAGCAGTAAGCCGTCCGTTATACCTTATATAGGTACGTGGATTAAAACGAGTAAAACATACCTGCAGTCGACACAATTTATTAAATTATCAATTTCATTATTTTACCATGCAAGACTGAACTGCTCCACCCTTCTTCTTTACACGCTTTTGCATAATCGTCACGATGTAACTTATTATCTATCAGAAACAATTTCAAAAAATGAGTCCAAGTAAGCTTTTTCGATAAATCAGACACTATTTCAAGTTCTGGAAAATATACGCAGAACAACTCCATTTGAAGCAAGTGTCTAACTTCAAATTCTTTACCATAACGTTCCACTAATTCACGAGAAAGATATTTAAATGTATCTATCCGATGAAGTGTTGTCTCTTTACTGTAAAGATCTTGTTTAATTAGTCTACCGTTTTCCCAATACAATATGTTTTTGTCTGCATTCAATCTTCGGCTACCTTTTCTCTGTGATTTTTCAATTAAGAAAAGAATATCACGAAGTAAATCTTCCCTTCTTTTCATATTCATTTTATTTTTATGTACAAAAATAAACTTCAGAAATTAAAGCTACAACATTTTAACACATATTTTCATATTAACACAAATCAAATAAATTAGCTGAAAAATTACATATAATAAAGGGACTGCCTCACATCTGAAGACAGCCCCTTTCAATTGACTTACACTAATAAAATAAATTAGCTGTTTCAACCCACACACCCCGCAAGGTATGACAAAATACATTGTAAAGATAGCAATCCAATCCCATTTACACAATCACCCTACTTTTTATTCTATCAGCAACAGTTCTTCCACCCAAGCCCCATCCAATACCAATCCAGCTTGCAGATCATAGCAATTCGGATCCTCCAAAATGAATACACCTGAATATTCGATGACTTTACCACACCGCACCAGTTCTTCGAAATCCCATTTTCTAATGGATACGCTATACTGCTGTAGCTTACGTAACAACCAAAATTCCGGGCCAATCCGCTTCAAATCCTCCAGTAAGGTTGCACCATCACCATAGCCGACCAAGATGGATACCGAGTCTTTATCGTCTATCAACCGGAACTTCTCTGCAGCAGTTGCAAACATAAAGTGCATTTCTGCAAAACCTTTATATAACAGACCTTTTATATCAGCCTTATCAAAGGTGTTACAATTGCTATAGAATAAGCTGAAATATTGAGCCATACACTCCGGAGAAAACAAGTCACTCCCATCGGAAACAGACAGTATCTCCCGCAAAGCAGCCGCTCCCTTTCCCATCAAACCACGCAAAAGAGTATTCTCCAAATTAAAGACAAAAACCTGACCTAATTTACCCACATGATTCAATTTGCCTTCCCGGTTACATCTTCCTGCCGCCTGTATGATTGAATCCAGACCGGCAAAAGCACGGTATACTACAGGGAAATCAATATCTACCCCGGCTTCAACCAACTGCGTACTTATCACACGGACTGGTTCATTGTCCTTCAATTTCTGCTTGATCAATTTTATAACTTCCATGATATGCGCGGAGCACATCATACGCGACAAATGTAAAGTCCCTTCAGGCATTCGCCGGTAAAGCTCTCGCGCATCCTTACGGGTATTTACAATACATAGCACACGATCATACCCAGACAGCTCGTCGGCAAGTTCATCGAAGTTAGTGGTTGTACCTGGTTCCGGCCAATGCAGCTCCACCCGTTTAAAAGCCTCAAACAAATTATCATGCACAGAAGTAATTTCTGTCACGGGAGTTTTCAGTCCGTCAAAAGCCTCCGGCCCTGTTCCGATCCGACCGGAAAAAACGGGTAATGTGGCCGTAGTAAACAAAATGCTGGCTTTAAAAGAGGCTTGCAAGCTCTGCAAAACATCCAGTATGGGGTGCAAAAACCCAACCGGCAACATCTGCGCCTCATCCAGAATAACAACAGAGTTACAGATATTATGCAATTTCCGGCATCGCGAAGTGCGGCAAGCATACAGCGATTCAAAGAACTGCACATTTGTCGTCACAATGATCGGAGCATCCCAATTTTCCGTTGCCAGCAAAGAAGGGGACCGTTCGTCGTTACTATCCTGTTGCAAATTACTATGATGCTCCACCACATTCTCCGCTCCGAAAATATCCCGGAGCACGGCAGCCGTCTGTACAATAATACTCGTATAAGGGATAACGATGATAATCCGTTTTTTTTTGTAACGAACGGCATGAAGGAGTGCCCAAGCCATCGACGCCAATGTCTTTCCCCCACCTGTCGGAACTGTCAGGCTAAAAAAGCCGGGAAGGCTCTCGGCCATCTTCCGGCAACGGGACAGGATAGCCGCCCGTTTCTCATTGATGAAAGATGCTGGCGCATTTGCCGTAAGCGATTCCATATAGGCATCAAACCGATCCTTCAACGTTTCCATAGAATCATATTGCCCACGCCTGGCTGCTTGTTCCGGATGCATAAACCGCTCCGTATCCAAGTAGTCGGCATCAACCAGGCAAGAGAACAACATGCGAATCCATTGATGTATATCCTTCTCAAAATCATCAATCAAAGGCTGGTCTAACGAAGCAACCACCTCTTGCATCTCTTCCGGTGCATCTTCCAGCATCTCCTGGTAGCAATCTGTTTTAGACAGACGTCTATTCAAATTGGCCTCCCCGGAAGAAGTCCAGTCCAGCAATCCCGAATGATGTCCGGCTATACAAT
>OOBZ01002656.1_pt1 | contig 10556 bp, 5 predicted proteins | sample 1671601 | NCBI WGS metagenome assembly OOBZ01 (sample SAMN06348173, study PRJEB24527) | human gut metagenome | biome: human gut; feature: ankylosing spondylitis patient; material: feces | host: Homo sapiens | place: China | collected 2015-10
TACGAGATTCAAGTGTGACTGGAGTTCAGACGTGTGCTCTTCCGATCTTATTGAAGTAATGCAAAAATAAAAACGGAAGTCTCATGTCTGCGCAGTAAGGGTGGTGGATATGGGACTTTTTGGTAAAGATAAATAAAATTTATGGAGGAAACAGAATGATTATTGATTCTTATGATATCAACAGCGAGCCGATTGTAAAGCTGGAGAATTTTTATGGGGAGAAGCAGCATCTGGTAAAAAAATGTATGGTAATTTTTTCAAAAGTAATATATGAATACATGCTTGAAAAATTCCCATGCCGACAGATTGCAGAAGTAAGAGCATGCAATGGAAATATACCGGTTTGGACTCTGCCATATGAGGAAGAAACGATTGCTTTCTACCTGACACCAATTGGTTCCGCTCTTGCAGCCGGAATGATTGCCGAAGTCAATCATTTAACAGGAGCATCCGTCTTTATCATGTTTGGCTCGTGCGGCAGTCTGGACAAAGAAGCAACCGATGGAAAGTTTATTCTCCCAACGGAGGCATACCGGGGAGAAGGACTGTCCTATTATTTTGCAGAACCGCAGGACTACATAAAAATAAAAAACACGGACAAACTGGCGGAATTTTTCAAAGAAAGGAAACTGCCATACGTTCAGGGGCGCGTATGGACGACAGACAGTATGCTTCGGGAAACGGTAAATCTTGTAAGAAAACGAAAAGAAGAAGGATGCATTGCCGTGGAAATGGAACTCGCAGGCGTTCAGGCGATCAGTGATTTTTATGGATTTGAACTGTATGATTTTCTTGTTGCGGGAGATGTGCTGATCGAAGGAAACTATGAAACGGATGGATTATCTGCCGCTAACCACGATCTGGACAAGCTGTTTCTGGCGCTGCAGATAGCAAAAAACATGAGGATAGAGGGACGGTAAAATGAAATATAAAGAAAACATAATTTTGAAAAATGGGCAGGATTGCATAATACGAAATGTTCTGTATGAAGATGGGTCGAGATGTCGGATTTGTATGTAGTAACACATAGTGAGTCCGATTATCGGAACCGAAATCTGTAAACTATACGTAGATCCATGTCTGCAGAACAACGGAGTCGGCCACGCGCTGATTACCTTTGTAATTGAAAAGTTTGACGCAGACCATCTATGGGCATTGGAGAAAAATACGCGTGCCATTGCGTTTTACAACCGCCACGGATTTCAGTGGACAGGAACGAAACAGCTGGAAGCAGGAACGACAGAATATCTGCTGGAATTAAGACGATGAGAGCGCGGCGTGTTTTCTGTTCTTCCTGTAAAAATTAAAGCAGGAGAAAACGGTCTTGTATTTTAATCGAATCAAGTAAGTAGCGAAGCGGATTGCGAATATCCGCTTTACTGAAGCAAAAATAGCCGAAAAGCCTGTTCTACCGTATCGGTCATATTTTCTGCCGCATTTTTCACATCCATAGCTTCTTCGAGTGAAACGACGCTCCGCATAATAGGGAAAAAGGCATCAATTCCGGCGGCGTTGCATGTGGATGCATCTTTTGTGACACAGCCGGAGAACGCAAGGACAGGTTTGCAGTATTCTTTTGAAAGTTTTGCAACTCCGATCGGCGCTTTTCCCATCACGGTTTGTCCGTCGAGCCGTCCTTCGCCGGTGATAACAAGATCAGCATCTTTTACATCATCACGAAGTCGGGTTTCGTCCAGTACGATCTGAATGCCGGGTTCCAGCGAAGCAGAAAGAAACGTCTGAAAAGCAAATCCAAGTCCGCCCGCAGCACCCGTTCCGGGAAATTCCGCGTCGACGTTCGGGAATGTTTTCCGGCAGAGTGCGGCGTAGGAGGCAAGCGATGTGTCCATACGTTTGATCATGACAGCATCCGCGCCCTTCTGCGGTCCGAAAACGGCGCTGCAGCCGTTGGAACCGCAGAGCGGATTCGTTACATCGCAGGCAATACGGAAGGTGCATTCCGAAAGTTCCGGCAGAACGTGATCTGCCGTAATCGCGGTAAGAGATTCCAGTCCGACAGCACCAAAAGGAACCTGTTTTCCTTCTGCATCGAGCAGTCCGAAACCGAGTGCCTGTAGCATACCAATACCGCCGTCATTTGTGGCACTTCCGCCGATTCCAATGATAAAGCGGTGGCAGCCATTGCGGATGGCATCGCAGATAACCTCACCGACACCGTACGTTGTGGCGTACAGCGGATTTTTCTCATCGCCGTGTACCTGCGTAATACCGGCAGCCCCCGACATCTCGATAATGGCGGTCTGCGTCCGGTCGATGATGCCATACGGGCAGATAACCTGCTTTCCGGCAGGACCGGTCACCGAAACGGAGACAAGCCGTCCGCCAAGACCTTCGGTCAGTGCCTGAACGGTACCTTCACCGCCATCGGCAAGCGGGCGCACAACCGTCTCCACCTTCGGATCGACACGATAAATCCCGGTGGCGGCCGCTGTTCCAGCCTGCAGAGAGGAAAGGCTTCCTTTAAAAGAATCAATTGCAATCACAACTTTCATCATTTTTCTCCTGATTTCAAATATTTTTCAATCCGACACTCATGCACCTTCGTCTTCTTATCATAATTAACACCAACCAGCAGAATATCCCCTGTATAAGATGCAATGGAAGCCGGGTAATGCTGTCTTTTAATCTGATCCAGTGCCGTTTTCGCATTCTTGTTCCATTTCAGTTCTACTACAAGCGCCGGAAAATCGTATCGGTATTCCGGCTTTGGCAGAAAGACAAAATCGGAAAAACCGCGCCCGGTCGGAAGTTCACGAATGGGTTTGAAGTAATATTGCATCGTACTTAAATAAGCAATCGTGAGGACACAACTGAGCGAATTTTCATTATGATACTGAATCACGGAAGTATATTCCTCATGGACCTTTTCAATTCCGGCAGCGACAGCATTTTCATCCATATCGAGCGTAGCATCTAAAAGATCCGCAGATTCCTGCTGGAAAGCGAAAAGTTCATTCCAATGATTGGAAGTCACCGCAGTCAGAAACTCCCTGCGGATTTCTTCGTTGGGAATATATGCCATCTGTGTCTGCTGATTGTAGGCAAGATAGCCCAAATGAATCAGCAGCGTCAGAACATCATCTTTATTTACAAAGCTGACCATGTCATTTTTAAAAGAGGTAACCATGACAGGAACTGCGGCGCCGGAAAGCATCTCCAGAATTGCTGTTTTCAATCCGTCAAAATCCATATTGATAAAAGGAACCATCGAGTCGTATGTGCTCGTCTCCGACCAATAGCTTTGGAATGTCCCATCCAGAAGCAGACTTGTCACCGCGTTTGGATTGTATACATGGTAATTTCCAAGCAGATAGCCGTCGTACCATCGTCTGACTTCCTCAAAATTTTGTCCGTATTTCTGACAGAGAGCGGAAACTTCATCTTCTGTGAATCCAATATAGGAAGCCAGCGGGCCTGGATTCAGCATGGAATACTGATGAAAATTATTTAAGGCAGACTGCGTTTTCAATTTTTTGATCGGAAGAATACCCGTGAGAAACGCAAGCTGGATATATTTCGTCGGTTCCGTCCCTTTGAACATTCCACGAAGAAAATTAATGTAATCATCCTGAATTTTCTGGTTGGAGGCCTCATCACGAATCAGGACATCCCATTCATCAATAATAATCACAAATTTCTGTCCGGTCGCCTCTTTGATCCGGGACAGAGCGTCGGGAACGGTGGAAACTTCTGGCGGAAGCTGATCTGCATAGATGGTACGCAGCTCGGCCAGTGTACATTCTGTAATGTAGGCCACAATCTGTTCCGGATCGCTGACATTCGAAAGAAACCACTGGATGTCCAGATGAATCACATCGTACTGGTTCAGATGCTTCTCAAAGTCTGCCGTCTGGCTGATCGCAAGGCCAGAAAACATCTTTCTGGAATCACAGCCCTTGCTGTAATAGGCCGCCAGCATATTTGCAGCAAATGATTTTCCAAACCGCCGCGGGCGGCTGTTGCAGATATAGCCCTGTATGGTGTCCAGAACTTTGTTGGTATACGATAAAAGTCCTGTTTTGTCCACATAGATTTCAGAATTGAGAGCAACCTGAAATGCACTGTTGTCCGGATTCACAAATCTTCCCATGATTTCACTTCCTTTCCGTTTTTTGATTATACCCCGATTTTACCATTCCCCCATCCAAATAGCAACGCACACCCCCGAAAATCCCGTAAAATCGCGGAAAAGAACCGATAAAATATGCTTTCCACTCTTGACAACGCTTACAGCCCCTAGTTATAATAAGGCATGAAAAACGATGACGAAGACAGTAGTCTGCGCGTGAACGGTCTGTGGAAAGCGAGCCGGGGATGGTGGGAGTCCGGTACAAGTAGCGGCAGGTGAACATCACTTCCAAGTTGCAGTTCTGAATCTGCGTACCCGGCGCATAAAATATAGAAAACCGGAGAGCAGTGGTAAGAAGTTGCCGGTTGTTCCCCGTTACAGGAAATGCATATGATAGTATGTAACAGGTGGTTACGATAAGTACAGCTTTCGTCCTATTACAGGGCGGGAGCTTTTTCTTATTTTACGCGAGCAAATCAAACGAGAAACTTAAGTTTCAGGAGGTACAAGCATGTACAAGAAAGTTTCAACCGACATGAACTTTGTCGAGAGAGAAAAACAGGTTGAGAAGTTCTGGGAAGACAATCAGATCTTCGAAAAAAGTATGAAAGTGCGTGAAGGAAATCCGTCCTACGTGTTCTATGACGGACCGCCGACCGCAAACGGAAAACCGCACATCGGCCACGTAGAGACCCGTGTTATCAAGGATATGATCCCGAGATACCGTACCATGAAGGGTTATCAGGTGCCGAGAAAAGCAGGCTGGGATACCCACGGACTGCCGGTAGAGCTGGAAGTTGAGAAAAAACTCGGTCTGGACGGAAAAGATCAGATCGAAAAATACGGCGTAGAGCCATTCATCGAGCAGTGTAAAGAGAGCGTATGGAAATACGAGGGAATGTGGGAAGACTTCTCCCATACCGTTGGCTTCTGGGCTGATATGAAAAACCCATACGTTACGTATCATAACGATTACATCGAGTCCGAGTGGTGGGCATTAAAAGAGATCTGGAAGAAAGGTCTTCTGTACGAAGGACACAAAATCGTTCCTTACTGCCCGCGCTGCGGTACCCCGCTTTCTTCTCACGAAGTAGCGCAGGGATACAAAGATGTCAAAGAACGTTCTGCCGTTGTCCGCTTTAAAGTAAAAGGCGAGGACGCTTACATCCTGGCATGGACCACCACACCGTGGACCCTTCCGTCCAACGTTGCGCTCTGCGTCAACCCGGATGAGGATTATGTAAAAGTAACAAGCAAAGGATATACCTATTATATGGCAGCCGCTCTGGTAGACACCGTTCTCGGTGAGGGCGCTGAAATCCTGGAGCATTATCAGGGCAAAGATCTTGAGTTCAAAGAGTACGAGCCGCTGTTCCCGTACGCTGAGAAGAGAATCGGAAACAAAAAAGCATACTATGTAGTCTGCGATACCTACGTAACACTGACCGATGGTACCGGTGTTGTTCATATCGCCCCTGCATTTGGTGAGGACGACTCCAAGGTCGGTCACAGATACGATCTTCCTTTCGTACAGTTAGTAAACGAAAAAGGTGAGATGACCGAGGAAACTCCGTGGGCAGGTACTTTCTGCAAGAAAGCAGATATGGCCGTTCTGCAGGCACTCGAGGATAAAGACCTTCTGTTTGATGCGCCGCTGTTCGAGCACAGCTACCCGCACTGCTGGAGATGCGATACTCCGCTGATCTACTATGCACGTGAAACCTGGTTCATCCGCATGACTGCAGTAAAAGAGGATCTGATCCGCAACAACAACACCATTAACTGGATTCCGGAAAGCATCGGAAAAGGACGCTTTGGCGACTGGCTGGAAAATGTTCAGGACTGGGGACTTTCCAGAAACCGTTACTGGGGAACTCCGCTTCCGGTATGGCAGTGTGAATGTGGCCATCAGGACTGCATCGGCAGTATCGAAGAGCTGAAAGAAAAAGCCGACAACTGCCCGGATGACATCGAGCTTCACCGCCCATACATCGACGCAGTGACCATCAAGTGCCCGAAATGCGGTAAAGAGATGCACCGTGTACCGGAGGTTATCGACTGCTGGTTCGATTCCGGCTCCATGCCGTTCGCACAGCATCACTATCCATTCGAGAACAAAGAAACCTTCGAGAAACAGTTCCCGGCACAGTTTATTTCCGAGGCTGTAGACCAGACACGTGGATGGTTCTACTCCCTGCTTGCAATTTCCACTCTGCTGTTCAACAAAGCACCGTACGAGAACGTTATCGTTCTTGGTCTGGTACAGGATGAGAACGGACAGAAGATGAGTAAATCCAAAGGAAATGCGGTAGATCCGTTTGACGCACTGCAGACCTACGGTGCCGATGCGATCCGCTGGTACTTCTACACCAGCAGTGCTCCGTGGCTGCCGAGCCGTTTCGCAGGCAAGACCGTAGTCGAAGGACAGAGAAAGTTCATGGGAACCCTGTGGAACACCTACGCGTTCTTTGTCCTGTATGCAAACATCGACAACTTCGATGCAACAAAATACAGTCTGGAATATGACAAACTGGCTGTTATGGATAAATGGCTGCTGTCCCGTCTGGAATCCACTGTAAAAGCAGTAGACGACAACCTGGCAAATTACCGTATCCCGGAGGCAGCAAAAGCACTGCAGTCCTTCGTGGATGATATGAGTAACTGGTATGTACGCCGCTCCCGTGAGCGTTTCTGGGCAAAAGGCATGGAGCAGGATAAGATCAATGCTTACATGACTCTGTACACCGCACTGGTGACCGTTGCAAAAGCAGCAGCTCCGATGATTCCGTTCATGACAGAGGATATTTATCAGAACCTCGTAAAGAGCATCGATGCAAGTGCACCGGAAAGTATCCATCTGTGCGACTTCCCGGAGGTACATGAGAACTGGATCGATCCGAAGATGGAAGAGGATATGGCAGACCTGCTGGAGATCGTCGTTATGGGACGTGCCGCAAGAAATACTGCCAATATCAAAAACCGTCAGCCGATCGGAACCATGTACGTGAAGAGCGAGTTCCAGCTTTCCGAATTCTACAAAGAGATCATCGAGGACGAGCTGAATGTCAAAGAAGTTGTATTTAAAGATGACATCGCAGATTTCATCAGCTACAGCTTCAAACCGCAGATGCGTACCGTAGGACCAAAATACGGAAAACTCCTGAACAAGATCAAAACAACCCTGTCTGAGCTGGATGGAAACAAGGCTATGGCAGAGCTCAAGAGCACCGGCGAACTTAAACTTGACATCGATGGACAGGAAATTGTATTATTAGAGGAGGATTTGTTAATTGACATGGCACAGATGGAAGGCTATGTATCCGAATCCGACCATACAATCACCGTTGTTCTGGATACCAATCTGACTCCGGAACTGATCGAGGAAGGTTTTGTTCGTGAGCTGGTAAGTAAAATCCAGACCATGCGTAAAGAGGCCGGCTTTGAGGTTATGGACAAGATCAGAGTATATGCAAAAGACAACGACAAGATTGTAAGCATCATGAAAAACCATGGTGATGAAATTAAATCTGAAGTTCTGGCAGAAGAAATCGTGACTGGAGAGACAAAGGGCTATGAGAAGGAGTGGAATATCAACTCCGAAAAGGTTACCATGGCAGTAGAGCGTATCTAAGAATACTTCTGGATGCGTTTCCACGACGATCGTTAATATAAAAATCAGCCTGCGAGCGGGGATGCAGACAAGCTCTCCGCTCGCAGACTGCTATTGAGGAGGACGCAGATGTTAAACGCCGAGTTCAACAAAGAAACTTTTAAGAACAGTGTCAAAGAAAACGTAAAAATGCTGTACAGAAAAAATCTGGAAGAGGCTTCCCAGCAGGAAATTTACCAGGCAGTCTGCTACGCAGTAAAAGACGTTATTATTGACAACTGGCTGAAAACCCAGAAAGCAATGGATGAGCAGGATCCGAAGATTCTGTACTATATGTCCATGGAGTTCCTGATGGGACGTGCGCTGGGAAATAACCTGATTAACCTGACTGCATACAAACAGGTACAGGAAGCTCTTGATGAGATGGGACTGAACCTGAACCTTCTGGAGGACCAGGAGAGAGATCCTGCGCTTGGAAACGGCGGTCTTGGCCGTCTGGCAGCATGCTTCCTGGATTCCCTGGCTACACTGGGATATCCGGCATACGGCTGCGGTATCCGTTATAAATACGGTATGTTCAAACAGCAGATCCGCGACGGTTATCAGGTAGAAGTACCGGACAACTGGCTGAAACACGGCTATCCATTCGAGCTGAAACGCCCGGAATACGCAAAAGAAGTAAAATTTGGCGGATACGTAGCACAGGAGTATGATGAGACTACCGGACGCGTAAACTTCGTACAGAAAGATTATCAGTCTGTAAACGCAATTCCTTACGATATGCCAATCGTAGGATACGACAACGATGTTGTAAACACGCTGACCATCTGGGATGCAGAGGCTATTCAGGACTTCTCCCTGGATTCCTTCGACAAAGGTGATTACCACAAAGCGGTTGAGCAGGAAAACCTTGCAAAAACCATCGTAGAGGTTCTGTATCCGAACGACAACCATTACGAAGGAAAAGAGCTGCGTCTGAAACAGCAGTATTTCTTTATTTCTGCAAGCGTACAGAGAGCAGTTGCAAAATATAAAAAACATCACGATGATATCATAAAGCTGTATGAGAAGGTTACCTTCCAGCTGAACGATACTCACCCGACCGTAGCCGTTCCGGAGCTGATGCGAATCCTTATGGATGTGGAAGGCCTTGGCTGGGATGAGGCATGGGAGATTACGACAAAGACCTGTGCATACACCAACCACACCATCATGGCAGAAGCACTGGAAAAATGGCCGATCGAGCTGTTCTCAAGACTGCTTCCTCGTATCTACCAGATCATCGAGGAGATCAACCGCAGATTTGTGGAAGAGATCCAGAAAAAATATCCGGGCAACCAGGAGAAAATCCGCAAGATGGCTATCATTTACGATGGACAGGTTAAAATGGCACATCTGGCTATCTGTGCAGGTTACTCTGTAAACGGTGTTGCTGCACTGCATACAGAAATTCTGAAAAATCAGGAATTAAAAGACTTCTATAAGATGATGCCGGAGAAATTCAACAACAAGACAAACGGTATTACACAGAGACGTTTCCTGCTTCATGCAAACCCGCTGCTGGCAGACTGGGTAACCGAACATATCGGTGATGAATGGATCACAGATCTGGCTCAGATCTCCAAACTGAAAGTTTATGTGGATGATGAAAAAGCACAGCAGGAGTTCATGAACATCAAATACCAGAACAAACTGCGTCTGGCAAAATACATCAGAGAGCACAACGGTATCGATGTAACAGGTATCATTCGTGCCGGCGTAAAAGGTGTCGCATCCGGTTTTCATTTCTCGGAGGGTGCCAGTACCATCACGCAGCAGCTTTTGAAAAATACCGTCTTTACCAGTTGGACAAGCGAATCTTCCATGGCTGACAAGTTTGAACGAAAGTTCCAGGAGCAGTATCTCGCCCTGCAGTTAGAAAAAGTAGTGGACAAGGACTGGATTCTGGAAAATTATCTGAATGCGATCAACCTCGGACAAAATACTTTAGGTGTCGGTGTCGCCTCGGAACGTTATTTTGGCAAAGACGTTTCTGATCTTACTTTATCAGAATGTGCAGTCTTAGCCGCCATTACCCAGAATCCTTCCAAATATAACCCGATTACCAATCCGCAGGAAAATTCCAAGCGCCGCATGAAAGTGCTTAACAACATGAAAGACCAGGGTTATATCTCGCAGGAAGAATACGATGAAGCTGTTGCAGACAATGTTTACGACCGCATCCAGCTCGTCAACATTGAATCTGAAACCAACAGCATTAATTCTTATTTTGTTGATGAACTGACAGATCAGGTCATCCAGGATCTGGTGGAGCAGAAAGGCTACACTGAGACGCAGGCTTACAAAGCACTTTATCAAGGTGGACTTACGATCTACTCTACACAGGATCCGGAAATTCAGGCGATCTGTGATGATGAAGTGAATAATCTGGACAATTATCCGACTGCGCCGAAAGTATCGTTTTCCTATCGTTTATCTGTCCGCTCCGAAGGTATCCTTCTCCTACCGCGTATCGATCCAATCCCCGGACGGCACCATCTCAAATTACAGCCAGCAGACGATGCTTTCCTATTATCAGTCTTCCAACAAGAGTTTTTCGATCAACTTTAACTCCGAAGAAGAGGCAGCTGCTGCAATTGAACAGTACAAAACGGACATCATGAAAGACGGTGATACGATCGTAAATGGAAGTGAAACCGTTACCTACACGCTTCAGCCGCAGGCAGCTCTTACGATCATTGATCAGAGTACCGGAAATGTCAAAGCATTAGTCGGCGGACGTGGAGACAAAACCGCCAACAAGACTTTAAACCGTGCAGCAGATACCACAAGACAGCCGGGATCTACTTTTAAGAT
>OOBZ01002658.1_pt1 | contig 10554 bp, 6 predicted proteins | sample 1671601 | NCBI WGS metagenome assembly OOBZ01 (sample SAMN06348173, study PRJEB24527) | human gut metagenome | biome: human gut; feature: ankylosing spondylitis patient; material: feces | host: Homo sapiens | place: China | collected 2015-10
CGAACCGTACTCGTCGACGACGATGGCCATGTGGACCTTGTTCGACTGGAAGTCGCCCAGCAGGTCGTTGATCTTCTTATGCTCGGGCACGAAATAGGGCTTGCGCACCAACTGCTGCCAGCCGAATTCGTTGCCGTGGTTGATATAGGGGAGCAGATCCTTGACATAGAGCGTCCCCCTGATATTGTCGATATCCTCTTCGTATACCGGGATACGCGAAAAACCCGACCGGATGATCGTCTGCTTGACGGTCTCGTAATCGTCCGTCACCGAGAGCGCCGTAATGTCCACGCGGGGTTTCATGATCTCCTGCACCTCGGTATTCACGAAGTTGACGATCCCCGACAGCATCACATGCTCCTCGGGGCTCGAACTCTGGGTCATATCCACGGCGTCGGCCAGTTCGTCGAGCGAAATCTCGCTCTTGTGCGCGGCCTTTTCACTGATGCGGCTGCTCGTGCGGACCAGCGCATAGGAGAGCGGATAGAAAACCCACCGCAGCACCAGCAGCGGACGGGCCACCATCGAGGCGAAGCGCAGGGGAATCGTCTGCGCCAGCACTTTGGGCAGTATCTCGCCGAAAAGCAGCAGCAGGAAAGTCACCAGCACGGTCTTGAACAGGAACTCGAACCGCAGGAAAGTGAAGACCGAGTCGATGATCCCGGCCGTGAGGATGACGATGCAGATATTCACCAGATTGTTGACCACCAGGATCGTGGCCAGCAGCAGGTCGACGTTCGCCAGCAGCCGCAGCATGGCGGCGGCCGATGCGCTTCTGCGGCTCTGCAAATGACGTATATCATTGTGCGAGAGGGAGAAAAAAGAAGTCTCGGCCCCCGAAACGAGCGCCGAAACACACAACAGGCAGAGCGTCACCGCGCAAAGCACGGCGATATGGGGTGAAAACCCGTTGAACGTAATCCAGGAATGCGCGTCTTCCAAATTGAAAATCGGTTAGTTAATCGAATAGCGAGCCGCCCTGCGACTCCTCTTTCTGCGCCTGGGCATCGGTCGTATCGTCCTTCAGCACCTCCTTGCGGCTGCCGGGGACGCGCACGATGAACTTCGAGTTGCGCGACTGGTAGGCGGGTTTGGCCAGCAGGGTGTCGATGTTGCTGTAACGGGTCGGCTTGGCGCCGAGCATCACCAGTTCGGGCTGACGCTGGGCGGGTTTGGGGGGCAGGGGTTTGATCGGCTCCAGCACGGGTGCCGCGGCGGACGTCTCCTTGACGGCCGGTTCGACGGTGCGGGCCGGGGGAATGATCTGCTTCATCACGCCGGGCTGCGCGTCGCCTTCGAATCCCGTGGCCACGACCACCAGCTCGATGAAATTGCCCAGCTGCGGCTTCTCGCTCGTACCCCAGATGATGTTGGCGTTGTGGATCACCCCGTTGTCGTCCTGCACGCTGGCGTGGGCCTGAATATACTCCAGAATCTGCACCACCTCCTCGTACATCAGGGCGTCGGCGTCCGACACCGAAATATTCAGCAGGATGTTCTTGGCGCCCGAAATCAGGTTGTGATCCAGCAGCGGGGAGCGCAGCGACGCTTCGGCCACCGCCTCGGCGCGCTTGTCGCCGTCGGCCGTAGCCACGGCCATATGCGCCCGGCCGCTGTTGCGCATCACCTTCGAGACATCGGCGAAGTCGACGTTCACCAGATCGCTCTCGACGGTGATGATCTCCGCGATACCCTTGGCCGCAGAGGCCAGAATGTCGTCGGCCTTGCCGAAAGCCTGCTTCAGCGAGAGGCGGCCGTAGATTTCCAGAATGTTTTCGTTGTTGATGATCAGCAGCGAATCGGTGTTCTGGCGCAGCTCCTCGATACCGCGGAACGCCTGTTCGTAACGGATCTTGCCCTCGACGGCCAGCGGCGAGGTGACGATGGCCACGGTCAGCAGCCCCATCTCCTTGGCCAGCTTGGCGATGACGGGCGATGCTCCCGTGCCCGTTCCGCCGCCCATGCCGGCGGTGATGAAGAGCATCTTCGTACCGGCCTCTTCGAGCACCTGGCGGATTTCGGGCAGCGACTCAACGGGGCTTTTGTCGAGCGCCTGCTGGTCGGTGTTGCAGACCATGAACGTAACGCCCCTGATCCCGAGGTTCCACATATGGTTTACGGCATTGCCCCCTGCGCCGCCGACGCCGACCACCGTAATGATCGAGCCGTCCGTGCGCGGGACCTTGATTTCCGACATCAATTCGTCTGTCATATCGTTATTTCCTAATTATCCAAACAACTTAAATTACCTTTCCCGCAGATGAGCGGTGCTTTCACGGCGTTCCCCTGCGTTTACAAATCCGCCCTTTCCCTGAATCCCTCCCCGGAGGGGACTTGTCGCGGCGCAACCGGGGATTCAGCCGGGATGTCGACCGGAATGCGGACGAGCTGATCTACCCTAAATCTCCTCGTCCTCGGCGGCCGTGAAACTCTTGTTGATCTTGTCGAAGGTCTTCTGGAAGATCGCGCCCCAGTTGCGGGTGCGCTTGGGTTCGACCATCGGCGGCTCGGCGGCGCTCTCTTCGTCCGTCCGTCCGGCCGATTCGGCTCCGGCCGGCACCCCGGAATCGGGTTCCGAAGCCGACACGGGAGGCGTATAGGGCGGAGCAGCGGGCTGCTGCGGAGCCTTGAACCCGCCCGCTGCGGGCCGCGGCGGCGTGAAAGACCGGGGCGGCTCGGGACGCGGAGCCGCGGGGTGCTCGATGATGGCGCAGCCGCCCAGTTCGGCCCCCTTGAGCAGGATGCCCACGGCGGTCGAGAAAGCGGCGTCCGCAACCTTCTCCTTCGACTCCCCGGTGATTCCCGTCTCGGGCACAGCGACACGCACGTCCATGCCCGTCACGCGGCGGAACAGTTCGTCGAGGTCCTTCAATTTGGCCGAACCGCCCGTCAGCACGATGCCGTAGGCCAGTTTCCCGGCGTATCCCGAATCCTTGATCTCCTGCTGCACGAACTCCGCGATGTCCGTGGCGCGGGCCTCGATCACCGTGGCCAGGTTGCGCAGCAGAATGTCCTTCGCCTCGCGGGCCGTACGGCCGTTGACGCGGATCAGCTTGTCCTCGGGAGCCAGTTCGGCGACCGCCGAACCGTATTTCTGCTTGAGGCTCTCGACGTGTTTCTCGGGAACGCTCATCGTGCGGATGTCGCGGTTGATGGCCGATGCGCCCATCGGGATCGAAGCGACGTAACGCACCACGTTGCGGTAATAGACCGTCACGTCGGTGACGCCGCCGCCGACGTCGACCACGGCCACGCCCTCCTCCTTCTCATCGGGCAGCAACACCGCTTCGGGCGTCGCCAGCGCGTCGGACATGACGCCCAGCATCTTGATGCCGAGGCGTTTCAGGGCCATATCGAGACGCTGCATCGGGGTTTTGAGGCAAAGGATGAAGTTGAACGTCGACGAAAGTTTCTTGCCGAACGAACCCACGGGATTGCGCACCTCCTGGTTGTCGTCGACCATGTAGTTCTGGGGCACGCGCTCCATAATGGTCTCGTCGTCGGGGGCCTGCACGTTGCGCATGCGGTCGAACAGCGCATCGACGTCCTTCTGGTTGACGCCGTTCTGGGGATCGTAGACGAAGACATGGTCGGTATGGCGCGCACAGCGCACGAAGTCGCCCGAGATACCGGCATACGCCTCCGTGATGCGGATTCCGAGCTGCTGCTCGGCCTCCGAGACGGCCTCGCGGATGGCGCGGCTCACCAGTTCGATATTCTCGATCCGGCCCGCATTGACTCCCTCGACGGGCTTCGTGACGACACACGCCACGTCAAGCAGGCCTTCGGGCGTCTTCTCCCCGACGGCCACCACGACCGACGAGCAGCCCAAATCGACGGCAACGGTATAATTCTTTTTTTCCACGGTATAATCCTTTTACTTCTTGCAAACCACCTGGTCGTTATATCTGATGTCAATAGTGCGGTATTCGCTCCAGCCGATCGACGAGAGGCCGCTGCGGTAAAACCGCAACAGTTTGTCGAACTTGCGCTCCACGTCCTCCAGCCGGCCGAAAAGCACGGCGAAGCGGCCGCTGCGGGGCGTAAGTTCCACCTCCAATGCTCCGCTGGGGGTCGTTTTCGCGGTGATCTGCACCACTTCCGACCTCCAGAAATCATCGTCTTCGACAGTTTCTACAAAGGTAAGGAGTTTCATGAAATCTTCGTAGCTTTTCTCCAACTTTTTTTGTTTCCGCCGCTCGGCCTCCTGCAACCCGGCGATACGCTCGATCTCCTCGCGGATCACGCCCGCCCGGTAGCGGTAGGTGCGGCGCAGGCCGGCTTTTTTCTCGCGCAGCGCGTCGACCCGCGCATCGAACTCCCGCGAACCTTCCAGCCGCCACCACTGCCGCTTGATGCGCATGCGGCGCAGGGCCGAAATGTTGCGGTCGTTCTCCATCTCACGCCGGTAGAGAGGGTATTTCTCGCGTTCGAGTTCGGCGATGCGTTCGTCAATCTCGCCGAGACGCAGGTCGATATGCTCCCGCACGCTCCCGACGTACGACGCAGGGAAGGGAGGACGGTAACTGCCGGTGACCACCGGCACGTAGAGCGACGAGGCGCGGGGCGCGGCGAAGACATAGCCGTCGGCGGTCACGTAGGCGTTCATGCCGTCGGTAAGCAGGCGCACCAGCGGCTTGCGCTGGCTGATCTCGATGTGCAGCGTTCCCCCGTAGGAGACATAGGCAACCGTTTTATCCACGAATCCGTTGCGGGCGATCAGTCGTTCGATACCCGTCAGGTCCACCGCATCAACTGCCGTGCCGAGTGTCTTGATTCCGGCATGTGAAATCCACTGGCGGACCATCGCTGCCGAGACCAGATGTCCCTGCGAAGAGCTGTCCACCACCTCGATCTCCAGCTTTCCGACCGTACCCGTCCTGCGCACGCGCCGCACCGCCGAGGCCGCAAAGACGATGTATGCGGCCACGGCGCCCCACAGCAGGGTCAGAAGCGTGTATCGGAGGTAGCGGGACATCACTATTAAAAATTATGAAAAATCATTCAGGCAGATTCCAAGCCACGCAAGAAGTCGTTTTTGTCAAGCAAAAGAGACCTCATCAACTCCAGCCGGAAACGAAAATGCCAAAAACAGATGCCTGTATTTTTAATATTTAGCTTTTCATTTTTAATCGCTCCGCCAATGCGGGGCAGCAGGCGTCGATATTGCCGGCGCCGAAGCTGATCACAACGTCGGTGTCCATCGCGGCCACCTCGTCGGCCAAATGGTCGCGGTCGACGATACGGCACGGCGCGGCGACCCGTCGGGCGATGATCTCCGAGGTGATGCCCGGAATCGGCTCCTCGCGCGCCGGATAGATCGGCAGCAGCACCACTTCGTCGGCATGCGACAACGCCTCGGCGAACTCCGCATGGAGGTCGCGCGTACGGGTGTAGAGGTGGGGCTGGAACAGCGCCGTGATCCGCCGCCCGGGGAACATCTTCCGCACGGAGGTGAGCGTTGCGGCCAGCTCGCGCGGATGATGGGCGTAGTCGTCCATATAGACCTGCTTCGGGGTGTTGACATAGAACTCGAAACGCCGTTTCACCCCCGAGAACGAGGCCAGCGCGCCGCGCAGCTTATCGGCATCCAGCGGAGTTCCTCCGGCCTTCGCGGCGCACCACACCGAAGCGACGGCCGCGACCGCGTTTTCGATGTTGACCCACCCCGGAACGCCCAGCGTGCACCCCTCGAACGCGCCCGAGGGTGTCACCAGGTCGTAACGGTAATGCCCCCCTTCGAGCAGCTGCACGTTGCGGGCGTAGAAATCGCACGGCTCGTCGTAGGAATAACGGTATACGGCGATCCCGGGGTTGTCGATCACGATGTCGACACCCCGCTTGATGATGAGCGAGCCGCCCGGCCGGATCTGCCGCACGAACTGCGAGAAGGCCTCCTTCACCGCCTCGTGCGTCCCGTAGATGTCGAGGTGGTCGGCATCGGCCGAGGTGACCACCGCCACGTCGGGATACAGCCGCAGGAACGACCGGTCGAACTCGTCGGCCTCGACAGCCAGTCGCCCGCCGTCGCCCAGCACCAGATTGCCGCCGAAATTCTTCGAAATGCCCCCCAGAAAAGCCGAGCCGCCGCCCGTCAGCGCGCGGTTGAGCCATGCCACCATCGTCGAAGTGGTGGTCTTGCCGTGCGTGCCCGCCACGGCCATCACGTATTTGCCCTCCGCAAGATGCCCCAGCATCTGCGAACGCTTCTCGACGCAGAAACCGTGTTCGCGAAAATAGCGGTATTCGCCGTGATCCTGCGGCACGGCCGGGGTGTAGACGACCATCGTCTTCTTCGGGTCGAGAAATCCTTCGGGGATCAGCCGCACGTCGTCCTCGTAGTGGACCGCCGCGCCCTCCGCTTCGAGTTCGCCGGTCAGGTGCGAAGGCGTGCGGTCATAGCCCGCGACGGCATACCCCCCGTGCAGAAAATAGCGCGCCAGGGCACTCATGCCGATGCCGCCGATACCCAGAAAATAGACGTTCTTGTATTCCATCACTTCATTACCTTTACAATCTCATTGACAATATCTTCCGCGGCGTCGGGCCTGGCCAGCGCCTCCAGATTGCGGCTCATCGCCGCCAGCGTCTCCCGATCCGCCAGCAGCTCCACGGCCCGCGGCATCGCCTTCGTCCGGCACTCGGCGTCCGGAACGACCACCGCCGCGCCCTTCGTCTCCAGCGCCCGGGCGTTTTTGGTCTGATGGTCCTCGGCCACGTTGGGCGACGGAACGAACAGAACCGGCTTGGCAACGAGGCACAACTCGGAGACCGTCCCGGCCCCGCTGCGCGAGACGACCAGATCGGCCGCGGCATAGGCGTAGTCCATGCGGTCGATGAAAGCCCCCTGCCAGACGTGCGCGGCGGGGTGCGCGGCCAGAAAGGCCTGCATTTCGCGTTCGTAGTACTTGCCCGTCTGCCAGATCACCTGCACGGGGGCCTTGCCGTCCGTTCCGACGATCCACGCCTTCATCATCTCGTTCAGCGACCGCGTGCCGAGCGACCCGCCGACCACCAGGATCACCGGAAGATCGGGCGTCAGCCCGTAATATTCCAGCGCCTCGGCGCGGTCGGCGCCCTCCTTCGAAAAGCGGCCCCGCAGGGGATTGCCCGTCAGGACGATCTTCGCCGCCGGGAAGAAGCGTTCCATGCCTTCGTAGGCCGTGCAGATGCGCCGCGCGCCCTTCGCGAGGATTTTATTCGTCACTCCCGCATAGGAGTTCTGCTCCTGAATCACGGTCGGCACGCCCATCCGCTGCGCGGCCCACAGCACCGGAGCGCTGGCATAGCCGCCGAAGCCCACCACGGCGTCGGCCCCGAAGTCGCGGATGATCCTCTTCGCCATCCGGATGCTCTTCACCGCCTTGAACGGCACCGCGAGGTTGCGCCAGTCCAGTCGCCGCTGAAGGCCCGCGATCGGCAGACCCACGATGCGGTAGCCCAGCGCCGGGACCTTCTCCATCTCCATCTTGCCCTCGGCCCCGACGAAGAGAATCTCCACCCCGTCGCCGAAACGCCGCTTCAAGGCCTCGGCAACAGCCACGGCCGGGTAGATATGGCCTCCGGTTCCACCTCCGGAAAGAATGATGCGTTTCATCGTATCTAATTTTTAATTCTTAATTTTTAATTGATTCTGCCGCCGGGGCGGCAGAATCATCGCCCCCAGTTCCCCCGGTCCAGCGACCGGTAGTTGATCGCCTCGGCGATGTCCGCCTGAACGATGTCGGCGCGTCCCGCCAGGTCGGCGATCGTGCGCGCCGCCTTCAGGATACGGTCGTAGGCCCGCGCCGAGAGCGACAGCCGCTCCATGGCCCGCTCCAGCAGCGCGGCCGAAGCCGCATCGAGGCGGCAGTATTCGCGCAGCATCGCGCTGTTCATCATCGAGTTGGTATGAACCCCCTCGACACCGCCGAAGCGCGCCTCCTGCACCGCCCGCGCCCGGATGACCCGTTCGCGAACCGCAGCGCTCGCCTCGCCCGGCGCAGCCGCCGACAACTCCTGCGGAGTCACGGGCGTCACCTCCACATGCAGGTCGATGCGGTCCATCAGCGGACCCGAAATGCGCCCCATATAGCGGTGCACCGACCCCGGAGAACAGGTGCACTCCTTCGTCGGGTGGTTGTAATAGCCGCACGGGCAGGGATTCATCGCCGCCACGAGCGTAAAATTCGCCGGATATTCGACGCTGTATCTGGCCCGCGAAACCACGATCTTCTTCTCCTCCAGCGGCTGCCGCAGCACTTCGAGCACGCTGCGCCCGAATTCGGGCAGCTCATCGAGGAACAGCACGCCGTTGTGGGCCAGCGACACCTCGCCCGGCCGGGGCGACTGCCCGCCGCCGATCACGGCAACCTGCGAAGCCGTATGATGCGGAGCGCGAAACGGCCGCCGGGTCATCAGCCCGCCCGTCACGCCCGCCTTGCCCGCCACGGAGTGTATCTTGGTCGTTTCGAGCGCCTCTTCGCGCGAAAGCGGCGGCAGGATCGTCGGCAGACGCCGTGCGAGCATCGTCTTGCCCGAACCCGGCGCACCGACCATGATGACGTTGTGCCCTCCCGCCGCGGCGATCTCCAGCGCACGTTTCACATGCGTCTGGCCCCGCACGTCGGCGAAATCCTCCGCATAGTGCGTCGCCGCCGCGGCGAACGGTTCGTCGTCGGCCGGCACGGCAGGCGCAATCTCCGCCTCGCCGTTCAGGTATCCGACGACCTGGCGCAAGGTCGTGGCGCCGATCACCTCGATGCCGTCGACAACCGCGGCCTCCGCCGCGTTTTCCACCGGCAGCACCACCCGCCGCAGCCCCTCCGAACGCGCCCGGACCGCAACGGGCAGCACGCCCCGCACGGGTTTGAGCGAGCCGTCGAGCGACAGTTCGCCGACGAACATCGTCCCGGCGACCGCCCCGGCGTCGATGCGGCCCATCGCCGCGAGGATTCCCACGGCGATCGGCAGGTCGAAACCCGCCCCCTCCTTGCGCAGGTCGGCCGGAGCGAGGCTCACGACCACCTTCTTGCCCGACATCCGCTCGCCCGAGTTCTCGAACGCCGCCCGGATGCGCTGTTCGCTCTCCTTCACGGCATTGTCGGGCAGTCCCACGAGGTACATGCCCAGACCGCCGCCGGCGATGTTGACCTCGACGGTCACCGCCACGGCGTCGATCCCGGCGACCGCTCCTGCAAATGTACGAACGAACATGGCTAAAAAGGCGCTTCGTCGTCGATCTTCGTCGAGCGGTTGACGTCGAACTCCCCGCCCATCGCCGCACCGAGGCCCGACGTCCCCGGCTGGCTGTTCGAACCGCTGGCGTAGTCGTCGTAGGCCTGCTGGCTCTCCGCCGCCTGCGCGGGCGGCAGCATCGAGTCCTCCACGTCGGCGAAGCGGGCCTGCTCCTTCAGGAAGCGCAGGTTCACGTCGCACACCGCGCCGTTACGGTGCTTGGCAAGGATGATCTCGGCCATGCCCGCCGTGGGCATGCCGTTCTCGTCCTGGTTGATGCCGTAATACTCCGGACGGTGGATGAAGGCCACGATGTCGGCGTCCTGCTCGATGGCGCCCGACTCGCGGAGGTCCGACAGCTGGGGACGCTTCGAGCCGCCGCGCATTTCGGTGGCGCGGCTCAACTGCGAAAGGGCGATCATCGGCACGTTCAGCTCCTTGGCGATGGCCTTCAGCGTACGCGAGATGAAGGCCACCTCCTGCTCGCGGTTGCCCTTCGTGTCCTGATTGCCGGTCATCAGCTGGAGGTAGTCGATGATGATGATCTTGATGTCGTTATGAATTTTCAGACGCCGGGCCTTCGAACGGAACTCGAAGACCGAAAGGGCCGGGGTGTCGTCGATGAACAACGGCGCCGTGCCCAACGGCTTGGTGGCCGATTCGAGGTGCCGCCACTGCTCGGGCGTCAGACGCCCCGACTTGACGTCGTTGCCCGAAAGTCCCGTCTCGGCGATGATCAGACGCATCATCAGCTGCACGGAGGACATTTCGAGCGAAAAGAACGCCACGCCCTGCTCGTGGTCGACGGCCATATTGCGGGCCATCGAGAGCACGAAGGCTGTCTTACCCATCGAGGGACGCGCGGCGACGATGATCAGGTCGGACAGCTGCCAGCCCAGCGTCACGCGGTCCAGAGCCATGAAGCCCGACGGCACACCGCTGAAGGCGCTGGTGTTCTTCGACGCCTCCTCGATCTGCATCAGCGCCCGGGCCAGGATGTCCTTGGACGACTGCACCGAACGTTTGACGTGCCCCTCGGCGACCTTGAAGATCTCGCCTTCGGCGTAACCGATCAGCTCCGTGACGTCGGTCGACTCGTCGTAGGAGCGTTTCTGAATCTCGGTCGCCGAGCGGATCAGCTCGCGCTGCACGTATTTCTGGGCGATGATCTTGGCGTGGAACTCGACGTTGGCCGCCGAACCGACCTTCTGGGTCAGCTGCGCGAGGTACGAAGCGCCGCCCACCTTCTTCAGCTCCTTCTTGGCCTTGAGCCGCTCGGTCACGGTATAGAGGTCGATGGGTTTCAGCTCCATCGACAGTTCGTTGATCGCCTTGTAG
>OOBZ01002677.1_pt1 | contig 10507 bp, 13 predicted proteins | sample 1671601 | NCBI WGS metagenome assembly OOBZ01 (sample SAMN06348173, study PRJEB24527) | human gut metagenome | biome: human gut; feature: ankylosing spondylitis patient; material: feces | host: Homo sapiens | place: China | collected 2015-10
GCTTGACCCAGAGAGGCACATCCATGGTGTCGATGCGCCCGAAAAGCAACAGGGCCAGCGTAACAACGCCCATCGTTTTCTGCGCGTCATTGAGTCCGTGACTCAGAGCCAGGAAGCCGGAGGAAACGAACTGCAGATGCCTGAAGGCGGCGTTGACCTTCGCACGGCGGAACCGGTAACAGGTCCAGTAAATAATCAGCATGAACAGAAAGCCGCCGCAAAAACCCAGAAGCGGAGCCCAGAGAAACGGCAGCACAACCTTCATGAACAATCCCTGGAAATTGACGGCCTGCGTCCCTGCGTGCGCAAGTGCGGCTCCCACGAGTCCGCCTACAAGGGCATGGGATGAAGACGAGGGTATACCGAGGTACCAGGTAAACAGATTCCAGAAGATGGCTCCTACGAGGGCAGCGAGCACCAGTATCTGACAGCCCTCGACGACGGACGGGTAGACAAGCCCGCCGCCGAGGGTCCTGGCGACCTCTGTGCCAAGAAGCGCACCGAGAAGGTTGAGACTGGCCGCCATGGCAACAGCAAGCCCCGGGGATGCCACGCGTGTGGAAACAATGGTCGCGATCGCGTTGGCACAGTCATGCACACCGTTGGTGTAGTCGAAAACGAGAGCCGTTATGACTATCAAAATAAGAAGAAGCGGTACATCAAGCATTTTTCAGTACCGCTTCTTCAAGAGCTTCGGAAAGGTTGTTCACCTGATCGAGGACAGTCTCGAGTTTATCGTAAATCCGGCTCCATTTTATTACGTCAATGAGTTCGGCGGGGTGATCGCCCTGCGGATCCATGAGTTCCGCCAGACCTACGGCCAGGATGCTGTCGCATTCCTCCTTCAGGGAACGGAAGACCCTCGTCTTGTGACAGTCTTTCCTCTTCGAGAGTCCGTCGAGCATGAGCCCCGTCAGCTCAAGCATAGCGTCGATGTTCTGGACGATCTTGGAGGCAGGGAAACGGATGCGATCAAACCCGCTGACGATAACCCTTGTCACCAGGCCCTGCAGACGGTCTATGCATTCCTCCTGTCCCTGATCTATACGCAGAATGTCTTCCCGGTCGATGGGTGTGATAAACGTTTGTGAAAGCGAGCGGACGATATTCCTGTGTTTCTGATCGGCTTCGGCCTCAAGCCGGGCCACAGCACCGCCGCACGCCTCTGGCTCGCTCTTTCCGCTGAAAAGCAGACTGACCTCATGGGAAACCGCCCGGAGCATCTTGTTCTGCTCTTCTAGCATTTCAAAAAATGGAATCGTTTTAGGCAGGAAGGAAGGCAGCATATCAATCTCCCCTGCAATCCCGGAGCTCTGTCTCAACCGGTCTGCAGCAATAATGTTTCACATTTGTGACACTATTGTAGCACTTTTGTAACATTCGTCTAAATTAGCCCTTTCCGGCGCACTCTGTAAACCATTCGCAGGCTTTTTTTTGAATAAAGGTTGCCAGCTTCCAGTCCGGGGAAACGCTGAACGCCATGCCTCCGAAGGAGAGAAAACCATGGTGCAGATAAAAAGGCAGTCCCCATCCGGCCGGTTTTCCACCGTAAAGCGTGTCTCCATAAAGAGGCAGCCCAAGAGACGCGGCATGGGCGCGGATCTGATGACGGAAACCCCGGTGTATAACGCAGCCGGCCAGGGTAATCATTCTGTCCCGGCTGCCTTCAGGCCGGCATTCGGCCTCTGTAAAGGAAAGAAGAGGATGAAAAAAGGTTGACCGCACAGGATCGGGATCATCCTCCGGGAGCGCGCGCACTGCGGCACCTCCCGAGGAAACGAGGCGCCGTCTGACGTGGACATCCTCAGTGGCGTGCCCTTCCAGCAGGCAGACATAGCATTTCTTTACACGGCCTTCCCGTTCAGCAGTTCTGAAGAGAGACGCGGAATCTTCATCCGCGGCCCCGCAGACCAGGCCCGACGTAGCGAAATCAAGGCGTTGGAGAAGACAGCAGTTTTCACCTTCCAGCAGGCCTGCGATCTGCCCTTCCAAGCTGGCACAGCTCTCTTCTCCGCTGCCGGCCAGAGCAACCGTGTGCAGGAGCGCTGGCTTGAAAAAAACGCGAAAGCCGCCTCTGCGGGCCAGAAGCCTCGCCTCAGGCATGGAGGAGGAGGAAGACACCTTCAGCGGCACGATTTCCAGACGGTCTCCCGTGCGTACAGCCGTCCCGGCTTTTACGGGGCGTCCGTTCAGAAGAGCCCTCCCCCTCTTTTAAAAACCTGCGCCTGCCACGCACACCCATGCCCGGAACAAGCCGGGAAAGAAGGGCATCAACACGGCACCCGTCATCCGCCTCACCGGCTGTCAGGGAAGCCCCGGCCTCCGGGGCCGTATCTCTCCTGTCTTCTTTCATGCGTCTGTTACGTCCATGGAAGGGCGATCAGGGTTCCTGGGCAAGTGTATCCACAAGCCCGAGGTCCCGCATCTTCATGAAAAGGCGGCGGCCTATCCAGGCGTCCGTGGCTGCATAGACCATCTGTTTCTCACTCAGTTCCCTGAGGCTCCAGTTTGAACACTGTGACCCTTTGGAAATGCGCTGTCTGAAGAAGTTCGCCGTGAGCGGCCTAAGCCCCCGGCTCCAGATTTTATGCTGGTAGGCAATGCGTCCGAGGTCTACGTGCCCCGCCGGCGTGAAGGGGTAAAGCTTGGCCAGTTCACGCATATCCTCACCGATGCCGACCCCTGCCTTAATCTGATGGGGATTGGCGAATACGGAGGTAAGAGCCTGCCCCAGCGGGAGCCAGGAGAGCTGAATCAGGTACACATGCCCAGCCGTAGCCAGCTGGATGAGCGCAGGCGGGTTCACCCGTCCTTTGCGGAATGTCGGGCGCGTCTCCGTATCAAAGCCAAGCACGGGATCCCTCCCAATATCCTCAATGGCCTTTGCGAGTTCACCAGTCGTGCGGATCAGCGTAATCGGTCCTTCATAATGAACGAGGGGAAGGGCGTTGATTTCCTCGCTACTCATCCTTCTGCGATACACATCAAGGTCCATATACCCACCCGCCTTACTCAGAGCTGCCTCAGATGGCCGGACCGAGCTGATGCATCATTTACCGATGCAGAAACTTGAAAAAACACGGTTCAGGACATCCTGCGAAGTTCCGAGACCAACAACATCCCGCAGATGCACACAGGCAAGATCGAGCCTGACCGAAAGAACATCATATGGCAATCCATCAGCAATGTCACCTAAAAGCCCATTTAATTCATTCAGAGCTGCCTCAAGTGACGTTGTCTGACGTATGTTCGGAGCGACATCTTCTCCCTGAGGAGCGTCTTTTATGAGAAAAGACCGTACACGCTCAGCAAGTGCATCAAGATTAACACTTTTTTCAGCAGAAATGGCGACACAGGCTGCCGGACGCGAGCCGTCGCCCTTCCAGTCCTTCAGAAAAGAAGGAGCGGGTCTGAGATCAGTCTTGTTCCAGACGAGCAGAAACGGACATGTCCCGCTTTTTTTCCAGGCATCAATAAAAACATCTGAACGGAGGTAGGCCTCAGGATCAGTGTTGACCGCTCCGTCCACCACAAAAAGAAGACAGTCAGCGTCGCCAATCTGTCTCCGGCTTGACTCAATGCCCAGAGCTTCCACGGGGTCACTGGCAGATCGCAGACCAGCCGTATCGACAATACGCACAGGAAGCCCGTCCAGTTCCAAATCTTCCTCAAGAAAGTCCCGCGTTGTACCGGGTATGCTGGTAACAAGGGCACGGCTGCGCCCGAGCAGGGCATTCATGAGGCTGGACTTGCCGGCGTTCACTTCCCCGGCCAGAACGACATGGGCGCCTTTTTCCACCAGTCTGGCCCTGCGTGCCCCCGTAAGCAGTTTCCCAAGGGAGGAAACCGCGTTCTGCACAACACCAGCAAAATGTTCGCGGGGCAGGGTCTCCACCTCATCATCGGGGAAATCTACGGCGAGACTTATCTGCACCCGGCACTCTTCAAGGCTTTCACGCACCTCGTCCACCCGCTGGCCGAGCGTGCCATCCAGACGCTTCAGGGAAAGCCGCATGGCTTCTCTGCCGGGAGCGGAGATCATTTCTGCCACAGCTTCGGCCTGGCTCAGGTCCATTGTTCCGTTGAGAAAGGCCCTGTAGGAAAATTCGCCGCGGCGCGCGGGCTCAGCCCCCGCCGCGATGCAGGAAGACAGGATCTGGTTTACGACAGCCTGGCCGCCATGGCACTGTATTTCGGCGCAGTCCTCCCCCGTATATGTGTGCGGCGCGGGCATGAAGACACAGAGGACATCATCCAGAGGCTCTCCTTCCGCATCGAGCACACGGCCGTGGCGCAGTTTCCAGGGGACGAATTCATCTATCCTTCCCGAAGCCGGCCGGAATATTCTGCGCACAATATCGAGAGAGGCTGGACCGGAGAGACGGACGATTGCTATAGCCCCGCTGCCCTGGGCCGTGGCCTGGGCAACGATGGTCGTTTCTCCTGAAGATTGTTTTGTCATACCGCCCTACTCCGGCTTCCTGCGCATAATGACAACGCGCTTCTTGGCTCCCTCGCCCTGACTGCGCGTCTGGATCCCCTCCACATTCTTCAGGCACAGATGAACAATACGCCTGTGATAGGAGCACAGGGGACGCGTGGAAAGCGGATGTCCGGTCTGCCTGACCTTCTCAGCCAGAGCCAGAGCCAATTCCTTCAGTTTCTCTCCCTGACGTTCCCGGTAGTCTCCCACGTCGAGCTGAACCCGTATGGATGCCTGCAGTTTTCTGGAGACGATGCGGGAAGCGAAATACTGAATGGCGGCGAGCGTCATGCCTTCACGCCCGATGAGCAGCCCGCAGTCGTCCACGCCATTCACGCTGACCTGAATGCGGGAGACTCCAACGCTGGCCCTGAGATCGGCTTCTGTTCCTATAATAGGCCGGATCAGGTTGCGTATGACCTCAAGGGCCTCTTTTTCCGCAACAGCTGGATCAACATCCTCAAAGGGAGTGAAGTGCTGGGAATCCTCCGGATCAGCAGGTTCCTCCCCGGCGCCTTCGTCCTCTGCGGATACGCTTTCCTGCCCGGGCTCCGGGAGCGTCTGAACCGGGGGTTCCTTCAGCGGCTCAGGAGAAGGAGCCGCCGGAGGCTCATGGACTTCAGGGGCACTTTCAGCGGCGGGAGCCGGTGGCTCCCCCTTTACGGATTGTGCCGGAACGGCCTCAGCAGGAGTTTCCCTGTGACCGTAATGCTCGCCAAGCACGCTTTCCACCGCACCCCTGAGACGGGCACGGCGGGCGCGTATGATTGCCTTGCGGGCCCCGACTATACCGAAAATACCGCTTCTGGCATCCTGAAGAATCTCAATTTCGAGACGCTCCCGGCTGGTATCAAAGTATGAACAGGCATCCTTTATGGCCGCATCAAGATTCTTGCCATGGAATTCCTTGAATCCTTCCATGACCTCCTCCCTAGCGTGCTTTTGCGTGCTTCTTCTTCGAGCCCTTATGCAGCATCCACCATTGCTGGCCAATGGAGATGACGTTGTTACAGAGCCAGTAAATAACCAGACCGGAGGGGAAAGCCAGGAAAAGGAACGTAAACACGATGGGGAGAACCATCATGATCTTCTGCTGGCGCGGATCCATGGCCTGAGGCGTAAGGCGCTGCTGCAAAAGCATCGTGATGCCCATAATGATGGGCGTAATGTAGAAGGGGTCCCTCGCGGACAGGTCGACAAGCCAGAGTTTATCCGTGAAGGGCAGGTACGTGATAAAATCGGCGTGCCTGAGCTCAATAGAGGTCAGAAGAGCCTGATACAGGCCGAAGAACACGGGCATCTGAATAAGCAGGGGAAGACAGCCGCTGGCGGGGTTCACGCCGTAGGTCTTGTACAGAGCCATGACTTCCTTGTTCATGGCTTCCTTGTCGTCCTTATACTTATCCTTGATCTTCTGCATCATGGGTCCGAGTTCCTTCATCTTTTCCATGGAGGAATAGCTCTTCGCCGTCAGAGGCCAGAAGACAACCTTGATAAGGATTGTCAGGAGAATGATGGCCACGCCCCAGTTGCCCACGTATTTGTGGAAAAATTCAAGAATCCAGAGCAGGCCTTTGGCGATAATGCTGAACATGCCAAGGTCTACACTCTTGGCGAGTTCCTCGCTGGCCGCAGCCATCATCTTGCGATCTTTGGGGCCGAACCAGTAGGACACGGAAACAACAGATTCAAGTCCGGGAGAAACGGTGATCGGTGCCTGTTCAAGAGCCGCACGGTAGACGCCGTTCTGCAGAACTCCCTTAAAAGTGACACCCGTGGAATTGGCGGGGATGACGCCAGCCAGGAAGTAGGTGCTCATGGCACCGCCCCAGAGGATATCACCCGTGGCCATGACACCATTCTTCAGGGTATCCTCACTGGTCTCTTCCTTGAGTTTGCCGCCTTCATCCCAGCCCACGCGCATGGAGTCATACTGACCGCCGTGAGCGTTGCTGGCGTCTGCGCCAACCGTGTAGCCTACGCGCACGGACACAGGTGTCTGGACGTTGGGGGTCAGTCTCACCTTTTCGCGGATGGCGTAGGTGGAAGCGTCAAAGGTCAGTTCGCGGACAACATTCAGATCACCGATTCTGCCGGTAAGAGTGACTGTCCGGGTCTGTCCAGCGGGGACGGTGATATCTTCCTTGAGATCAGTGTTCCACTGGCCGCTGCTCCAGGAGGGCTGGCCGTTGATCACAAGGCCAAGAGGAGCCATGGCAGCGGATGCCTTGTTAACCAGGTTTACATCAGGGGAATTTCTTTCGACGGTAGCCTTGAACTTATCAAGCTCGAAAGAACGCAGAATGCCGCCCCCCGTATACAGGGTAGCGGTATAAAGCGGCGTAGAAATTTTCACGTCCTTCCCTTCGGAAGGTTCAAACAGGGGCAGGGGATTGGCCGCAGCCTGAGCCTTCGCTTCCGCCTCGGCCTTCTGCTTCGCCGCAAGTTCCTGCTGCTGCTTCTGGGCTTCTTCTATTTTCTGGGGATCCTGTTTGGGAGCCCAGCCCATTTTTTCGCCAAGGTAGGACCAGCCCACCACAACCATAAGGCAGAGAATGATGGCAATGATAAGATTTTTACCGTCTTGCATGAAAAGTATTCCCCTTAGGAGACATCCTTGTGACGCGGCGGAGGAACAGGGTCGTAGCCAGAACCGCCCCAAGGATTACAACGCGCGATCCGCTTGATTGCCAGCCATATGCCGCGCAGAAGGCCATGCGTCATGATGGCTTCAAGGGCGTATTCAGAGCAGGTGGGGTAGAAACGGCAGGCAGGCGGCAGTATCGGAGAGATGAAGAATTTGTAAAAGCGGATAGGTAAAACAAAAAAAGCGCGCAAGAAATGCCTCATCTTTCCTCCCTGAGGCGGAAATAGCTCTCTAGCGCGCTTTTAATCTCGGAAACAACAACGGGAAGCGTAAGACAGTCTCTTCCTGCACTGCGGTTGGCGACAACAACAATGCGAGACTGCACGGGAAGCCCGCGGACATACAGCCTGAAGCATTCGCGCAGCAGGCGTTTTATACGATTGCGGACCACCGCATGCCCGACCTTACGGGATACAGCGGTCCCCATACGAACGTTGTCGTGCTCCCCTGCCCCGGGCAGGACAAAAAGAAGGAAATGTCTGGTATGGAGCCTGCGGCCCTGCGTATAACACAGGGTATACTCAGAGTTCTTCCGTATCAGACTTTCTTTCGGCAGCGGATGCCGGACGCCATCCCGCCGGGGGAAACCGGTCCTGGCGGCGTCCGTTTCCTCCATCACTAGGCGCTCAGGGTCTTGCGGCCCTTGGCACGGCGGCGGGCAATAAGAGCGCGGCCGCTCTTGGTGGCCATGCGGGTACGGAAGCCATGGGTGTGCGCACGGCTGACCTTGCTGGGCTGGTAGGTTCTTTTCATTTGAAAACTCCTTATATTCCGGAGATCCGGGAATCTTTATGAAAAATCTGATGCAAAGCGGGGAAGGGAAAACTCTTCGGCTGACTACAGGATGATAGTCTCCCCCCCCTCTGCTATGGAGTGACTTTTTTACACGGCACTTTCAAAGACGTCAAGTGCCCGGATCCCTGTTTGACGTCCCATGGCTTGACAGGTTCATTTGCATGGCTGAAAACAGGGCACAAAAGGAGAAACTTCATGTCCACAGATGTCAAGCTGCTCAAGAAACCAAAGGCCTCTCTGCCCTGCATAAGCCTCATCGGCATGGCTGGCAGCGGCAAGACAACCATAGGTGTTGCCCTGGCCAGGGCTCTCGGCTGGGCATTTATCGATACGGATTCGCTCATCGAGGCGGCGTATGCCACCAGACTTCAGGATATCTCCGACGCCCTGAGCCGGGACGCGTTCCTGGACATGGAAGCGGACTTCATCTGTTCCCTGCGTACCAGCCGCACTGTCATCTCCACAGGCGGATCGGTCGTCTACCGCGATCGGGGAATGAAGCGGCTCCGGGATCTCGGCCTTATCGTGCGTCTGGATGCCCCGTTCCGGGTCATCGAGGAAAGAGTCTCACGCAATCCCCAGCGCGGACTTGTCATCGGCAAAGGGCAGACACTGGAATCCCTCTGCGAGGAACGCAGCAGGCTCTACGCGAAGTACGCTGATATTGCCTGCGATGCCACACGCACACCGTCTCAGTGTGCCGACTGGATCATCTCCCAGCTTCCTGAAAAATACACTTCCTGCTAGCAGAATCGTATCTGTTCAGACACAAAAAAGGCGGCCCTTCAGGACCGCCTTTTTTTATTTCTGGTCAGATGAAAAATTTAGAACTGCCAGCTCTTGCCGTCGTAACGGATGAGTTCCTTGCGGCTGGTTGTGCTGACCTTGGAGCAGTCGCTTGAAGACATGGCGGCAGCCTTGGTGGCGCCACGGCATTCCATAGTCACTTCATCATACTGGATGACGCCGACATAAGGAGTCGAAGCGGTCGTGCCGGGGCGGAGGCTCGTCGTCACACTGTTCTGATCAACGGTCAGATACTTGGCCAGATAATTCTTCTTGCCGGCCTTAACCACGTTTGGCTTGGACTTGGAAGGCATAAGCGTGCGGCCAGCGCGGCCTGCGAGCTCACGACCAGTCTGATCCAGTTCGGCCTTAATCTTGGCTTCCTTTCCGGTGTAAACCTTATCAGAACCAGAAATGGAAGCCACGGCGGGTTTCCCGGATGCAGCGCTCCCGGCAGCAGAGCCGGAAGAAGAGCAGCCGCCAATGAGAAAAAGACAGAAGGCGGCAACCGCGCAGGAATGAAGCAGTTTCATAAAAAAACAGACCTCGAATCAAAGAATAGAGAAGAGAAACCCCGCCGGCTGACACCGGCGGGGCAAAGGTATCTATGGGATAAAAAACTAGTCGAAGCTCACTTCGGTACGACGGTTCATGTAGCGGCCTTCTTCGGTGCTATTGTCGTACTTGAAGGACTTGCCGGCGCCAATGGCGGCCATACGGCTGGCCGGGACACCCTGGGTGGCAAGGTAGCTCTTAACGGAGTTGGCACGGTTCTGAGAGAGCTTGGCGTTGTAACGGTCAGAGCCCTTGGAGTCAGTCCAGCCACGGAGCGTGATACGCTTGCCCGGGTTCTCCTTGATGATGGCAGCGGCTTCGTTCAGGATGCCCTGAGCCTTGGCGTCAAGAGCATAGGAATCGAAAGCGAAGTTAACGCCACGGAGAACGATAACGGACTCGGTCTTCTGCTGCTGTCCGCAGAACACGGCGATGACAAAACGCTCGAGGTCGGCGTCGCTCTTGGCGAGGTCTTCAGCCCTCACGCACTGGGCGTTGGGGTTGAGAGCGGCAAGGGCCTTGATGCTGGCCTTTTCATCGGGGGTCTCAGAGAAATCGACGATGTGGATGGTGAGGTTGCGCTGCTGGGCGTAAATCTGCCTGGCAACTTCAACAAAATCCACGCCGCTGTTGTTGCCACCATCGGTGAAGAGAATGAGGGCAGCATCACGCTTCATGCTGCTGAGGAAGGACTGGTACTTGGAAAGGCTGTCGCCCATGTAGGTCATACGGCCGAAGACATCGAAATTGCTCTTCAGCTTATCAATAGCCCTGTCCATCGTGGAGCGTTCCCACGGACCATGGGCAAGGATGGTGCCGTTCGGGGAAATGGTGTGAAGGCCGGCATTAAACTGCTGATTCGGGATGTCGGCATTGATGCGATGCATGATGTCTTTCGCAACAAGGATCTTGTCCTTCTTCAGCTTGGTGTTCTTCATCATCATGGAACCGGAATAGTCCACGACGAAGTCGAAGCTTTCAATTTTTTTCGTGCAGTTCACAGGAGCTGCGGCTGCAGCCACCGCGTAGCTGAGAACCAGCGCAGCGGCAAGAACCAGAAAACGCAGAGATTTCATGAATACCTCCCAATCGTCTTTTTGCGCATAAGCGCCCATACGCTGAAAAGCGGGTTTTACCAGGGCGTGTTTTTTACGCGCTTGAGCCGCGACAGCAAACCCCTGCACGCGACTAATTTTCCGAGACGATATTATCATTCCATAAAAATCGCAAGTATTATGCCA
>OOBZ01002699.1_pt1 | contig 10461 bp, 10 predicted proteins | sample 1671601 | NCBI WGS metagenome assembly OOBZ01 (sample SAMN06348173, study PRJEB24527) | human gut metagenome | biome: human gut; feature: ankylosing spondylitis patient; material: feces | host: Homo sapiens | place: China | collected 2015-10
TGATTAACCGTGCTTTCAATAAACTTATCAAAGAAAACGGACTGCCTCATGTTGTGTTCCATTCTCTTCGCCACTCCAGCATCACCTACAAGCTGAAACTCAATGGCGGCGATATGAAATCAGTCCAGGGTGACTCTGGTCATGCTCAGGTTAAAATGGTTGCGGATGTCTATTCTCACATCATCGACGAGGATCGGTGCATAAACGCTCAGCGATTGGAGGAAGCTTTTTATTCCTCTATGCCTGAACATATCCCATAAAGGGGATGGACGTGTGGATCAGGGGATGAGCATCCGGTGTCAGCACCGTGATGCCGATCTGTTCGCCGCACTTGGGGCATTTGGCAATCAGGTCAGGGTGTTCCGCTCTGTGCAGCGCAAACAGCCTGTACTGAGACTGTTCCGCACCGCTGGGGATATCCGCGATGCGGCCCTTGCCGCACAGCGGACAGCGCAGGGAATTGGTTTTTGACATAGCGCCTCGCTTTCTCTGTTCTCTTTTTTGAGAACAGCACATGAAAATTTTTTACAGCAGGTTATGGTTCTCCAACCGAATGCGCATGGCCTGTTTGGATACCTGAAAGATACCTGCCATATCCGTCACCAGCTGTTGGTTCGTCCGTCCGGAGCGCAGCTGATAGAAGCAGCGTTTGACCTGCGGCAGCGGCAGCAGAAGGATAGAGCCCAGCAGGTTCGCCTGCACTTCCAATGTGTTGTCGCTCTCATTGCCGGAACGGAGCGCCGCGTTTTCGCCGGTCCCGCAGAACAGTTTCTTGTGGAGCAGCCAGTGCCCCAGCTCATGGGCGCAGGTAAAGCGCAGCCGCCCGGTAGATGCTTCCTCTTCGCAGAGAGAGCAGTCGATGAGGATGGTGCCGCCCTTGACGGGAAGAAGGTCATAGCGGTGGTTTTCCCGGTCATAGATCGCTGTGAGACCGTCGTCAAAGATTGTCTCGCCCAAAACCCGCCCATTATTCCGCAGATATTGATACTCCAGCACCAGCCCCTGTGCCTCGATGATGTCCTCAATGGGAATGGCTGCGGGGGAACCGTAATAAAGTCTGGGGTCATAGGCGGTGATCACATCGCGGGCGATCCGCTCCAGCGCCTGTTCGCGGTAATATGCTTTTTTCATGTGTCTATTTCACCGCCCTCTTTGGATTTCTTTGCGCGCTGGGTGATCCGGTCGATAAATTCCTGCCACTCCTGGTCTGTGGCGTCTGCCTCCTTCGCCGTGCGGAGCGCGGCCCGGACGATCTCCCGATCCATGATGTAGTCCGGCAAGTCTGCGGATACACGGTTGTTCTGAGACTTGGCGGCAAGATCCAGCATCTGCTCGGTTTCCGCCTTGTTCAGATGCAGTTCCTGCTCCAACCGTTCCAAATATGCGCGCGTCGGCGCCGGTCTGCGGTCGTTCTCAATGTTGCTCAGATAGACCGGCGACAGATCCAGCTTTGCCGCCAGTGTGCGCAGGGACAATCCGATAGATTGCCGTTTCTCTCGAACGAAGCTGCCGAATGTCTGTTCCAAGTAACTCACCTCCTATCCGTGTTCTCTTCTCTGGAAACACTGTAGCCTCAGTATAGCAAACATTCGTTCGATTGGCAAGATGTGAAAAAGATGGTGTTCCCCGCAAGGAACACCATCCAGAAGTTATTTCAGCCACGCTGCCATATCCTGCATTTCCTCCAGCACTGCTGCTGGGCTGACGATGCGAATCTTACCGCTAAAGGTAAAGACCCAACTGAAGAACGGAGGGCTTGGCGCGACCTCGACTGTGGCACGGAAATGCTGTTCATCTACAGTTTCCGTCTGCACATTTTCACCGAAGCGGTCGATGACGCTGCGCATGATCTCATTATCGCACAGCAGTTCCACCGTGCAAAGGGCATCCGGATACATTCCAAAGACCTTTTGCACATACTCAGCAGGATCAAAGTCTGGCGCAAGAATAGCCGTCTGATTCAACAACTCCACGGCGGTCATCCGGTCTACCCGGAACTGCGCCAGCTTTCCGTGTTTATTTGACCAGCCAACAGCGTAGTAATAATCCTTGTTCCAGATCAGGACATACGGGCTGAACTGATAGCGGTAGCCGTCGTGCTTGAGCACCTTTTCCTTCTTCGGTGTGTACTCAAAATACTGAAACGTGATCTGGCACTTCTCCTGAATAGCGCTATGGATCTTATCTACGCTGTAATAGATGCACTCATTCTCCGGTTTGACCGTCCCATCCATATAGATATGCCGGTCCAGCTGATACGCGTATGACTCGCTGGTGAGCTTTCCCAGCTTCTCAATGAGCTGCTCGCTCTTTTTTGCCGTGATGAAGCGCGAGGATTCCACCGCGTCCACCAACAGCTTTAGTTCCGGCAGTTCGAATAGCCTTGCTCCGACAAAATATCGATTCTGGGTACTTTTGACACAGACGATGTCCATACCGCTGCTTTGCAAGACCTCAATGGCGGAATACACGCTCTTGCGTCCTGCCTGGATGCCATGCTCCTGCCAGAATGCAAGGATATCTGACACGGAGGCAGGATGTTTATCATCTGTACGTTTATATAAATACCGCTGTAAGAGCAACAGTCCGTATTGGGATCCGTTTTTCATGCTGAGACCTCCGGTCCAAATTCATATCTTCTCTTATAGTTTAATGAGCGGATCTTATTCCGTCAACTGTTTCTGACTCCGTGATGGTCAGGCGCATCGCATTTTGTCTGCACTATTGCTTTATAATAGAATACCAACGGCCTGCACAAGACCTATTCTCTTGCTCTCTCAACGCTGCTGCCGAAGCTGACTGCTCCCTGTGACTATGGCTCAATCACCTATGACAAGAAGGTTGTTACCGATCTGGGCACTGGCTCCTTTATTACCCTTGTAAACGGCAAGACCGGTGAACTGACGCTGGAAGCAAACAGAAGCGGCACAGACGAAGGACGACTCGGCACGATCACTGTTACAATCTCCACGAGCAACTATCAGGATATCACTCTGACCATCAACGTCAGCGCGGAAAACAAGATCACTCCGCAGGCGGACGGCGCAGTGACGGCAACGGACATCACCCATGGTCAGACACTGAATGACAGCAAGATCGCGGGCAAGGTGAAGGACGGCGACAAGATGGTTAACGGTACGTTCGCATGGGTGGACGGCACAGGCGCTGTATCCTACCGCATTGACACTGCTAACAGCACAGGCGAGGCGACCATCGATCCCAACACCGGCGTTCTGACTCCAGTCAAGGTCGGCTCCGTGAGCGTCATCGCAACCAAGGCGGGCGACAACGACTACAACGACGTCACTAGTGCTCCCTTCGTGCTCATGATCAAACCGGCCACGCCCACCGGCGCGCCGAACTACACCAGAATCACCATAAGCGGTAAGACACTGAAGGACGCGGCGCTGACCATCGAGGGCAGCACGCCGAACCCCAATGACGGCAAGCTGGAATGGGTGGATGACAAGGAAAATGTCCTATCCGGCAATACCACGGTCGAGGACAACACGGCCTACAAGTGGCGCCTCACGCCTACTGACACCAACTACACGACACTGACCGGCGAGGTTGAGCTGTATCACAAGTCCAGCGGTGGCGGCAGCGGTGTGACGGCTCCCTCCATCACGGTCCCCGTTTCCTCTGAGCAGGAGACCGTGAAGGTGGATGCGATCGTTTTTGGCAGCACCGCAGCCGTGGAGGTCACCGACAAGCAGCTCGATCAGGTCACTTCGGGCGGCGACATCGTCACCGTGGACGTCTCCGGCCTTAAGGACGTGGACAGCGCCAAGGGCACCGGCGAGACGACGTTCAGCCCCAACGCAGATTGCACCAGAGCGCAGATCGTAACCCTCCTCTGGCGTTGCAAGAAGTGACCCAGCTGAACAGCAAAGCCGCTGACATGACCACATAAGCGAACATCGGACAGCGCAGCGGATAGGCTTTTTGCCATGACGCTGCGCTGTCCTGATTTTATATTCCGCATGTTTCCATACTATCGTAAACGGTAAATAACCCGTACCTGCTAAAGCGGGAACAAATATGTCATACTTGTCGCGGGGAGGGTTCTTAATACTCCTCGCGGCATTACATATAGGGAGGTCTGTGCATGGAATACGGCTACGCGAGAATTTCCACAAGAGAACAAAATGAGGAGCGCCAGCTCATCGCCCTGCGGGAGTTTGGGCGGAACGACGGCCAGATCATTCTGGATAAGCAGTCCGGCAAGGATTTTGACCGACGCGGCTACAGGAGGCTGCTGCGAAAATTGAAAGACGGCGACACCCTTGTCATCAAGAGCATCGACCGTCTCGGGCGAAATTATGAAGAGATCCTGGAGCAATGGCGCGTTATTACCAAAAAGAAAGGAGCGGCCATCGTCGTGCTGGATATGCCGCTGCTCGACACGCGCCGGAGCCGCGACCTGACCGGTACGCTGATCGCGGATATCGTGCTCCAGCTTCTGAGCTATGTGGCGCAGACGGAGCGTGAATTCATCCATCAGCGGCAGGCGGAGGGCATCGCTGCGGCAAAGGCGCGGGGCGTAAAGTTCGGACGTCCCTATAAGGAACTGCCCGCTGGATTTCAGGAGGTCAAGGCGCGTTGGGAGCGCGGTGAGCTGTCGGCGCGGGCAGCGGGCAAAGAACTGCACATTGCACACAGCACATTTTTGTACTGGGTGCGCGGCAATATATGTTAAAAAGTCGTTAAACGCGAGAATTGTCGGATATAAAAGTAGACCTTTTTGGGCACCTTGCTATTGATATTTTGGACAAAACGTGATACTATAAGGTCCTAAAAGAATCGTTTATTGGGTAATGGTCAACAAAGCCTACATTATTGACCACTGTCCGGCTATAAGGGAGATTGCCGGTTTGAGCGCCGAAAGGACGGGCTGGCGGATCGGAAGCAAGGGGTGAGCATGGATGCGAACATCGTTCTACGACTTTTGCGTAAAGCAGGGCCATAGGGCTCTGCTGGCGCAGTGGGACGAGGTTCGCAACGCGCCGCTTACGACTGGAAACGTTTCCTTCGGAAGTCATCAAAAGGTATGGTGGCAGTGCTCCAAGGGTCACAGTTGGCAGGCCAAGGTATACTCCCGCTCGGAGGGCAGCGGCTGCCCGTACTGCACCGGACGCAAGGAAACGCCTGAGAACTCGCTGGCGATACAGGTTCCTGCCCTTGAGGCTGAGTGGGATGCGGAGAAAAACACTCCGCTGAAGTTCGCCGACCTGACCATCGGCAGCCACAAAAAGGTCTGGTGGCGGTGCCCTGCGGGACATTCCTACGATTCGGTCGTCAAGAGCCGTGTGCTGGGCACCGGCTGTTCCGTCTGCGCGGGGCGTGTTGTTCTGCCGGACGAAAACTCCCTCGCGGCAAGGTATCCCGCACTTGTTGCCGAATGGGATACCGAGAAGAACGCTCCTCTATTGCCGACGCTGGTCGCCCCGGGAACGGTGAGAAAGGCCTGGTGGCGCTGTCCCAAGGGGCACAGCTACCGTGCCGCCATCTCATCCCGCGCGGGTGGTGGAACAGGCTGCCCATTCTGCGCAGGGCAAAAGGTCATACAGGGCGAAAATGACTTCGCTTCGCAATACCCGCAGCTTGCCGCCCAATGGGACCGACAGAAAAACGGCGCTCTGATACCGGAGGCAGTGACTTCCGGCTCCAACCGCCGCGTGTGGTGGCGCTGCGAAAAGGGACATTCCTATCCGGCTGTTATAGCTCACCGCGTGCGGAGTGGAAGCGATTGTCCGTATTGCTCCAACCACAAGATTCTGCCCGGCTTCAACGACCTCGCGACGATAGATCCGGTCGTTGCCTCGCAATGGCACCCGACGCGCAACGGCAGCCTTACACCGCAGCAGGTGACGCCCGGCAGCCGCCGCAAGGTCTGGTGGCTCTGCGATAAGGGTCATGCGTGGCGTTCGGTCATCAGCAGCCGCACGGGAAAGAAATGGTGCGGCTGTCCGATCTGCGCGGGCAGACCATTGAGCCAATGCACAGCGATTCTAAGTGAATCTCCGGCAGAGCCGGTGAAATAAGTGCCCACCTGCAGGGAGCTGCAGAATATATAAATCTCTCATAGGAGGATCAAAATGAAACGCAAAGCATTATCTCTCATTCTTGCGTTTGCCATGGCAGTCAGTCTGTTCACGGTAGGCGCAAGCGCGGCGGAGCCTACCTACGGCGACACCGCGGGCCACTGGGCCGAGGCCTCCATCGAACGCTGGAGCGGCTACGGCATTATCCAGGGCAGCAACGGCAAGTTTGACCCGGACGGTCAGCTTACCTGTGCACAGCTCGCCACCATTCTGGCAAGACTCCTGAAGCTGCCCGCCGCAAAGGACGCAGGCTTCATCGATAACCCGGCGGACGCCTGGTATTATGACGCCATCAACCGCTGTGCCGCCGCTGGCATTCTGAAAGGAAACGGCGATGGCACCGTGACGCCGAATGCGTCCATTACCCGTGAGCGCGCCATGGTCATGTTGGGCCGCGCTCTGGGTATCGAGACCATCGAAAACCCCAATCTGACGCAGTTCACGGACGGTGCGCAGGTGGCGTCCTATGCCCGGGGCATGCTGGCTGCTCTGATCAGAGCCGGTATTGTGGGCGGCGTGACTGCCGACCAGCTGGCTCCTCAGAACAACATCACCCGCGCAGCCACCGTCACGATTCTTGACCGCGCCATCGGCACCTATGCGGACAAGGCTGGCGAGACGGTCAATGCCAATGGCAAGGGTATCGTCCTCGCTGTGGCAGACGATGTGACCATCACCGGCGAGGTGAACAAGCTGCTCGTGCCTGCCAATGACATCGAAGTGACCGTTAAGGGCAGCAAGAACATCGATTACATCGTAATCAGCGGCGACAACTCCAAGGTCATTCTGGACAACGCCTCCGCGGACAATGTGACGCTGGACGGTGAAAAGAGCGCAGTTGAGACCAAGAACGGCGCCAAGATCGACAATGTGATCGTAACCGAGAATGCTCCCGGCGCCACGGTCGATGTTGGCAGCGGCACCACCGTCGGCAATGTGGAGAACCATGCTGAGGATGCCACCGTCACCGGCAGCGGCACCGTGAAGAAAGTGGAGTCCGACAAGGACATCACCGTTAGGACCAAGGAAACCGACGTCAAGAACATCGGCGATGAGAAGATCACTGTCACCGACAAGAGCGGCAAGGATACCACGGTCGGTACCACCGGCTCCGGCTCCTCCACTACCGTGAATAAGGGTACCACCAGTTCCGGCGGTGGCAGCTATACGCCTCCGGCGCAGCACACCCACACCTGGGATGCAGGCGTCGTGACGAAGGAAGCGACCTGTACAGAGGCTGGAGTCAAGACCTTCACCTGCTCCTGCGGCGCGACTTACACTGAAGACATCCCCGCCAAGGGCCATAATTATAATAATGGCGTGTGCAGCAATTGTGGCGATAAGCAGCCGGAAGTCAAGGCAACCGAAAAGGCTTGGGATGCTTTGGATGCAAAGCTAGCAGGAATCAAGGGAAATGACGGCGCAGTGCTGGTTACCGCGAAACGGGAGGGTACTGCATACACGCTGAAACTGAATGTGGATGCAATTCAGTCCGGCGCGGCAGCTTTTGGTGATGATTTCCTCACCGGTCTTGCTACCAACCTGAAGAACGCTTTGGATGAAAACTTTGGCCGCTATGTGCTGACTGCGGATGGTCAGGATGTTTACAACAAGGGTACTTTCCAGAACACCGCACTGAAGAACGCCCTGTTCTCTGTGGCTGACGGTTTCTTTTATACGCTCAATCACATGACAGAAGAAAACGGTGTTTATACCTATAAGACTGTCAACGCCAAAGTGACCGGCGACAATACCTATGCATTCACGATTGCTGTTCAGCTCGAGGGCGAGGATGTTGCTAAGGTGAAGAGTCTTGCCGGAACGCTGGCTGACCACCTGCAGATGGAGATGCTGGATAGCGACGCCATCAACAGCCGTTATGGTATTACCGTTAATGAGAGCAAGGCCATTGTGGTCACGATGGAAATGCCGGGCAAACTGATGCAGGCAGGCGTGGATAAGATTGGAAGCGGTGAAGACGCTCAGAAAGCATTTGATGGCGACGGTGTCACCGTTAGCGCCTTGCTGGGTATCATGAATAGCATCGATTCCTTGGACGGCGTGTTGGGTAGTAATGCCAGTGATGTGAATTCCGTATTGAATACGGTTAACAGCAACGCTAATGTTGTAAACAAGGTTCTGAGCAAGATGACCGCTAAGGTTACTGCCCAGAATGGAACTACGGCTAACTTTGACATGACCTTTACTCCCAGCAATACGGGCAATGCATGGAAAGACTTCATGGCTGGTGTGATCGCTATGACCGGCAGTGATGAAGGCAGTGTTGGTGCGATGAAACCCAACCAGTTTAAGGTTGCTCAAGAAGGCACTTATAAAGATTACTACTATGCTGTTCCTGTGACTGTGACAATTGATTTGGATAGTTCTATGGGCTTCCAGGCAACGGAAACGGTTGTTGTGGTTATGCACATTGACTTTACCAAGTATTCCAAGACCGGCACTGCCAGCGTATCTGCTGCTGAGCCCACTGAGACTCCTGCTGCAGCGGAGACTTCTGCCGAATAAGGATTAGTTTGGGAAATTGAAAAACTCTGATTGATTGTCCCACGCATGGGGCAGGGACAAGCGCCCTGCCCCATGCGGTTTTCCCGTTTCTCCCAGCACTGGTGTAGCTGCAGCAATGCTGAGAGAAGTAAAAAAACGACATATAGCCTGAGGACTAAAGAAGATGTGAAGGGGGGTGATGCAAATTGAGGGGTACACGACTGGCTGAATTATCCATGTCATGGACGAAAGATTATTCCCTGAGTGCTCTTCTCTTGCTTGGAACGATCTTTAACATATTTTGGCTGTACAGGATGCGGCGGCAACTCCAAATGAAATGGTACGCCGTGATAGCATTCTCGGTGCTGCATACGGTATGTGGTGTTTTGAGTGTAAAAGCATTTGCATTTCTGGAAACCGGAGATGCTGGCAACATGAGCTTATTCGGCGGAGTGTTCTTTATGCCAGTGCTTTATTTCATCAGCGCAAAGGTTTCAAAACGCAATATCAAAGCCGTTTTTGATATTTTTACGATTTGCATGATCTTCACAGTGATGTGTGCTCGAATCAACTGCATCGTCTCTGGCTGCTGCGCTGGCTTAGTTATACCAGGAACGCATTATCACTTTCCCACAAGGGAACTTGATTGGAAATGGAATTGCTTTCGCCTTGCAGCTCGTCCTCATGGGATAGTCTTGGGTAAAGGGCGGTAATTGGTTGTTGGTTGGTCTGTCTTAACATAAAATCCTCCGTTTCCGACAGCCAGCCCCACTATTCCGTACCTTGATTGTACCACATGGGGCGGCTGTCTGTATAGCGGCAAAAGCGTCAAATCTGCTTCTTTATGGTCGGTCAAATCGCCGTTTTTTGTGTAGCAGCTTCCGCTTCCAGCACTTTCATCATCTTGTCGGCTGCGGTGTCGGTTGCGCCCTGCTTGAAGAAGCCGGAAACGGTAAGGACGGAGTTGCCCATGCGGATTTCCGTCACACAGTCCGGGCGGCGGTCTGTTTTGGTGGTGCTTGTCTGTTTCGTTTCTGTCATAGGCTCTCCTTTCGCTGCTTCATCAGTTGCTTTAAGCGTTCCAGCTTTTCCTGTGCGGTTTCCTTTCGGAAGTTGCTGCCCGTGAAGCGGACGGGGGCGCACATGGAAGTCAGCCTGTCATAGATACGGGCGTGGGGCGTGTCCTGCGGGTGCTGCAATTCCTCCAGCGTGAGGTTGGTCGTGGCGATCAGCGGCTTGCCGCTTCGGTAACGGCTGTCAATCACGCTGTAAACCTGTTCCAGCCCGTATTCTGTTCCTCGCTCCATACCGAAATCATCAAGTATCAGCAGAGGGTAGCTGCAAAGGCGGGAAATATATTCGTTCCTGCCCTCAAAGCTGGCGGCAAGGTCACCCAGTATCGTTGCAAAGTTTGTCATGCAGACGGCAACCTCTTTTTCCATAAGGGCGTTGGCGATACAGGCGGCAAGGTAGCTTTTTCCCGTCCCCACGCCGCCCCAAAACAGGTAGCCGATATTTTCAGCCTGCATGGTTTCCCAGCTCTCCACATAAAAGCGGGCGGTTTCGGTCTGCGGGTTTCTGCCGTTGTCATGCTCAAATGTCCAGTTCCGCATAGCAGGGTCGGTAAAGCCCCGGCGTTTCAAGTCCTCCACTTTTTCAAGGTGCTTCTGTCGGCTTTCGGCGGCTTGCTGCTTTTCACGGGCTGCCCGCTGGCAGTCGCACTCTGCCGGGTGGCGGTCACGCCCGAAACAAGTCTTTCCCTCTGCAAAATAGGCTTCTTTGGGCGTATGGCACTTACCGCAGTATAAAAGCCCGTCCTCGCCTGTGTAGTCCTCCGCTTCGGCGGTAGTGG
>OOBZ01002703.1_pt1 | contig 10453 bp, 11 predicted proteins | sample 1671601 | NCBI WGS metagenome assembly OOBZ01 (sample SAMN06348173, study PRJEB24527) | human gut metagenome | biome: human gut; feature: ankylosing spondylitis patient; material: feces | host: Homo sapiens | place: China | collected 2015-10
GACCACCGAGATCTACACTCTTTCCCTACACGACGCTCTTCCGATCTCCAGACGGCAGAGCAGCGTCACCGGCACGGTGTAGAGCCAGAGCGACAGCCAGAGCGAGAGCGGGCGGCGGGCCCTGTACTGCTGTTCACACAGGAACCACCCGCCGATGAGGATGAACACGCTGCAGGCGATGCGCGACCCGCAGCCGATCAGACAGAACGCGAAGGAAGACGGCAGCGTGGTATAGTCCGCAATGCCGCCCTGCCCGGTCAGATGGTCACCGATGATGAGCAGCATGCAGAGGATGCGCAGCAGCTCCAGATTGCTGCTGCGCGCGGTTTTACCGGGCATAGGTCACCTCCGTGAAAGAATAGACAACGCCTATACTTTCTCCAAAATCACAATCGCATTTGCCAGACCGCGCTCATGGGTCAGGCTGAGATGGACGGTCACGCCCTGCTCGGCAGCCCATGCGGCGGCGGGGCCGGTCAGCGCAAAATAGGGTGCACCGCTTTCCCGGCGCAGCACGGCCAGATCGCAGAGGGCAAAGCCGCCCAGCCCGGTGCCGACAGCCTTCAAAAAGGCCTCCTTGGCCGCAAAATTGGCGGCTGCGGTCTCGGCACGGTGCTTTTCGCCAAGGGCGGAGAGCAGGGCTTGCTCCGCCGGTGCGAACACATGGTCGAGAAAGCTCGGCTTTGCAAGGCTTTTCTCGATGCGGTCTGCGTCACACAGGTCTATGCCAACTCCCCATATCATACGGTTGCAGCCTCCAGCAGGGCCTCCCGCTCGTTGGGCAGGCGGCCCTCCATAACGGCGGTAAGCAGTGTTTGCAGTGTTGCGCCGACGCCGGGCCCGGCGGGGATGCCCGCAGCCATCAGGTCGGCACCATTGACGGCCAGCTGACGCATTGTGTAGCAGCCGGTCTTGGCAAGCTCGTCCATGCGGCAGGCAAAGCGTTCAACCTCGGCGCGGCGGGCCGCGACCTCCGGTGTCGCGGCGTGGGCGTCCAGATCGGCGTATTTCAGCACACAGAGCCGCCGCAGGAAGATCGCCCCGCTGCGGTTCAGCAGCTTGAGGATGCCCGCATCGTCGGCGGGCAGCGGGGCATCATGGACGGCAATCAGCCCCACCGCGCCGTCCGTAAGGTAGGCGGGGGCCTTGAGGCGGCGCAGGATCGTGCGGGCAGTTTGCGCCCCCCGCTGGTTGTGCCCTTTGAAATGCGCCGCGCCGTCGGGGCCGACTGTGCGGCACTGCGGCTTGGCGATGTCGTGCAAAAAGGCAGCCCAGCACAGCACCCGCACGCCGCGGGTGTCCTGCCCGCGCAGGTCAAGTGCTGCCACAGCGGCGGCCGAATGCTGCCACACATCGTAGCAGTGCCACCGTCCCGGCTGGGTGCAGCCGATGCAGGGCAGGATCTCCGGCACCACGCCGCCCAGAATCTCGCCGTACTGCGCAAGTGTTTTCCCGGCGCCGGGGGCCAGCAGCAGGCCGTCCAGCTCGGTGTAGAGCCGCTCGGCGCTGACAGTGCGCAAGGTGTCGCGGGCCGCCAGCGCGGCGGCAGCGGTAGCAGGCTCCAGCGTAAAGCCGAGCTTTGCGGTAAACCGCAGGGCCCGCAGGATGCGCAGCGCGTCCTCGGCAAAGCGGTCGGCAGGTGCGCCGACACACCGCACGATACCGGCGGCCAGATCACGGCGGCCGCCGTAGAGGTCGATGATCCCCTCGCCGGGGGCGTAAGCCATGGCGTTGACGGTGAAGTCCCGCCGCGCAAGGTCGGCGGCAAGGTCGTCCACAAACTGCACGCTGTCGGGGTGGCGGTGGTCGCGGTAGCTGCCGTCCAGCCGGTAGGTCGTGATCTCATACGGCTTGCCGTGCAGGATGACCGCTACTGTGCCGTGCTTTTCGCCGGTCAGGATAAGCCGCTGGTCATGGAAGATCGCCCGCAGCTGGTCGGGCCGGGCGGAGGTGCAGATGTCCCAGTCGCCGGGCAGACGGCCCAGCAGGCTGTCGCGCACGCAGCCGCCCACCACATAGGCACTGTGCCCGGCGGCGCGCAGCGTCTGCAGCAGTCGGTAAGCATCACGCGGCAGGCGTATCGTATCGCGGCTCATGCGGTTCTCCCTCCCCTCTCGGCGTTTTTGCGGTTTATGCCTCGGTGTGCGTCCACTCCTGCGTCAGGTCCACGATGCAGGCCAGGCTGTCCTCCTCGTCCTTGAGCGAGTTGACCTTGGCAGCAGCCTTTTCGGCGTCCTCCATCCAGGTCAGGATAAAATAGTTTTCCGCAGGCACGGCGTAGTAGACCCATGCGCCGTCGGCGCGCAGCATATCGGGCAGATGGTCGAGCTCATCGTCCAGCAGGCCCTGGCCCTCCTCGCCGTAGATCATCTCAGGGCCGACCTGCAGAGAGTCGATCACATTGATGCTGGAATTGATGTAGGTGTCGCGGTCAACGGCCTTTTCGCCGGCCTCCCACGCGCTGGCAAAGGCCTTGACCAGCAGTTCACGGACCTCAAGCTTATCGTCACCGGGTTTGTACATGATAAATTCCCTCTTTTGTATTGATATATGAAAACAGTATAGCACAATTTTACGAAATATGATATGGTTATTTTACGAAAAGTATTGACCTTCCAGTGGGTGCAGGGTGTAAGGTGAAGGTGAAAGGAGCGTGATGTTATGAACATCAAGCAGGCAGCGGAGCAATCGGGCGTGTCTGCCCGCAATATCCGCTATTATGAGCAGGCCGGGCTGCTGACCCCCGCCCGCAACCCCGAAAATGAGTATCGCGTCTATTCGCAGGCGGATGTACGCGCACTGAAGCTGATCCGGATGCTGCGCACACTGGATATGCCGGTTGAGGAGATCGGCACCGTGCTGAACGGCACCCTGCCGCTGGCTGAGGCTGCTGAACGCCAGCGCCAACGGCTGGAGGCCGAGCAGCAAAAGCTGGCGGCGGCCGCCGCCTTCTGCACAGAGCTGGCCGCCGGAGACCGAACGGCGGCGGAGCTGGATGTGGACAGCTGCCTTGAGCGGATGGAGGCCCCTGCCCCGGCGGGCGGCTGGTTTACCGGCTGGGTGCAGGACTACCGGAAAATGGCGGCTGCCGAGCATAAGCGGCAGTTTACCTTTACGCCGGACACCGCCATTGCAACCCCGCAGGAGTTTACCGCCGAGCTGTTGGCCTGGGCGGCTAACTGCGGCGAGGAGATCGTCATCACCCACGAGGGCATGACGCCGCGGTTTATGCTGGACGGCATCGAGTACAGGGCCGTGCGGTATTCAAGTCATGTGCGCAATATCCCAATCCTGCGGGTGCGGTGCGAGGTGTGCGATCCATCGGCGCTGGCGGCGGAGGGCGACCCGAAGCGGCTGCGGGTGCAGAGATTTCTGCACTACGGCCTGCCGGTGCTTGTATGCCTTGCATTGGCGGTGGTCTGGGTCTGCACCCGGAATATGCCGCTTTGGCCAGACAAGGCGGCTATGCTGCTGATGCTGGGCGCTCTCGGCATTGGGTACGGCTTCCGCGGGTGGTATCTCTATTACAACGACCGGGACCAATAAAAAACGGGAGGCAGCGCAGGCTGTCTCCCATTTGATTTATCCCAGCAGCAGCTTGTGCAGCTCGTCCACTGTGTCGGCCAGAGCGGCGGCCCCGGCAGCGGTCAGCTCCTCGGCTGTGCCGTAGCCGTAGACGGCCCCGATGCAGGGCAGGCCGTTTTTCTTGGCACCCAGCACATCATGCTCGCGGTCGCCGACCATGACGGCGCGGCTCTTGTCAGTGATGCCTGCCGTTTCCAGTGCGTAGGCAATGACCTCGGCCTTGTCGGTGCGGGTCTCATCGAGCGTGGCACCGCAGATGAAATCGCAGTACTGCGCCAGACCGAAATGCTCCAGAATACGCCGGGCATACGCCTCTGGCTTGCTGGTGGCGATGATGACCGTTTTCCCGGCGGATTTTATATCGGCCAGCAGGGCCGGGATGCCCGGGTAGACCTCATTCTCAAACAGGCCCTTCGTGGGGAAATACTCCCGGAAGGCGCTGACAGCGCGGTCGGCCCCGGCAGCGTCCAGCCCCATCAGCTCCCGGAAGGAGGCGATAAGCGGCGGGCCGAGAAAGCGGCGCAGCGTCTCCTCGCCGGGGATAGGAAGGCCGAGCTTGCGGCAGGCGTAGCGCACGGAGTTCAGGATGCCCGGGGCGGAGTCCGTCAGCGTGCCGTCCAGATCAAACAAGATGATTGTATAGTCCTGCATGGCGCGCCCTCAGTTGAACTTGAAGATCTTCTGGGCGATGCGGTAGCCGCCGATGCTGATCTTGCTGCCCAGCCAGCCGGGCAGGTTGCAGCCCTCCGCCACCGAGAAGCGGCAGCGGCGGTAGAGGTGGCCGTCGTGCGCCTTGAGGTCGTCCCACAGCTGGCGGCGCTTGGCCATCGCCTCCTTGCTGCCGTCCAGCGTCAGGAAGATGCTGGAGATCGCCATCATCATTGAGAAATAGTTCAGCATGTAGGCGCGCAGCTTGGCCTGCTCCGGCGGCAGGGCATAGACATCGACCGCGTTCATCATAATGCGGGTGACGCGCAGCTGCTGGTCAACGCGCTTGATCATATTGGCCTCGTTGACGCTCTGATCCTCGCGCCCGATGAAGTAGCGGTAGAGGTCAAGGTTCATGTAGTAGATGGTTTTGACCTGCGGCAGCGGCTGGTAGACAAAGATGTTGTCAACATAGAAGGTGTGCTTGGGCAGCTCCATGCCGCAGGCGCGCAGGATCTCGGTGCGGTAGATGACCGAGTGCATCAGGATGTTCTTGCTCGGCGGGAACTTGCCGATCTCCTCCCAGGTGAAAACGCGGCCCTCGGGCAGGATGCCCTTGTAGTCCACGACATTCTGGGTGTTGTCGGCTACATGCTCATAGACATAGTTGGCCATCATCAAATCAAGCGGCTGTTCATCGTTGAGGTGGGCGCGCAGCTCGGCCAGGACCTTCTGCAGGGCATCGGTGTCCAGCCAGTCATCGGAGTCCACGACCTTGAAGTAGACGCCGGTAGCGTTGCGGATGCCCTGATTGACGCCCTCGCCGTGGCCGCCATTCTCCTGATGGATGACGCGGACGATGGTGGGGTACTTTTCGGCGTAGGCATCGGCGATCTTGCCGGTGTCGTCCTTGGAGCCGTCATCCACAAGGATGATCTCGGCGTCCTCCCCTGCGGTGAGCAGGGTCTCGATGCAATGGTCCATATATGCGGCCGAGTTGTAGCACGGCACGGTAAAGGTGATGAGTTTCATAGGTCGCTCCTTTTGAAAGGCAAAATATACTTATTATAGAATACCGTGTTTTGGCGAAAAAAACAAGTAAAAGTTTTTGAAAAAGGCTTCCCCCTAGGGGGAAGCTGTCCGCGAAGCGGACTGATGAGGGGCAGCCACCCACAATAGCCCATTTGTGGGTGGCTGCAGAAAGTGCGCCCCTCATCCGACCTCGCTTCGCTCGGCCACCTTCCCCCTCTGGGGGAAGGCTTTACATATATTACGATTCACCGTGCCGCATTATTGCAAAAAAAATACCCCGGCACGGGGCTTGCGGGCCGTGCCGGAGCTTGGAGGGTAAGCAGCTTTAAAAAAGCTGGTTGCGATTGTAATTGTGGATGCCCGAAGGGATTACATCATTGTAAACATCCTCTGGCAAGCCGTAGGGGCGCTCAGGCTCCAAAAAACCGTACATCCATTTGGCCAAAGTGTGCAGCTTCAACATTGCAACCCCATCTCCTTTCCTAGTGTAGGGCAGTGTGTATCGGGAGGCTTTCCGCTTCCCTCTTTCTGTCTTTATTATATGCGAAGGGGCTTGCTTTTGCAAGCTGCAATTTGTACAAAGTTACAAAAGTTATTTGTATATATTCCACTATTTCGGCAAAGTGTACATATTCGCGTGGCAACTGTGCGCACTACGCGGACAACTCCTCCCATGCCTCCTGCATGGTGTCCGCAGAGAAAAGAAACTCGCCGCTCTCGGAAAAGACCTCAATGTGGCCGCCGACATAACGAAACTGCTGGGTCATGGTGTGTACCGCCTTTCTTATCTGGTGTGATCTCAGTATACCAGACAGACGGTACGATAATTTGGACTTTAACTGTCGGACAGGGAATTTTGAGGGTGATAAACGGTACTTTCTACGCCCCGCAGCACAAAGATGACCCACCCGCAGAGCAAAAACCAGTAAAAGGAGTACCGCGGGCAGATAAGCCCGGCCACATTCCCCCACTCGGCGGTATAGTCCCACACCTCGGTGTGCAGCAGGCTGCGGCAGACTGCCCCCACCGCCAGCTCCAGCCCGCTGACGCCGGCTGCGCCTAGGGCGGCGGCCCCGGCCAGCGGCAGCGGTGCAGCGGCCAGCTTTTGCAAAAGGCAGAGGCAGGCCCCGCCCGCTGCGAACATCGTCCAGTGGGTAGTGCCCCGCCAGGCCAACTCGAGCGCAGTATAGGCCCCGCCGCCAAGAAAAAACAATGAAAGCTGCTCCAACATACAAAATCCCCCCGCACAAGCTGTGTGACCACAGTATGTGCAGGGGGCGCGGGCTGTAACCGTTTTGTAAGGATGGTGGTAGTTTTTGGGTAAAACGCCTTCCCCCTTGGGGGAAGGTGTCTGCGGCCCTGCCCGCAGACGGATGAGGGGCTGCGTTTCCGCGGCAACCTGTAAACGGACGGTATTGGCAAGCCTGCCCCTCATCAGCCGCCTGCGGGCGGCAGCTTCCCCCAAGGGGGGAGCCGGAGATTTTTACTTCGACAGCTTCTTCAGCAGTGCGCTTCTGGTATCCCAAAGCTTCTGGCTCAGGTCCACATAGTAGCGGTGGGGGTTCTCAAAGCGCTTGACCTCATCCCACAGGGTATTGATCTGTGCCTTGCAGAACTTGCGGATGTCATCAAGGCTGGGCGAGGTGTAGACGCGCTGGCCGTGATCATAGATGAGGGTGGACAGGCAGCGCGCCGTGCAGTTGACATAGGTGCATTCCTTCCATGTTTCGATCGGGTCAAACAGCGTGATGCCATGCTGCGTTTCCACCGCCTCATCGGCCATCGTGATAAGGTCAGCCATCGCCTTGCCGTCCTGATCATAGATACGCCAGACCTTTTTCAGGCAGGGGATCGTCATCTTCTCCGCAGATTCGGACAGCTTCATCTTGGGGGTATAGCTGCCGTCGTCCTCTTTCACGGCGGCCAGCTTGTACACGCCGCCGAACACGGGGTCGCTCTTGGCGGTGATCATATTCTCGCCGATGCCGAAGCTGTCCACGCGGGCACCCTGCAGGATCAGGTCGCGGACGATGTACTCATCCAGAGAGTTGGACGCGCAGATCGTACAGTCGGGGTAGCCGGCCTCATCAAGCATCTTGCGGGCCTTCTTGGACAGGTAGGCGATGTCGCCGGAGTCGATGCGGATGCCCTTGGGGCGCTTGCCCATCGGCTTGAGCACCTCGTCAAAGACCTTGATCGCATCGGGCACGCCGTGGCGCAGTACATTGTAGGTGTCCACCAGCAGCACGCAGGCATCGGGGTACAGCTCGGCGTATTTTTTGAAGGCATCATACTCGGTCGGGAACATCTGGACCCAGCTGTGCGCCATCGTGCCGGAGGCCGGGATGCCGAAGTCGCGCGCCGCCATGACGCAGGAGGTGGAGCCGCAGCCGCCGATGTAGGAGGCGCGCGCGCCGAAGTAGGCAGCGTCATAGCCTTGGGCGCGGCGTGCGCCGAACTCCATGACCGGGCGGCCGGCAGCGGAGCGGACGATGCGGCTGGCCTTGGTGGCAATCAGGCACTGATGGTTGAAGGTGACGAGCAGCAGCGTTTCCAGCAGCTGGCACTCGATGGCAGGACCCTCGACCGTGACAATCGGCTCCTGCGGGAAGATCGGCATGCCCTCCTCAATGGCCCAGATGTTGCAGTGCAGCTTGAAGCTGGCCAGATAGTCCAGAAACTTTTCATCAAAGGTCTTGGTGGAGCGCAGGTAGGCAATGTCCTCGTCGGTAAATTTCAGATGATCCACCGCGTCAATGAACTGCTGCAGACCGGCCATGACGGCGTAGCCGCCGCCGTCCGGCACGCGGCGGAAGAACATATCAAAGACGGCGATCTTATCGACATAGCCCTCGTCCAGATAGCCTGCCGACATGGTAAGCTCATAAAAATCGGTCATGGTGGTCAGATTGCGTTTTACATCCAACATGGTAAAAACCTCCATTGATTCGGCTTACATTTCCTTGCTCCAGATACGCAGGATGCGGCCGACGGTAAAAATCAGATAGACGCCGATGACGAGCATCGTCAGCATAACGACTACCTTGCAATACGTGCTGGAAAAAAACTCCCGCACGCGGGACAGCGTATACAAAAGCTGATTGCGCGAGACATCGCTGCCCGCGATCAGGTCTGTGGTACCGATGATCTCGCCCTGAATGGTCAGTGTCACGGTGCCCACGACATCGCCCTGCCGGATGGGGGCGGGCAGCTGATCCGGCACATGGAATACCTGCTCGGTCAGGGCTGCGCCGCCCTCCCGGGGCAGCAGGGTCATCATGTTATCGACCGGGTAGAGCATGACGGTGTCGGCCTGTGTGGAGTAGGCAACCCGGACCTCGGTGATGGGCTGGGTGGGGTCCAGCGCGGGGGCGATGGTGTAGGTCGCAAACACCCAGTCCATCAGGGTGCCGGTCTCAAGCAGGGCGGGGCGGCCGCCCTCATCGCTTTCCATCGGCACATTCAGCACAACGCTGATGTAGCTTTCACCGTCCTGACTGTGCCAGCCCGCAAAGTTCTGCCATTCGCCCAGACTGCCGGTCTTGCCGCCTTTTGTGTAATCCCGGTGGTAGCTGCTGTTGGTGATGAGCTTGTCGGTGTTCTGCAAAATATAGGTGCCGGGTGTTGTGTAGCGGCTGTTGGTGCCCATGTCGTAGGTCGGGGTGCCGGCAACGGTAGCAAACACATCGTAGGCCGTCAGCGCCCGCAGGATCAGGTAGGCATCCCGCGCGGTGGTGATGTTGTTGGGGTTCAGGCCGCAGGGGTCCACAAAGGTCGTGCCGGTGCAGCCTATGGCGGCGGCCTCATCGTTCATCATCGCAACAAAGTTGTCAATACTGCCGCCGCCCATATAGTCGGCCACGATGTAGGCGGCCTCGTTGCCGCTGGGCAGCAGCATGGCGTACAGCAGATTGCGCAGGCTGTGCGTTTCGCCCCGGCGGATGTCAGCGGTCGAGGCGTTGGTGCTTTGCTCCCAGATCAGATCATAGACATAACTCGGCGCAGTCAGGCTGATCGAGTCGAGCTGATCCTGATAGCTTTCCAGCAGAAGCAGCGTTGTCATCATCTTGGTCAGGCTCGCAGCCGAAAGCGGCGCTTCGCTGTTTTTGTCATAGACAACGATGTTTGTGTCGAGGTTGACCACATAGGCAGCCGGGGCCGTAAGTGCCGGGGCTGTGTCAGAGAGGGCAGCACTCTCCCCTTCTGCGGCCGCCGGCAGGGCCAGCACCACAATAAGCACGAAGGAAAAGAGTATCGCGCAGAATTTTTTCATAGGCAAAGGTTTCCTTTGTAAAGTTACCTATCAGTATACCAAACTTTGCGGGGAAATAAAAGGGATATGCAGGATTTTTTGGCGGTGGGAGTGGTGTTTTCGGGTGCGCTGCCTTCCCCCTTGGGGGAAGGTGTCTGCGGCCCCGACCGCAGACGGATGAGGGGCAGCGGTTCCATTATTGCCCATACATGGGCGGCCGCAGTAAGTCTGCCCCTCATCCGTCACCTTCGGTGACAGCTTCCCCCTCAGGGGAAGCCAAAGGCCTCAGTTCATCGCCCCGGCTGTTTCAAACAGCCGCTCCACCTCATCGGAGAGCGCCCGGTGGGCCGGGTCGATGAGGTTCGGATCCTTCGCAAGCAGGGCCTTGGCCTCGTCCTGTGCGACCCGCAGTGTTTTGGTGTCCTGCACAAGATCTGCGACCCGCAGCGTCGGCAGGCCGTGCTGGGCGGCGCCGAAGAAATCACCCGGGCCGCGCGTTTCCAGATCGTACTTTGCCACGGCAAAGCCGTCCGGGGTGCGGCACAAAAACTGCAGCCGCTCCCGCACCGGCTCATTCACATTGTCGGAGATCAAAATGCAGCAGGAGTCCGCCGCGCCGCGGCCCACGCGCCCGCGCAGCTGGTGCAGGGCCGACAGGCCGAACCGCTCGGCGTTCTCAATGACCATGACCGTGGCGTTGGGCACATCGACGCCGACCTCGATGACGGTGGTCGAGACCAGCACATCCAGCTCTCCTGTCTTGAATTTCTGCATGACATCGTCCTTTTCCTTGGGCTTGAGCTTGCCGTGCAGCAGGCCGATGCGGCGGTGGGGCAGCAGCGCACAGGCGGTCTGGGTATAATAGGTCGTCACGGCCTGCAGACCGCCGGAGGCCTCGTTTTCCTCAATGGCAGGGCAGACGATGTACACCTGATG